>Ga0255099_1000036_pt1 | contig 53455 bp, 45 predicted proteins | sample Colum_Colum_RepA_2_FD_188451 | JGI IMG/M metagenome (GOLD analysis project Ga0255099, IMG submission 188451) | Freshwater microbial communities from Columbia River, Oregon, United States - Colum_Colum_RepA_8d | ecosystem: Environmental > Aquatic > Freshwater > River | place: USA: Oregon...
ATCATATATAATGGGAATTGCTTTAAAATTAAATAATGGAATGTTACTTATAAAATCAGTTTGACAATAGAAAAAGCAATAAAAAAATAGCTATGTATCGTCTAAATTATAAAATTAAAAAGTCCATTAAATTATTTACTGAAATACCGCGTTAGGCAAATAAGGGGGGGGCTGTTTCACCGCGTAGTAAAATCATGCAAAGCAAGGTTAAAACGCCTAGGCTTTTAAAATAATTTCATTGAAATTACAGAGCGGGTAAAACTTTGGCCATGCAGGAGCCAAATCCTATACGAACGTCGCCAGACGTGCAAAATCCTGTAATTGTAACCGTATCAAAATCTTCAATGTAAGTACGCTGTGAGCCATCTTGCAATGTTAATGGCTTTGTACCTTTCCAGCTTAATTCCATTAATGATCCAAACGAACTTGGCTCGGGACCACTGATGGTACCGCTGGCCATAAGATCACCAACACGTACGGGGCAACCATTAACCGTATGGTGCGCCAGCTGTTGTGCCATTGTCCAATACATAAATTTGTAATTAGAGTGGCAGATTAATGATGATATAGTGTTTTGAGGTGTAATACGAACCTGAAGTTCAATATCAAGATTTTGATTTCCTGTGTATTGCAAATAAGGTAAAACAGGAGGGTTTTGATCATAGCCTTTTACCCGAAAAGGTTCAAGCGCTTCAAGTGTTACAATCCACGGCGACATGGTGCTGGCAAAGTTTTTTGCCAAAAACGGCCCTAAGGGCATATATTCCCAGGTTTGAATATCACGGGCACTCCAATCATTAAAAAGCGTCATGCCAAAAATATAGGAATTTGCTTCTGATGTACTTATGGATTGCCCCATATCTGTAGATTTACCTATAACAAAAGCCATTTCTAATTCTATATCTAAGGCTTTAGTTGGTCCAAAAACCGGCTGATCTTGGTCAGGCGGCTTACGCTGTCCCTTCGGGCGGTGAAAGGTATGTCCGCTAATGCCAATACTACTGGCACGGCCATGATATGCTACAGGTAAATGCTTCCAATTGGGTAGTAATGCATTTTGTGGATCACGAATCATTTTTCCAATATTGGTAGCGTGATCAATACTGCTGTAAAAATCTGTATAATCTCCAATATCTAAGGGTAACTGCATTTTTACTTTTTCTATTGGAATAAGTACCCGTTTTTGAAGTGATTCAGAAAGCGCTAATGGGGATTGATTATCCGAAAATAATTGTTGAATTTGAAGCCGAACCCCAGTAGTAAATGGCTTGCCTTTGGCAATAAATGAATTTAAGGTGTGTGTCTTATACAAGTCAGGACTTCCTTCAATTAATTCAGACATGCATAATTCATATAGATTTACAGCATAGCCACCTATTGCAGAGGCTAATACTATTTGATTGTTAAAAGCAATAACACCAAAAGGAATATTGTGTATGCTAAAATCGCAATCTGAAGGGTAAGAAATCCAACTTTTCATATTAAATGTTTTGAAGCCAGGTTTTAAAATCTGTTTCTATACTATCAATTCCGGAATGCTCAAGGGTTTTATATAGCGCTTTAAGGTTTTCAAGTTGTGCAGGCTGTAATTCAGGCATAGCCTCCTGAAATACCGTGAGGGCTTCAAACGCTACAACAAACACTTTGGAACACACATAAGGCAATAACGCTTCAGCCTTAGAGGAACTGTCGCAGTTGCATTCCCAAATTATACGTAATACATGAGCTGTATACGCATCTGAGCTCGATTGTTGGCAAAGTGTATAAAAGTCATCAATGGTATACTGTTGTTTTAACTGTTGTAATATTGCGTGATAATCTTCAGAATTTACTTTAATGGATTTTAAAGTTTCAATATGTTCAACCAATTCATGGTGTTGGGTTTTAAAACCTGTTGAATCTACAAAAACAGTTGTGTAGGATTTAGGATCAAAATACTTTTTTATATCTTGAGGCTCCTGATTGGGTTTTAGCGGGTCCATTCTTCAATTAATCGATCGGTTGTAAAGCCTTCAGACTCGGCTTTGTAATTAATAATGATTCGATGACGCATTACCGGTTTAGCCACGGCCATAACATCTTCAATATCCGGACTAAATTTACCATGCATGAGGGCATGGCATTTGGCACCTAAAATTAAATTTTGAGAGGCTCTTGGGCCTGCACCCCATTCAAGGTATTTAATTGCTAAGGGATCTGCAGCCGAAGTTCGAATACGGGTTTTTTGAACCAGTTTAATGGCATAATGTATAACATTTTCGGGTACGGGAATGGCCCTTACCAATTCTTGAAAATTTAAAATCTGCTGAGCATCTAAAACCGCTGAAACCTCTTGCTGAATATTGCCGGTGGTGCCATTTATTATTTTAAACTCTTCTTCAAAACTCGGATAATCTAAATTGAGCTGAAACATAAACCGATCCAATTGCGCCTCTGGCAGGGGATAGGTTCCCTCTTGTTCAATGGGGTTTTGGGTTGCTAAAACAAAAAAGGGATCAGGTAATTTATATTTTTTTCCCAGTGCAGTAACTTGCCGTTCTTGCATGGCTTCTAGTAATGCGGATTGTGTTTTAGGCGGTGTGCGATTTATTTCATCGGCCAGTACAACTTGCGCAAACAAAGGTCCTTTAATAAATTCAAACTCACGTTGGGCATTAAAAATTTCACTTCCGGTAATATCTGCAGGCATAACATCCGGCGTAAATTGAATCCGGTTAAACTGCAAGCCCAAGGCTTTAGCCAAGGTTTGTACCAGTAAGGTTTTAGCTAATCCGGGAACACCAACCAGTAGGCAATGTCCTTTTGAAAAAATTGAAATTAAAACATTGCTTATAATATCGTCTTGCCCAATAATTACTTTTGATAATTCAGACTTTAATACCTTGTTTTGATCTTGAAAGGTATTAAACCATTTTAAATACTGCTGATCTTGCATTATCAAATATAGTATTTCTCTGTAATGAAATTAATGTAGCTGTGCAGCCAAATACCGTTCAGCATCTAAAGCACCCATGCAACCGCTGCCTGCAGCAGTAACCGCCTGTCTGTATACTTTATCAGCACAATCACCTACAGCAAAAACCCCATCAATGTTGGTTTTGCTTGAACCGGCTTGCACTTTTAAGTATCCCTGTTCATCCATTTCCAATTGGTTTTTAAAAATGCGGGTATTGGGTTCATGACCAATGGCTACAAAAAAACCAGTAACAGCAAGTGTTTGTTGCGTTTGTGTAGAATTGTTTTTCACTATTATGCCTTCTACTGTTTGCTGACCTAATATATCAATGGTTTCAGAGTCCCATAAAATATCAATATTGGCAATACTTTTAACCCGATTTTGCATGGCTTTACTGGCCCGCATTTCTGACTTTCGAACAATCATATATACCTTGGTACATAATTTTGCCAAATACGAGGCTTCTTCGCAGGCCGTATCACCAGCTCCAACAATGGCAACGGTTTGACCTTTAAAAAAGAACCCGTCGCAAACGGCACAAGCACTTACACCACCTGCATTCATCCGTAAACGGGTTTCGTTTTCAAGTCCCAGCCATTTTGCACTGGCACCGGTTGATACAATGATCGTATCGGCAGTTAGCTCAGTTTGTTCATCAATCCAAATACGCTTGGGTGTAGTTTGCAAATCGGCTTTGGTAACCATGCCAAAACGAACTTGAGTACCAAAGCGTTCGGCCTGTTGCTTTAAATCTTCCATTAGTTCAGGACCTTTTACACCTTTGGGATATCCGGGAAAATTATCAACCTCAGTGGTTTCCGTAAGCTGTCCACCGGGTGTTAAGCCGGTATATAATACAGGTTTTAAATCGGCACGGGCTGCATAAATGGCTGCTGTGTAGCCTGCAGGTCCAGAGCCTATAATAATACAGGCGTGGTGTTCGGGTGTTGTCATAGCATGCAAAAGTAAATGTATGTTTTATACCCGAAATAATTTTTAAAAATTAATAACTTAAATTAACCATTAGGATTTTATATGGTACCCAATGTAATTGATTGCTAATTATAATTAATTGATCAGACATAGCCTGGTGTTTAATAAACGTATTTATTTAATGGCTGATAATTTTTCAGATTTTGGCACGCGTAGTAACAGCAAAAGACCGAGTACAAAAAATACAATTAATGCTAATATAGAGCTTCGTATATTCAGAAATCCTTCAATTAAGCCAAACGAAAAGGTGCCAATGGCTAAACCGATTTTTTCAGCTAAATCAAAAAAACTAAAATAGGATGTTGGATCTTGTGTTTGTGGCAATAGTTTTGAATAGGTGGAGCGGGCATTGGATTGTATGCCACCCATCACCAATCCAACAAATGCTGCTGCTATGTAAAATTGCCAAGGTTTGTAAACAAATTGATATACATATACACAAATGGCAATCCAAATCATTATTGACAGCATAAGCGTTTTAATATTTCCTATTTTTTTTGAAATAAGGGCCATTAAAAAGGCGCCGGCTACGCCTAAAAATTGTATAAGTAAAATACTGGTTATTAAATCGGCGGGTTTAATGCCAATAATTTCTTTACTGGCAAATGAAACAGCCATTACCATAATGGTTTGAACCGCCATATTAAACATAAAATAACTGTATAAAAAACGTTTTAAAGGCAGGTGTTGCGTACGTATTTCATAAAATACTTTTGATATTTCTTTAAATCCGGCAGTGCATAATCCGGTTAATGATGTGTAATGTTTTGAAGGTGTTTTAGGTAAATGATAAAAGGAATACAGGGCAAATCCAATCCACCAAATACTTACCAGTGGAAATGCCCAAGAAATAGGTGCAATTTTTTGAAAAACAAAAACAACAAGGATGGTAATAAGTAAAATCGAACTTCCCAAATAGCCCATAGTAAATCCACGGGCACTAACTTTATCTTGCGCTTCGGGGCTTGCAATTTCCGGCAAATATGAATTGTAATATACCAAGCTGCCCCAAAAACCAATACTGCCAAAAAACAATGGAATTATAGACCATCCCAGTTCCATTACCTGACCTTGAATCCCCGGGTTTTTTGTTGGAAAAAAATATAATAAACCGCTCGATACAGCGCCTAAAAAACAAAAAAATTGCATAAAGCCCTTGCGTTTGCCGCCGGCATCGGCAATGCCTGAAAGCAGTGGTGTAAGTAATGCAACTACTAGGTAGGATACACAAACCAGGTAGGCATAAAATTCAGTGTTTTTAAAAAGATGCCCAAAAAAACTAATGTTATCGTAAACGGTTTTACCATTAATTTTTATACTGGTGGCATTTTCGTAAACCACAGGAAAAATGGCGGAGCTAATTATTAAGGGGTAAACCGAATTGGCCCAATCGTAAAAAACCCAGGCCCTAACAATGCGTGAAGCAGATGATTTCATAGTCTGTTAATCCATTTCAAATTCGATATTATTTTTTGAATTATCAAACTTGCTTAAAATATGTTGTCGAATGTAAATGGGGTTTTTTATTTGTAAAAATTGCAACAGTTCGGTTATGTAATTGTGAATGCGATCAAGTTGCTCATCTGCATTGATATACCAGGGGTAGGACTGGTGTGAAATACTTATTAAAAGGCGTTTTTGGGGAAATGCAGCGGACCATTGTTTAAGGGTGTCAGTTCCGGCTAAGCTCAAATTGTTGGGATTGGTATCTAACAAGGAATCGTTCCATGCAATGCTAAATTTAGATGTCCACGTAGATTTTGTAATGATGGGGCCGGTTTCAGGCGATTTGGGCGGGATGCTATACGCAAGTGGCTCAAGCCGAATGGCATCAATAAAATAATAGGCTTCTACGCCAAACATACGTAAGGCATGATCTTTAATGATGTCTTTACGGAAATTTTCACTGAAATTACCAATACACAGATACCGTTCACGACCTTTTGATTGCACAATAAAGCTGCTTTTAATCCAGGCCTGTGCGCCGTCTAATCCAAAATCATCGGCAGTATCTAAGGCAATTACCATTTGGTTTTTACGATAGGCCTTAGCGCCAACATAAACGCCGAGATGGCCTAATTTAGCTGTACTCCAATAAGCTTTACGCCAATAAAAAGACAATTTGTAAAAACGATCTTTTACTAATACATCAGTAAGTTTTACTTGAATGTATTCACGGTGTTTTTTTCTAAATCGTAAACCAATATAAGAGGTACCCTCAAATGCCCCTGCAAATTGTGAAGTGTCGCCCTTTAGCCGCTCGTGATAAAAATCACCTTCTTCAATGCTTTGCCAGGGTTTGGCATGCCGAATTAAAGCACCGTTTCGCACATACTGCTCAAAACTCCAATTGGGAACGTAATTTTGAGACGACCCACGGCTATTTAAAGCAAGTAAGGTTAAAACAAGAAGCACAAATTTGATTTTTACTTGATTCACGTAGGCGAATATATTAATTAAAGGAATAATTGTATATTTGCCCCCTAATTCAATTTAAAACATGGCTAATCATAAGTCCGCTATTAAGCGCATTCGGTCAAACGATGCTAAACGCGTTGATAACCGTTATTATGCAAAATCTACCCGTACAGCAATTAAATCCATTAAAAAATCAGATGACACTGCTGAACAAAAAACACTTTTACCCAAAGTAAGCTCTATGATTGATAAATTGGCTAAAAAAGGGGTAATACATAAAAATAAGGCCCGAAATTTAAAATCAAAGTTAGCCAAACGCGTTTTACGCACTAAATAAAACTATTGCTATTTATACTAAAAAACCCGAACACGAATGTTCGGGTTTTTTTATTTTCTTTGAAGTGTATACAACATGAATAAGTTTCAAAATTATGCCTTAGGCCAGTGGATTTCAGGTACCCAATCGGCACATGAACTTTTTAATGCAGTAACCGGCGAATCACTTGGATTTGCCGGCTCTGATGGAATTGATTTTAAAGCCATGTGCACATTTGCACGTGAACGTGGAGGGCCCGCATTGCGCGCCATGACCTTTCATGAACGCGGCCGTATGCTTAAAGCCCTGGCCATGTATCTTTTAGAACAAAAAGAACATTATTATGCATTAAGCTGGGCTACCGGCGCCACACGTGCTGATAGTTGGGTGGATATTGAGGGGGGAATTGGAAATCTATTTGCGTACGCTTCGCTTAGGCGACAATTTCCGAATGAAACCTATTGTTATGATGGTGAACCCGTAAAATTATCCAAATTAAACACGTTTATGGGGCATCATATATGTGTACCTAAAGAAGGTGTAGCCGTACATATTAATGCGTTTAATTTTCCCGTTTGGGGCATGCTGGAAAAAATAGCTGTTAATTGGTTGGCTGGTGTGCCGGCAATTGTTAAACCTGCAACAGTAACTTGTTATTTAACCGAGGCCGTGGTTCGCGATTGTATACGTTCCGGATTTTTACCCGAAGGCGCGTTACAGTTAATATGTGGCTCTGCAGGCGATTTACTAAATCATCTTGAAAACCAAGATGTGGTAACGTTTACGGGTTCTGCGTCTACAGGTAAATTGTTAAAAGCCCATCCGCGTATACTTCAAGAGAGTATTCCGTTTAACATGGAAGCCGACTCATTAAATGCTTGTGTTTTAGGACCGGATGTAGAGCCGGCTGATGCCGAGTTTACACTTTTTATTAAAGAAGTAGTACGTGAAATGACTACTAAAGCTGGACAAAAATGTACAGCGGTGCGACGTATAATTGTGCCTGAAAATCGAATTGAAGCTGTAAAAGATGCCCTCGTGGCACGCCTTAAAACAACGAGCATGGGCGATCCCCGCCTAAAGGAGGTACGTATGGGGTCATTAGCCGGCGTTACACAGCATAACGAAGTGATTTTAAAAATAAAGGAATTACAAACGGAACAAGAAGTAATTTACGAAAATATAAATTTTGAACTTTTGGGAACCCAAGTAAAACCGAATGCATTTATGGCGCCCACACTGATGTATAATGCCAAGCCCTTTGAACAACAACTATGCCATGCAGTAGAGGCCTTTGGCCCGGTAAGTACACTCATGCCTTATAAAACCTTAGCCGATGCCATTCAGCTTTGTAAAATGGGAAAAGGTTCATTGGTAAGCAGTATAGTAACATATAACGATCAACATGCACGACAGTTTGCTATAGGTGCAGCATGTATGCATGGCAGGATATTAATTTTAAACCGTGATTGTGCAGGTGAATCTACTGGTCACGGTTCCCCTATGCCCATGTTGGTTCATGGCGGCCCTGGACGTGCAGGCGGAGGCGAGGAAATGGGAGGAAAGCGTGGTGTAATGCATTACATGCAACGTACTGCGGTTCAGGGAAGTCCAACAACTTTAAGTGTGGTTTTAAATCAATACCAATATGGTGGTAAAATGCAAGAAAAAACCATTCATCCCTTTCAACAGTATTTTGAAGATTTGGAATTGGGTGAAACCCTAATAACAGCAAAACATACGGTAACCGATGCCGATGTGGTGCAATTTGCAAATGTGAGCGGGGATCATTTTTACGCGCATGTTGATGTTACAAGCCTTGAAGGCACTTTATTTACAGGGCGTGTGGCACATGGTTATTATTTATTAAGCAAGGCTGCCGGCCTGTTTGTTGATGGCAGAAAAGGACCAGTGCTCTTAAATTATGGAATTGAAGAATGTAAATTTTTAAAACCTGTATATATGGGCACTACTATTGGTGTACGTTTTACTTGTAAAGAAAAAATAGAACAAGAACAAAAAACACCTGAAGATGTGGCCAAAGGGATTGTTAAATGGCAAGTAGATGTTTATGATGATCAGGGCGATACTGTAGCTTTAGCTACAATTTTAACTATGATAAAAAAACGTAATCAACATTAAATATGAAACGTATCATTCAAACAGATTTGGCTCCGGCACCTATTGGTCCCTATAACCAAGCTGTAATTGCAGGACAATTAGTATTTGTTAGTGGAACTATAGCCATGGATTTACAAAGCAAGCAGCTTATACAAACCAGTATTAAAGAAGAAACCCGAATCGTAATGGAGTACATTGGTGAAATATTAAAAGCGGCCGGTTGTTCGTTTGACAATGTGGTTAAAGCCACCATATTTTTAAACGATATGAATCATTTTATTCAGGTAAATGAGGTTTATGCTGGGTATTTTAAATCGCATTATCCAGCCCGAGCTACAATACAGGCGGCAAAGCTCCCCAAAGACGCCCATGTTGAAATCAGTGTAGAAGCCGTGTTGCCGTAATTAATTTTCCAGTAATACAAATACAACCGTTTTGGATTTAAATCAAAACTTTGTGCAGTAATTTGTTATGTCATTTTGATGTAATTTAGAGTATGCGCATTTTACTGGTATGTGTTTTAATAACTACTATGGCAAAGGCGCAATTTGCTGTAGCGCGAGATACGCTAACCGTTGTTCATGGTTCCCAAACGCTTCTGTTTCCATTTGCGGGCGGATTAAATTACCTCTGTGTTTCAAATGCAGACTTAAATTTTGATGGCATACAAGATTTAGTATGCTACGACCGTTGCAATGCTATTGGATCGGGGCTTTTTAAGTGTTTTATTAAAGATGGAACGGGACAAACCCGTTATAAGCCGGATGCTGATTTGCCCTATTTTTTTCCTGAAGTTTCAAACTGGGCTTTATTATTAGATTTTAATGGCGATCAAAAGGCGGATCTCTTTTGTTCAAGCCCACTGGGTATTCAGGTATATAAAAATATTAGCACGCCACAAAACCGGTTAAAATTCAGCCCGTATGTAAATGTTCTTATGTCAAACTACAATCCCGGAGCCCTGCAGCCATTGTATACAAATATATATGCCAGTCCCATTGGTGCGCCCGGCATAAAAGATATTGATGGTGATGGAGATCTTGATATTTTAACGTTTTCATCACAAGGGGTATTTATAGAATGGCATAAAAATTTAAGTATCGAAAAATTCGGACATAAAGACAGTTTAGTTTTTGAACTTGCAAGCGATTGCTGGGGAAAATGTGCTGAGTCGAATTGCCAGGTGGGTTTAAATCAATGCCAATCAAAATCGGAATTTAAAGAACAGCATGCCGGTGCTTGTTTAACGTGTTTAGATATTGAAAACGACGGTGACCAAGATTTGTTAATAGGCGATGTTGGCTGTACTGATATTCAATTTGCTTACAATAACGGTACTGCGGCTTCTGCATTAATAAGCGATACAACTCGTAACTTTCCAAATTATCCGCAAAAGGGAAATACCCAGGTTTTACGCCTTCAACACTTTCCGTGTGCATTTATTGCTGATGTCGATGCCGACGGAAAACAAGATTTATTGGCATCTCCGCAAACCGCAAACAGCGAAAACGCCAAAAGTTTATGGTATTATCGAAATGTTGCAGGTACGGGTCCGGCACAATTTCAATTTGTAGCCTCTGATTTTTTACAGTCTGAAATGATTGATTACGGTCAGGGTTCTAAACCGCTTTTATACGATATAAATGCTGACGGACTCACAGATTTATTAGTTGTAACACAGGGACAATTTACAAACGGGTATTTATCCTCACGCATAGCCTATTATCAAAATACAGGAACTGCTCAAATTCCAAAATACACCCGTATGTCTGCAGACTGGCTTAATTTAAGCACTTATATGCTTCAAGGGTTAACAGCATGTTTAGGCGATATTGACGCTGATGGGGATGTAGATTTAATTTTAGGCACGGCCAGTGGCCAAATCCATTGGTTTGAAAATACAGCATCCATTAATCAGGCTGCTCAATTTACAGTGCTCAAATTAAATCCCTTTGCAATAACGGTTCCGTTTGGATCTGCGGCACCGCTTGTGTACGATGTTAATAAAGATCAAAAACCGGATTTGATTGTAGGTATGCGAAATGGTAAGCTGGCTTTGTATATAAATACTGGCAATGTAGGTGTGCCCGGTTTTAGCTTATACTCAAGTAACTGGGCTGGCATTGATGTTCGTATTGAAACCTCACGATACGGACTTGACGCCTATGCCTCGCCAGAACTTGTTTTTTATTCTGGTCAAACTCAATTATTGGTGGGCTCGGCTTCGGGGCATATTTTTAATTATATAATGCCACAAAACCCTGCGGCAACTGCAACGCTAATTAATGATCATGTTAATTTTTGGAATGAAGGCCCGCAGAGCACAATTGCAGCAAAAGATATAAATGCCGATGGCCGTTTGGATTTTATGTTAGGTAATGCCGCTGGCGGTTGTATGTTTTTTTCGAGCGCTTCACCTCAGGTTGGTGTAAATTCACAAATAGCCGAATCAAAACTTACATTGTTTCCCCAACCGGCAGAAAATTTTTTACACCTTAAAGGAAACATAGGTATACCCCCCTATGAAGTTTACGTGTATTTACCTGACGGCTCGCAACACTTTAAATACCAGTTGGATGTGCCGTTATTACAAACCGAACAATGGCCTAAGGGCTTGTATGTTATTGCTTGGAAAGCCTTTGATAAACCTCTGCAATGGTTAAAATGCATAAAGTAATTTGGATGAGCTATGTTGTTGTGTGCATCTTGTGTACAGCATGCAGTGTAGATAGCATAAAACCCAATTATGGAAATTACCCTGATGCCATAGGTGAAATAATGGTATTAAAATGTGCGCAAGGGGGTTGTCATAATACTCAAAGTGCTGATGCAGCCTCTGGATTAGATCTTTCTACATGGCAGGGATTATTTAAAGGTTCAAAATCGGGTAGTGCGGTAATACCTTTTTCCTCTAAATTTTCATCCTTATGTTATTTTGTTAATACGTATTCGGCTTTAGGTGCTACAGCAACTCCGGTAATGCCTTTAAATCAAAGCCCGCTGTCGTTTAAGGAAGTAAATGTTATTAAAACATGGATAGATCAAGGTGCTCCGGATATTAAAGGTCAAATTGCATTTTCAGATCCGTTTCAATCCTATGCCTATGTTGTAAACCAGGGCTGTGATGTAGTAACCGTAATAGATCGTAAGAGTGGTTTACCCATAAGGTATGTTGAAGTTGGAAATAAACCCGGTCCGGATATTCCACATCAGGTAAAAGTAAGTCCCGACGGTAAATTTTGGTATGTAGTGTTTTTAAACAATTCTATTTTACAACAATTTGATGCGGTAAATAATTCATTAGTGGCTGAAATACCTTTATGCCCTTCGCAAAATACAGTTATAGACTGGAATACTTTGGTAATTAATGAAGCAGGAAATCGTGCCTATGCGGTATCCTGGTCCAATAACGGAAAAATTGCTGCCGTAGATTTAAAATCCCGAAGCTTACTTCATTTTACCAGTGGTTTATACCAGCCGCATGGTATTTGTCTTTCACCGGATGAAAGCCAATTGCTTATAACATGTCAAACGGGAAATTTAATTTATGAAATGGATACAGCACTGGTAAATTATCGCTCTATCGTTTTAGATTCTAGTATTTCATTTCGTCTTGATCCGCATGATATACAATGCCATCCCGATAATAACGATATTTGGATTTCGTGTCAACACAGTAATGAAGTACGTGTATACGAGTGGCCAGCTTGGAATTTAAAGTCAAAGGTTCAGGTTGGAATCTACCCACAAGAGCTGTGTTTTTCAAAAGTTCAAAATGCATTTTACGTGTCTTGTACCCAGGATCCGTATCCGGGTTCAAACATGTTAGGTTCTGTAGTTAAAATAGATGCGCGTACTTTTTTTCAACGTAAATTATATATTGGTTACCAGCCTCATGGCATTATAGCCGATGATGAAAATAACATGCTTTGGGTTGTTTCACGCAATTTAGATGCAACAGGCCCTCTGCCGCACCACAGTGCACAATGTTCAGGGCGTAATGGCTTTTTAAATGCGGTTGATTTAAACCGATTTATCCCAGAAACCAAGCGCGTGGAATTAAGCGTGGATCCGTATTTTATTAGTATTAAACCCTAATGGAACCAGAAATTCGCGAATTAGAATGGCATGCTATTAATACCCTAAACGAACGGTATTGTGTAATAGATGTCAGAAGTCCCCATGAATTTGATTTAGGTCATTTTCCGGGTGCCGTCTGTTTACCGATTTTAAGTAATGAAGAGCGTGCTGAAATAGGCACACTTTATAAACAACAGGGAAGAGATATTGCAATTCGCAGAGGTTTAAAGCTATTAGGCCCACAAATGCCGAATAAAATAGAGGCTTTACATAAATTAAAACCAATGCACACTAAAATTATAATGTTATACTGTTGGAGGGGCGGACTGCGAAGCGCTATTATGGCTTGGTTATTTTCTGTTTGTGGATATGCTGTGTATCGCATAAAAGGGGGCTACAAGCAATTTCGCCAGCAAGTGTTGCAGGTTTTAGAATTACCAAGGCCTTATAGGGTGTTAGCTGGATTTACCGGTTCAGGTAAAACCGCATTGCTTCAATATATGAAGACATGTGGGGCATTTATAATTGATTTAGAAGATCTTGCTCAGCATAAGGGTTCAGCATTTGGTAATTTAAATTATTTGCCACAGCCTACGCAACAACAATTTGAAAACGAATTGGCCATACAATTATCAGCATACGATACTATGTTTAATTCTTTAAATCAAAATGAACTGCCGTATATTTGGCTGGAGTCTGAAAGCCAGCGTATAGGATCTATAAATCTACCTCAAATTTTTTTTAACAATATGGTGTCCGCACCATTGGTTAATTGGATTCGCCCCTTTGATCTGCGTTTAAAAAGAATTATCAGCGAATACGGTTCGTTTACGCAGTTACAGTTAGAACAGGCCGTAAGACGAATGTCAAAACGATTAGGCGGATTGGATACCCAGCGCGTAATTACATATTTAAATCAATCAAATATACATGCTGCGTTTTCAATTTTATTAAACTACTACGACCGCTGGTATTTAAAATCACGACGTGCTGACATGGATAACAAACGAATGGTTTGGGTATACGAATCATCAGAAATGCAATTTTCAGTTATATATAAATCTATAAAACTACTCGTAAATGATAGATCCTAAAAGATTAACCCAATGGTCAAAGGCATCAGGCTGTGGCTGTAAAATTGAACCAAAGTATTTACATCAAATAATTAAGGATATTAAAATACACCAATCGGATGATGTTAATTTATTAATTGGATCTGAGCATTCGGATGACGCAGTCGTTTATGCACTTAATGATACAGAGGCCTTAGTTTGTACTACAGATTTTTTTACGCCAATTGTTGACGATGCATTTACATTTGGGCAAATAGCTGCAGCCAACGCACTAAGTGATATTTATGCAATGGGTGCAAATCCTTTGGTAGCATTATCGGTTTTGGGCTGGCCCGTTGAGCGCTTGGGAACCGACTCTGCACAAGAGGTTTTACGCGGTGCACAACATAGCTGCAAAACCGCCGGCATTGTATTGGCAGGAGGGCATAGTATTGAAACATCTGAACCTTTTTTTGGATTAACCGTAAATGGAAGAGTTAAGCGCAATGCAATGTGCAGTAATAATTCACTCTGCGATGGAGATTTAGTTTTTATTACCAAACCTATTGGAACAGGTATTTATGCCAAAGCTTTTAAACATGAAAAATTGGCTGAAGAACATTATAAATTATGGATTGCACAACTTGTAAAGTTAAACCGTATCGGTAGTATTTTAGTAAATCAAGGTTTAGTAAATGCAATTACCGATGTAACTGGCTTTGGTTTAGGAGGACATCTTTTAGAAATGCTTAAGCCGGGTACATTTTCGGCACACATTAATCTTTCCGCCGTTCCTGTATTGCCTGATGTATTTCAATATGCTGCTATTTCAGGATATCCAGACGCGTTATTTAAAAATTGGAATGCGATAGCGCCTTTTATAAATGATGCCACTACCAATCATAAAAACAAGGCTTTTAGCCTTTTTGCAGATCCACAAACAAACGGTGGATTGTTATGCACTGTAACACCTGATAATGAACAGTTATTTATTAATTGTTGCAAAAATGAAGATCAACAGGTGTGGAAGCTGGGCAGGATATTTGCCTCGGATACCGTTCAAATCGAAATCACCGACTAATTTAATACCTTTGTTACATGACAATTGCGGTTTATGCCCGACCCAGTGCCGATAATCATGTATCGTACATTACAGACTTACATGCTTTATTGGCGCAGGAACATGTCGAGTTGATTTTACACGAAACGTACTATATATATTTAAAAACGCAACACCATTTAAGCCTCGAAATACATACGTTTGCAACGGCGGCACAATTAATTTCAAAAGCCGACTATCTGATATGTTTTGGAGGCGACGGAACCATGCTGGAAGCACTCACCTATGTGCGTACTTCTGGTATACCGGTACTGGGTATCAATACCGGTCGCTTAGGATTTTTATCTTCTGTTCATAAAGATGATTTACAGCGGGCCGTAAAGGCTGTAATACATGAGCAGTATACGCTCGATAAGCGTGAATTGTTACAAATAGACGGGTATAAAAGTGATTTTGATGATTTAAATTATGCTTTAAACGAATGCACCATTCACAAGCATGATCGTAGTGCAATGATACATATTGATACATTTGTAGATGATGTATATCTTAATACGTATTTTGCAGATGGAATAATAATTTCAACATCTACCGGCTCAACTGCATATTCACTAAGTTGCGGCGGGCCCATCATAATGCCCGATTCAGACAATTTTATTATTACCCCAGTAGCCCCTCATAATTTAGCTATGCGGCCCTTGGTAATTTCAAATCATCACGAATTACGCTTTCAGGTTGAGGGGCGCACGAATGCATACAATATTACCCTTGATAACCGAACTGTAAAATTTGATATTCATCAAACTCTGAGAATAAAAAAAGCAGATTTTAAACTAAATTTAATTAATCTGGAAGGGCATCACTTTTTTAACACATTACGTAATAAATTAATGTGGGGTGCAGACAAACGTTTTTAATGTTTTTTTTGTGCAAAAATTAAAGCGCTGTTTTGGTTTTTAAAATTATATCCCAGTCCAAATCCCAAGGGTGTTGGATTGGATTTTTTATAAAATGAATCCAAATCATTTTGATAACGGTTTTTAAATAATCGTATCGGTTTGGTGTAATTTCCATATAAATTAAATTCCCAGTTTGATGCTTGAAAATAATGAAATGGAATCCCCGTATCATCTTGCAATATTGCAGGTAATCGTTTTAATAATAGATATCTAATATTTGAAAACCCATCATTATGAAGCAAATAGGACGCCCCTTTTATATAGGCAATATCGTAATTAGATGAATTTATGTGTGTAAATAGTTGCGATTGATCATTAAAATTTTGATTGTCAAGATTTGCAGATAAATACCGAACGTAACAAGTATCTTTAAAGGTATTTATAAATGTAATTTCCACACCGTTTTTAGGTATGGTACTGTATGCTAAAGCCCCCAAATTATTAATTTCAAAATAACGTAATTGTAGGGGTGTACATTTCAGTTTTCCAAGAAAAAATAATAAAACATGTAAAGTGCCATCAAGTGTATTTTGCTTTAGCTCAGCATTCATGTCCAACGTCCTAAAAAAACTAAAATGAACAATATCCTCAACTGAAACATAAAGTTGACGCATGTATGAATGTAGTTTTGAAAAATCAGGATTGTTTGCTCTTAAAAAAACGGGAATTGTGCCACAGGGCTCAAGTCCAATTAAAAAAAACGATTTGGCCGTATTAAAAAAATGATGAGCAAACAAAAGGTCAGGACCTGAAAACGGATATAGTATGTGTATAGGTTTAATTTTAGAATGTAGATGGGTTGAGCTAAACGCACGAACATGTTTGAGTCGGTTTTCCTCTAAAAGCTCCCAATCTTTTAAAAAATTTTGAGAAACTTTTATATAATTTGAATCTTTGATGTATGCCTTAAAGATTTTATATGTGTATGCTGTATTACCACTTAATAAAGCGCTAAGTTCAGAAATTGTATCGTTAATTTTGAGCGTAGATAACCTAATTTGCTTGTTATTAGGCTTTATATTATACTTATGAATACTTTTTTTAGAATTTTTAAAAGACGCTTTATTGTTATTGTGATTTAAAAGGGGGTCAAGAGAAAATATTACAATTGCTAAAAAAACACTGGCAATTATTGTATTTTTAAAATTAGTCATGTGCGTATATAAATAGTGCACTATTATTTATTTTATTGGCCCCAATAATAATAGGGTAATATATACCAGAGGGTAGCGGTTTTGGCAAATCAATGTAGTTATGTGTTTTAAAATACTGCGCATCTTTAACTACCACTTGAGCCCCCGAAGTGTTTACTAAAATAAATGACTGAATGCTTTCGGGGGCATTAAATTCAATTTGATGTTTCAATTTGGAATAGTTAAATACGGGTTGTGTGGATTCAGGCTTTAAAGCAGTAAGATCAATTGGGTTTTTACTTACATCAAAGCCTCTATACCGAGCAGTGTTTGGTGTAAACAATGGTCCATTTAAAGTGCCTGAAATTTCAAAAAAAGGTATTTTACTGTTTAAGCTAAGCCACTGATAACTGCGTTGATTATTTTGCAGGCCAATTTTAATGGGAGGCAAATTAGGTATGGGCAAATTTAATTTTATGGTATCTTTTGAATATTGCGTACTAACCAATCGTATTACATTTTCAGTTCCGTATGGTGTTATAACAGTTCCCCAGCCGTCAACACGTGTGGTTCTGTAGCCCGCCTTAGAATAACTTATGGGAAGTAATGAAGTTGTAGGCGTTGAAAATTTAAATGTGGTACTGTCCAATTTAGGATAACTTAAAGGAAAAATATACAATTCATCTTTGTCGGTGTAATAGCAGGGTACGGGTATATTATTTATGCTTAATCCCACCCCATCGGCTATGAAAGCATTTAAAGGAGTTGTTGTTTTTCTGTAATAGTTGTAAAATTTTGTAATGGTTATTGTACCAGTTCCGGCAATTAGGGTGTCAGCAATTTTTTCACCATATTCGCCTGGAGCTAAAAAGAAAAAACCATATGGGGTATTCAAAGCGGCTTTAAAATCTCTGCGACCTTCTGTAGTTGATATTACATTTTTAAAATTCCAAGTGTAATTGGTTCCAGTTAGGCTGTAATTTCCAATACTATTTAAATTTACATTAGTATATCTCAGGGTGTCGTTTGCCGTGGGCATATTTGCATTAGTTAAAACAATGGGGTTTTGCGCAAACATACTTGATAGGTTCGCAATAAATGCTGTTAGGCAAATTAAATTTTTCATGCCTGAAGTTAATAAAAATAACTTTGCAGCGTTATATGGCTATGTTTAGGATTTTTATTATTATGATGGGTTGCATTACAATTTTATCGATGCAGGCCCAAACGCATAATATGGCATCAGATTCCCTAACGCACTACAAAAACAACTATTCTAAGCGCTGGATACAACCTCAGTTAAAAATTTTAAACACCCCAATAAAAATCAATTATACAAAACTTCCTTTGGATGTATTTTATAAATTAAAGGTTTCGCCTTATAAAGTATGCGATTCCAGTAATTTTAAAAACATAATTAATAATGATGCAGATGCATTTTTAAAATGGTGTGATCAACACGGATATATAACATCTGAATTGCACTTGGATTATGAAATGATTACAGATACACTATACATGTCGTGGTATTTACAACTACGCCATCAATATATGTTAGACTCCATAATATGTATTAGTAAACATACATTCCGAAAATCTTTTTTAAAGGGTTGTCTTAAGTTAAATACTGCAGTTCCGCTTAACTATTATGATGTTTCAAAGATTAGTTCGCAATTATCAGGCACTGATTTTATATTAGAGTCCAAACCATCGCAATTATACCTTACCTCACGCCAAGCAAAACTTTATATATATCCAGAACTTAAACCTACATCCCAATTTGAAGGCTTATTGGGTATTCAAAACCAAACCTTAACCCAATCTCCAGTAATTACAGGAGATTTAAATCTGTTATTAAAACATCAATTATGGCATCATGGCGAGCTTGTTGATTTAAAATGGCGCCGATTGCAATTTCAAACACAAGATTTTCAATTACGATTTCAATTTCCATTTTGGATGGGTACACCCATTGGTAGTCGCATTGAATTTCAAATTTACCGTAGAGATACAGCATTTATTGATATTAAGCAAAAATGGGGGATGCAATACCAACCTACTGCTACACGGTCTTATGATGTGTTTTATACCAAGCACCAAACCACACCATTAGGTACTTTTAGTTCAGACACTATCGGGCAATTTGTTCGTGAGGCTTTTGGAATTTCAACTTTTTGGAAATTTAATTCCAAGCCTTTTCCGTATTCTAATGGTATAAGCTGTGATTTTACGTTTCAAACAGGTAATCGGTATTCAAATGCATTTAAAAATACGCCTCAGTTGTTAACTGAATTTAAATTTTGTTACATTATTCCACTTACACAACATCATGCTATTATGTATCAACTTAACGGCAGTGCCTTAATTTCTAATCGTGCCTATTACGCCAATGAACTGTTTAGAATCGGTGGGTTTAAAACCCTTCGCGGATTTGATGAAGAATCTCTGTGGTGTAGCAGCTATGCAGTAAATACACTCGAATACCGTTGGATGTTAAGCAGTGCATCGTTTTTGTATACATTTTACGATCAAGCAGCTTACCAACGTCAATTACTTACTTCCTATTTGCAAGACGTTCCATACAGTGTCGGATTGGGTATGCAATTTAAATTAAATGCAGGGAGTATTAATTTATGTTACGCTGTAGGATCTCAGTTTAATGCGCCATTAGCTTTTAGTATTGCTAAAATTCATGTTGGATATAAAACGGTTTTTTAATTATTAAGTTTAAAACTTGTAATTTTAAATTATGGTTCGAATTTTCGTAATAGTCTTGTTTTTGCAGGTATATCAGGCACAAGTTTTAAATTATAATAGCTGGAACATGCAGTTGCTGGCACGTTTTAATCCAGATACTTCAGTAAACCCCACGCCGGTGGGTAATCGGTATTCGGGTTGTTGGGGCTGGTTTCAGGCCAATAAAAACCGAGAATATGTAATTTCCGGTACTGCCAATGGTACCTATTTTGTAGACATCACCAATCCAAATGTACCGGTTGTTTGTGATTTTGTGGGCGGTAAAACAGGGTGTACATGGAGGGAAATTAAAACCTATCAAAACTATTGTTATGTAGCCAGTGATGATGCAAAACCCAATACGTTTCAGATTATTGATATGCAGTATTTACCTGACAGTGTTCATGTGGTACATAATAGTAATACCATAATAGAGCGCGGACATACCTTGTGGATAGATCAAAATAAGTTATATGTTGGAATGACAACTTTTTCAGTTGGCTCTTCGCCTATGAGCATATTCAGCTTGGCTACGCCCTCCGCTCCAGTGTTATTAAGACGCTTAGAACAGGACATTTCAACAAGTATTATTAATCAGGTGCATGATATGTATGTAAGAAATGATACTGTATATGCATCAGCCGGATGGCAGGGCTTACATATTCTAGTTTATAAACCGCAACAAAATGTTTTTCAGCCGGTATCTGCGTATGCATCGTATCCATTTGCAGGTTATAACCACTCTAGCTTTTTAACTCAAAATGGTAAATATTTATTGTTTTGCGATGAATCACCCGCTTCACTGCCCTTACACATGATTGACGTTCAAAATTTAAACAACCCGCAGCCATTACAAAGTTTTAAAATTCGTCCACAAACAACGGCACATAATCCCTACATGCTAGGCAATCAGTGGGCTATTGTTGCCTCATACCAAGACGGATTAATCGTACTGGACATCAGTCAGCCAAGCAATATTAGAGAAGTAGGTTATTTTGACACGTATCCCCAAGGTGGTTTTAATACTGGATTTTATGGCGGCGGTGCCTATGCCGGAAATTGGGGGGCATATCCCTTTTTTCCAAGCGGTCGCATAGCAGCTCAGGATATGCAAAATGGTATTTTTATTTTAAATCCTTCAGCAGCATTTACAAGCTCGGTATCTTATCCGGTTGGAACGGTTGGTATAACAGATTATAATGCCATAACAGAATTCATTTATCCAAATCCAACAATTGACCAGGTATTTATAAAATCATCTGTAATGCCCCGTAAAATAGACATTTATGGAGTTGAGGGGTGTTTTTTAGGCAGTATTTTTGAAAATCAAATGCATGCATTTAATTTAAATGACCTATCTCTTAACCCGGGCATATATTTTGCATATTGGTATGTGCAGGGCATTCAGTACAATTCTAAAATTTTTAAAAATGAATAAGGATACATACGTTATTGGCATAATTGGTTGCGGTGCCATGGGTTCAGGCATTGCACAGGTGGCACTTCAAAACGGGCATCCCGTTATAATTTTTGATGAAAATGAAAACGCCCGTCAGGCATCTAAGGTTTTAATAGATAAACAATTTAAAAAACGTATTGAAAAAGGAAAGATGTCAGAGTCGCAATGGACCAGTTGTATGGACCGTTTGCGTTTTGCCACAAATTTAGGTGATTTAAAATCATGTAATTTAATCATTGAGGCGATTATTGAAGATCTTGTAATTAAGCAAAATTTGTTTCAAAAATTGGAATCCCAAGTGTCGCAATCATGTATTATCGCAACAAATACGTCCTCATTATCTATTGCTGCACTTTCATCTGCATTTCGTAATCCCGAACGCTTTATTGGCTTGCATTTTTTTAACCCAGCACCGCTTATGCCGTTGGTTGAAATTATACCCGGAATTCGTACAGCCCATCAAATTTCTGACTTGTTAAAACAACTCATGCAAACTTGGGAAAAACAACCGGTTACAGCTAAAGACACGCCCGGATTTATTGTAAATCGTATCGCACGGCCCTTTTACAGTGAAGCCCTTAGAATTGCAGAAGAAGGTATAGCCGATTATGCAACCATTGATTGGGCTATGAAAACCTTGGGCCAATTTAAAATGGGCCCCTTTGAGCTTATGGATTTAATTGGGCATGATGTCAATTATAGAGTAACCTGCAGTGTATGGACCGAATTGTTTTACGATCCCCGTTTTAAACCCTCCATTACCCAAAAACGATGGTTTGAAGCCGGATTATACGGACGTAAAACAGGTCAAGGCTGTTACTCGTATTCAGAACATCAAAGCTTACCTGAGCCACAAAAAAATACCGAGCTGGGACATTATATTCTTAACCGAATTTTGGTTATGCTCATAAATGAAGCCGCCGATGCTTTATACTTTGGAGTTGCTTCAGCAGAAGATATTGAAATTGCCATGAAAAAAGGAGTTAATTATCCCATAGGGCTATTAGCATGGGGTAATCAATTAGGCATTTCATTTGTTGTACAAACTTTAGATGATTTGTACAATACCTATCAGGAAGAACGTTATCGCGTAAGTCCCAAGTTACGTGCGTGTTTACGTTTAAATACACCCTTGTAATGCAATTTGCGCTGCATCAATTGGGATATGCTATTCGGCATGTTATGCTTGCACATTCCAATGGACACGGCGTGCATTCACCTTTAGCGTTTGATGTATGCAATGCATTAAAAGCTACCAAATCAGATGCAGAACTCCAATGCCAGCAATTAAAGGCATTACGGCTTAAGATATTAAGAGATTCACAAATATTGAAGGATGCCGGCTTGGGTGCAGGTTCACGGGTTTTTAAAAGTGAATACAGGCCAGTTAAAAAAATTGCACGATGGGGTATTTCAACCCACCACAAGGCTCGGATTTTATTTCAACTCATTCGCTATTTTAATCCCCATCATGTTTTAGAACTGGGTACGTCTTTGGGATTAACTACCTTATATATGGCAATGGCTCAATTTCCTCGTGATGTAAATACAGTTGATGGTAATGAGGTTTATATTGATTTTGCACAACGTTTACAAAAACAATACCATCCTAATCTTAACATCACCTATTACCACGCAGCTTTTCAAACATTTTTAAATACAAACAATACCGATTTCGATTTTATTTTTATTGATGGTGCACATGACTATCAATCAACAATTGCACTATATGAACATTTTAACAAGCAACAACGCTCAAATCAAATTCTTGTATTTGACGATATATATTGGTCTCCATCAATGACCAAGGCATGGCATTTTATAACCCAAAGCGCCTCACAACATTTAATTTTAGATGCTTTTATTTTAGGAATTGTTATTAAAAACGACAATCTCCGATCTGGATACCATTATCGTATAAATATTAAATAATTCACCGAAGTTAATTTATCGTTTACCGAAAAGTAGTCGTTTCAATTTTAGGGTATAATACATTTGCGCGTCCATTCTTTTGGACAATGTCACCGGTATGGTGGGTTTATTCGGTGACACCAAAGGTGCGGCTTGCCGCACCTTTGTTTTAAAGTTTTTCTATTACATCTCGCAACATACTAAAAATCTCGTAATACGCTGTTAACGGCAGAGTTTCGGACTTGTCGTAGGGATCGTGATAGGCAGAAATTCCGCCCATGGTATATAAAAAAACTGATTTTACACCCTTTTCGGTAAACCAGTAATGATCACTGTTTGCAGCTTTACCCCGTTTTTTTAATTGAGATGATAGATGTTTGTATGGCGCACTACATTTTAAAAGCGTTGTAAAAAGCTCAGGATAGATACTTCCATTAACTACCATCATACCATCCTCACCGGTTCCCAATAAATCCAAATTGATAAGTGTATTGATATGCGACAAAGCAATAGGTGGATGTTCCGTAAAAAAACGAGATCCAAGTAAGCCGGCTTCTTCGGCTGAAAATAAAACAAATGCAATACTTTTTTGGCAAGGATGATTTGAAAAATAATGTAATAAATTCAGTAGCATGCTCACACCGCTTGCATTATCATTGGCACCGGGATAGTAAACCTTTTTTCCAATACCACCCAAATGATCATAATGCGCGCTGATAACTATAAAAGAATCAGGATATAAACTGCCTTTAACATAACAACCTAAATTTTTATTTTTAAATTGTGAAATTACTTGCGCGTTGTGATTTATTTTAAAATTAATGGTAGTGTGTGCTTTCAAAGTGCTGTCATTTGTATAAAATTTATAAGGCAAAGCACTGTTTGTAGATACACTGTGGGTAAGTTTACGCCTGTATTCTAATTGTATGTTATGTAGGGTGTCTTTCCAAATGCCATTTTGTAACATATGGAGCTGAAATGTGCCCTTGAGGGATGCGGTGGCCGGATCGGGTAAAAGTTTATAACCTGTGCTGTACTCTTTACCATTTAGTATATACAAATTATGCTTTGGAAAAGTATTAACGGGGTGTGTAAAATCTTGTACATATAATCCATTAAATAAAGGCAATCCAAATTTTAACTTTTGCAAAAGAAATTGCTGACTATGTTCCAATCCATTTCGTGTATAGCCGCGTCCAAAATGCGACTTACTGCACAGCACCTGTAAAGTATTACGTGCATTTTTTAAAACTAAAAAACTATCGGGTAAATGTTGTTGAGCAAAAAGAAAGTGGTGTAATGATAAAAATAGTATAAAAAATTTACGACTCAAAAAATTCCGCAACATTGTTTTTAAATTTTAAAAATACCGCTTCGTGTGCATGCCATGAATATAGTTTATATAAACTGTTTAAATATAAATCGGCTTCTTCTTTACTGTTGCAATGATGAATTTCCAATAAAACCGTTTTTAAATCTTCGGCTTTTTGATTAAACAGCACATTAAAAATTTCCACATCATTGCTAAAACGATTAAATTGAGTGGATATCGTGTCTGTTGAAATTAAAGGATTGGTATTAAGGTGTTGTGGTTTTACATTTTGTATTTCATAAATCAATAAAATATCATACGCAGCATGTAATTGTTTTAATAAAGGTGCTGAGTCAAAAGGCACATCCAATTCTAATTTAAGTTTAATTTGCTTAATACGCTCCTCTAACTGGCTTAGCTCTCTAAAAACCTTTACTTTGCTTACAGCACTAATTCCTTTTTTCATTTATTTAAATATAGCTAAAATTTTAAAATGTATACGTTTCAAAGCTTAATTTTACAATTATGAATGCCATACAACAAAAAACTTCAAAAGGAACTATTGAAGTCATTTGTGGTAGTATGTTTTCAGGAAAAACAGAAGAGTTATTACGCCGTATCCATCGTTGTGTATTAGCGCATCTACGTGTTGAACTGTTTAAGCCCGATACCGATCAGCGGTATAAACCAGACGCTGTGGTTAGTCATATGGGTCGTGAATTACCGTGTCAAAGCGTTTCCAGCAGTTCGGCCCTAACATTACTGGCCTCTGCTGCAGATGTGGTGGCTATTGATGAAGCACAGTTTTTTGATTTAGAATTGGTTTCGGTGTGTCAAAATTTAGCAAATGCCGGAAAACGTGTCATTATTGCCGGATTGGATATGGATTCAAATGCCCAGCCATTTGGACCTATTCCGCAACTAATGGCTGTGGCCGATCAGGTAAGTAAGGTTCAAGCCATTTGTGCAAACTGCGGAGATTTAGCCTATGTGAGTTACCGCATTAGCAAATCAGATTCTCTGGTGTATTTAGGAGAAAAAAAAGAATACAAACCATTATGTAGATCGTGTTATTTTTCAATATCAGATGCGCAGTAAAGATCTTATACATATTTTAAATGCTATCCATGAGGGACCGGATGCCGAAATTTCAAATATTGCATATGATAGCCGTCAAATAGCAGGTACAACAGGGGTACTGTTTTTAGCACTAAAAACAGTACACCGTGATGGTCACATGTATATACCACAACTGATTGCGCATGGAATTACATGTTTTATGGTTGAACACGATTATGTGCCGGATGCATTAAATACGCAACCAATCACGTGGATTCGCGTAAAGGGAGTGCTGCAACATTTACAAATTTGGGCAGCATGGAAACGCAGCCAGTTTAAAGGTTTAACCATTGCCATAACAGGTAGTCAGGGAAAAACCATAGTTAAAGAATGGCTTTATCAGCTATTAAAAACAGATTTCCAAATACTTCGGAGCCCGCGGAGTTTTAATTCGCAGTTAGGAGTTGCGTTAAGTATTTTGCGCATGGAATCGCATCATAATCTTGCATTAATTGAAGCGGGTATTTCAATGCCCGGTGAAATGCAAACATTACAAGCGATGATAAAGCCCGCTATGGTTGTCTTTACTTCATTGGGCAGTCCGCATGATGAAGCATTTGCCAACCGCTCTGAAAAATTACAAGAAAAATTAAAATTAACATCTCAGGCTTCAGTTGTGATTGCGCAGCAGGTAGCCAAACCAAATTTATTTCAAGGAACCTGGATTGAAATTGGTCCAAACGGATCTCTATCTTACAGTGCACTAAGTGATGGAATTCATATAACATATGAAAACCGCACTCATTTTTTTAAAATGCCGTTTAACGATGAAAGTTCAGTGCGTAATGCGGTAACCTGTATTGGCGTGTTATTCCAATTGCACTATACACCCGAACAGATTCAAAAACGTATTTTAAATTTAAAAAGTATATCCTTACGACTTGATGTTAAAAAAGCCTGGGCAAACAGTATTTTAATTAATGATTACTATAATGCCGATATAGAATCACTAGAAATTGCCTTGCAATTTATGTATCAGCAATCGCCACGTAAACGTTCTATTTTAATTGTATCTGATTTAGAGCAGAGTGGACTTACAGCACAGCAGCGTATGAGTGCATTATCTCGTTGTTGCGCACGTTTTCCTTTAGATTATTGTTTTTTAGTTGGTGAATTATTTTTAAACACAGAAATTCAATTACATTGTTTATATCGTGTATTTAAAGATACCAATGCCTTGATTTCCAGTTTAAACGAAATTAGTCCATATTTGTCTGAAGCCCGTATTTTAATTAAGGGGGCCCGTTCGTATCATTTTGAAAGGCTTGCAAGTCGATTGCAGCTACAATCGCATGCTACTGTTTTTGAAGTTAATTTAAGCCGTTTACGGGATAATTTAAATTATTTTAAATCGCATTTAAATCCCCAGGTAAAAATAATGGGCATGGTAAAGGCCATGGCTTATGGTAGTGGCGGTATTGAAATAGCACGTTTTTTACAGCAATGCGGCATAGCCTATTTAGCTGTAGCGTATACAGATGAAGGAATTGCTTTGCGTAATGCCCAGGTAACTGTACCTATAATGGTCATGAATCCTGAAGAGGACAGCCTTGAGGAATTAATAAAAAATAATTTAGAACCTGAAATTTACAATTTTAAAATTTTAAATAAATTAATTGAAGTTGCTGAATACAGCGCATTACATTCAATTCATATACATATCAAACTCGATACCGGCATGCATCGTCTGGGCTTTACGGATGCTGATATACCACCATTACTTGAAATGTTAATGCGGCATCCGCGATTGCATGTAGGTTCGGTATTTTCACATTTTACAGCATCAGACGATCCTCACGCTGATGGATGGAGTACCGTTCAGTTAAATCGTTTTACCAACATGTACAATGTTATACAAAATAAATTAAATTATCCTATACTACGACATATGGCTAATACCAATGCCGTACTACGTTTACCTCAAAGTCATATGGATATGGTGCGTTTGGGAATAGGATTATACGGAATCGCACAGCAAGGCGCACTTGAGTCGGTCTGTAAATGGTATACTCAAATTTCTCAAATTCGAATTGTTGAGGCGGGTGAAACCATTGGTTATGGTAAATCCGAAGCGCTTGCATCTGCTACACGTGTAGCTACTTTACCTGTAGGATACGCAGATGGTTTGTCCAGATTATTAGGACATGGAAAACACGGTGTGTTTATTCATAATACTTTTTGTAACATATTAGGTTCGGTATGTATGGATATGATAATGGTTGATGTTACACAAGTCCAATGCGAGGAAGGCGATCAGGTAGTAATATTTGAAAACGCATCTCAACTATTAGCTCTTTCCAAGGCCATGAATACCATACCATACGAAGTTTTAACTTCTGTATCATCACGCGTTAAACGGGTTTATACTATGGATTAATGCCGCTTTTTGGCAATAACCGAAATTTCTATTCGGGCCTGTTTTGGCAACCGGCATACACCAACCGTTTCGCGCGCAGGATAGGGTTTGCTTACCTAGCTTTCATATACGGCGTTAATCTGACTAAACCATTCCATACGGGTTGTATATATAGTTGTTTTCATAACTTGATTCCAGTCTGAGCCGGCGTCGTGTAAAATGCGTTTAATTTGATTTAAAACCATTCTACATTCTGTTTCAAATGATGTAGTATCTACTTTTTGTTCGGCATTTAAAGCGATTTGTCCCGAAATAAAAATATAATTATCATCACATGTATATCGCGCGTAGGGGCCAATGGGTTGCACTACATCATGCTGCGCAAAACAAAACGTACAACTTAAATGCAGTACAAGTATATAAATGGATATTTTATTTTTTTTCTGTGGGAGCATGTTTTTCGCTTAAAGCTGTAATACCTTTAATCAAAAGATCTAGTTCACGAGTTGATGTATATACATGCGGTGTAACCCGAATGCCATTTAATTTCTCAACCTGAATAGCAACCGTATGCAGTTTATAGGTTTCAAAGAGTGACTGTTCAATTTGAACGCCGGTCCATCCATCAATTCCAATATGTGCAATAGCACAGGAGTGTTCTGCATCTGTATTTGTGCTTAATCGTATGCGTTCAAGTTTAGATATTTGTTGTATCCAGTAATTTTTTAAATACCGCAACCGTTCTTCTTTACGTTTACTTCCAATAGCAATATGAAAATCAACAGCAGTGCCAATAGCCATTTCGGCTGGAAATGAGCGCGTTCCTAAATTCTCAAATTTTCGAATATCATTGCCATCCGGTTCAGGCGCCGAAAGTAAGGCCCATATGTTTTTAACATGAGATTTTCGGATGTACATCAATCCCGTGCCAAAGGGGGCCGAAAGCCATTTGTGTAATGACGTTGCAAAATAATCGGCGCCCGTATCGGGAATATTATATTGTATATGCGCAAAGGAATGAGCCCCATCTACTATAACCTCACACCCTTTTTGATGCGCGGCATCTGCAATTTTTCTAACCGGAACTATATTTCCTGTCCAGTTAATCATATGCGTTATATAAACAATTTTAGTTTTTGGTGTAATGGCATTAATATATGCGTCTACCACTTGCGAATCCGATGCTAACGGCTGTGGTAATTGAATCCATTTTAGTACAATACCATCCCGTTTTTCGCGTTGCTTCCATGCATTCATCATGTTGGGATAATCGTATGTACTTAAAACAATTTCATCTCCGGCATTTAAACGCAATCCAAAAATAATACTGTTAAGTCCTTCTGTGGCATTTCGATTTATGGCAATTTCATCAGCACTGCATCCGGCTAATTCTGCAAGCTTTAGTCTTAAGGCCTCGCGCCCTTGATCTAAAATACGCCACATATAATACGATGGAGCCTCATTGGCATATGCGCTAAACCGTTGCTGTGCATCTTGTACTATTTTAGGTTGCGGCGATACACCACCATTATTAAGATTTATCACATTGGGACTAACGGTATAAGATGCTTTTACCCAAGCCCAAAAATCCTCATCGCTGGCAGAGGCTTCTGGCGGAACAGATTCTATACGATTCATATACCCTTGAAGCGATTTTGTCCAATGGGGATTTATAGCACTAAGGGCCTCTAAAGCAGATAATCCACTAATGCCAGTCCATAAAAAATGTCTGCGGTTAAATTTCATATACTTAAGCTACAAATTATTTTTGAATTCAGCTATTGCTCCGATTTACTATTGTTGCACTAGCTTGCACAGCAGGGTAAATAACCACATCAGCAATATGTACATGTTCTGGACTGTGTATCATCCATGTTACAGCTTTAGCCACATCTATTCCTTTTAGAGGTGTCATGTTGTTATATACGGCATTTGCCCGCTCACGGTCGCCATCAAAACGTACCATACTAAATTCAGTTTCTACCATTCCAGGATGAATTGCACTAACCTGTACACCGTGCGAAATTAAATCCATGCGCATACCCCGGGCTAAGGCATCTACGGCATGTTTTGTAGCGCAATACACATTTCCATTTGGGTAAGTTTCTTTACCAGCAACAGATCCAATTAAAATAATTTTACCCTGTTTGCGTTTTACCATGTAGGGACTAATTAAACGGCTCATGTAAAGCAGTCCTTTTAAATTGGTATCTATCATTTGATCCCAATGATTAATTTGCCCCTCATGTATAGGCGCCAAGCCTGCTGCTAAACCGGCATTATTTATTAAAATATCAGTTTTAGAAAACAGCGCTTCGTGTCGGTTTACAACCTCTTGACAAGATTTATAATACCTAACATCTAATTCTAAATCCAAAACACTTGTTTTATACGTTGTTTCTAAATGTTGGCGTAAAATTTTAAGCCGATCGGCACGTCGTCCGCATAATATTAATGCATGACCTTGGGCAGCTAATTCATGCGCGCAAGCTTCTCCTATGCCAGAACTGGCTCCGGTTATACAAATGGTTTTCATTTTTATAGTGTTTTAGATTTTAAATGACTGTTATGGTACCCGTAAATCAAATAAATAAGTAATCCTAAAATTAACCAGGCGGTAAAATACATCCAGTTTTTTAAACCTAATTCAGATAGCATATAAAAACAAAGTAATAATCCAAGCGTTGGTATTAATGAATATCTATAGCGTATGGCTTGATAAAAGATTATAATTGTAACCAAAATAAACACATACGAGGGAATATAAGTCCAGTGTAATGGCCATATATTAATTTTAGAATACAGTTGAGGTGAAATCATGTACGTAATGCATAATATTAATATGCAAAGTACAGGTAGTCCATAGCGGCTATTAAAATAAGGTGTTTTAAATTTGGCTTCTGGCCGATGCGGGTCGTGCTGTAATTTTAAAACTCCCGCACAAACCAAACAAAATGCAAATAACGTACCGGCTGAACAAATATCGGTTACCATCGTAATGTCTATAAAAAAAATGGGTAAACCCACTAATACACCTGTAATTAATGTGGCAAATGATGGTGTTTTATATTTTGGATGAATACGCTGAAAAGCTTTTGGCAACAAACCGTCACGGCTCATACTGTACCAAATACGGGGTTGTCCAATTTGAAACACCAGCATTACACTGGCCATGGCCACTACGGCACTAACCGCTATAATGCCACCCATCCATTGTAAAGCAGGATATGTATCAAACACATAAGCAAGGGGATCGCCTACGTTTAGTTTTGTATACGAAACCATTCCTGTTAAAACCAAAGCCACTAAAACGTATAATACGGTACAAATCATGAGTGCATAAAAAATTCCACGCGGTAAATCTTTTTGTGGATTATGACATTCTTCTGCAGTTGTACTTATTGCATCAAATCCGATATATGCAAAAAAAACAGCACTGATACTACCAGTGAGTCCAGAAAAACCATTAGGTAAAAAGGGACTCCAGTTATCCTGCTGGATATAGCCAATACCTACGGCAATTACCAAAAGCACCAAGATGATTTTAATCACTACCATAATATTACTTACATTGCGGCTTTCGCGAATACCACGGTATACCAGGGCTGTAATTAAAACATTTATTAAAACTGCCGGCGCATCAAATATAATTTTTATCCCTGCAATTTCTGGTGCATGTGCATATGCAAGCCATCCCTCAGATTGATGTGAGCTCAGTGGATTGGCATATTGATGTTTTGCCGAAAAAAAATCTATGCAAAGCCATTCTGGAATATGAAATGGTGTTTGATGATTTATTAAATGACAAAAATATTCACTCCATGATAATGCAACTGTAACATTACCAATTGCATATTCCATAATTAAGGACCAGCCAATGAGCCATGCAAAGAGTTCGCCAAATACCATATAGCTGTAGGTGTAGGCACTACCACTAACCGGAATCATGGATGCAAATTCGGCATAGGCAAATGCGGTAAAGCTACAGGCAACGGCAACAAAAATAAACAACAGTACAACTCCGGGACCACCGGAGGCACTGGCTTTACCTATTGTTGAAAATATCCCAGCCCCAATAATGGCAGCTATGCCCAATGCGGTTAAATCCCTAACCCCTAAATGTCTTGACAGGTGTTCAGACCGGCTTAAGGCATGAAATGGTTTTTTTCGCAAAACGCTTTTCATATTCAAATATAATTAAAGCCTGCAATTACCAGAGGAATTATAAAAGATTGGCACACTGTTCTTTTATTTTTTCTAATGCGTCTTTCATTTCAACAACCTGTTTCTGCAAGCCTGCATCTTGCGCTTTTGATCCCATAGTATTTATTTCACGGCCCATTTCTTGAGTTATAAAGCCCAGTTTACGCCCTGCGGCAGGTTCTAATAGAGTTGATTTAAAGTACTGCACATGCGCATCAAGTCTAACCTGTTCTTCATGTATATCCAGTTTTTCAAGATACAGTAATACTTCCTGCTCAAAACGCCCTGCATCAATAGTTAAATCAGCCTCAAAGCGTTTTAAAAAGTTTTGCAAGCGATCACGAATGGCATTTAAACGCACCGGATCATTCGCTATGATCGTTTTTAAAAGTAGTTCAATAGTTTCAATGTGTTTAACGATGGCATGTTCAAGTTTAAGCCCTTCCCGTTGTCTAAATTCTATAAAACGCCCAATTGCTGTTTCAAGTGTTGTCATTACAGCAGATCGAATTTCTGTTTCCTCAGGTAATACGTTGCTATTCCATAAATCCGATTGACGTAATAACAGGGGCAAAGGATCATTGCAGGTTAAATTTAAATCCTTACATAAATTTTGAATTTCAATCAAGTAATGCTGTGCTGCATTTCGATCAATTACTGGATGCGCTTCAGAAGATGCATGAAGCGGCTGCACGAGTAATTCAATTTTACCCCGTTCACAACATTTACCAATTTGTAAACGCATGTCATGTTCTAAAAATTTAAATTGCTGAGGCAAACGTAATGTTAAGTCAAGCGATTTACTATTTAAGCTCTTAAGTTCTACTAAATAACCGGTTGATTTTAACTCAAATTTGGCGGCGCCATAACCGGTCATAGATTGAATATGGTTCATGTTTTCGACTTTTTAAAGGTATTAAAATGAATCAGGCTTAACCCTGAAATTATACAAACTCCTGAAAGTATTTTGGTTAATGTTAATTCATCCTTGTTAAGTATGTAGGCAACAACACTTGCTAAAAACGGCTGCAGGTAAATATATGCACCGGTTGTTACTGCATTTAACCGTTTAAGTCCAATTATATTTAAAAGGTAGGCCAAAAATGTTGTGGCTACAACAACAAAAGCTAATGCCATCCAAGTATACCATGTAAACGATGCAAACTGTGTTGTCCACGCAAATGGCAATCCAATGGGTAATGCCAATGAAAATCCAAACAGAAATAACCATTTCATTGTGGTTACGGTATGGTATCGCGTTAAAATGGGTTTTGAATAAATTAAAAATATAGCCCAAGACGTTGCATTTATAACAGTCATAAGATCGCCTTTAAAGGTATCACTGCCCCATTGAAAATGGCCTTTAAATAACAACATACATAATGCTCCACAAAGCGCAATGCCTAATCCAACAATTATATTCCAGCGTATGGGATCGCGATGCAGTAAAACGCCAAGCGCAAACACTAAAATGGGACTACAGATCATTATTATGGCCGAATTGATGGGGCTAGTGTAACATAATCCTGTTATAAAAAAAAACTGATTTAATACAACTCCAAAAAAGCAGAGTTTAAAAAGTTGTTTTAAATCATTATAACTAACCTTTTCTTTGGGTAAAAAGAAACTGCTAATCCAAAATAAGCACCCGGCTCCTGCAATTCTAAAAAGTACAAGTGTAAAAGGATGCATGGCTTCTGGCATTAGTCCTTTGGCAATTGAGTAATTCAATGCATAAATAACCTGTGCAAAAAACAAGGCTGCATGTCCTATCCAGTTTATGTTCATTTAAAAGCTAAAGGTAAAGCATATGACATGTATTTTAAATTAATTTTATCTCATGATTATTTCAGGTCAACAGAATTTGCAAGGCTCCATTACAAGTGTGCCACAACGTATCGTTTCATTAGTGCCTTCACTAACCGATTTACTTTTTGACCTCGGCTGTTCAAAGCAAATGCTGGCATGCACTAAATTTTGTATACATCCCCTACCAAATGTTAACACGCTTCATAAAATTGGTGGTACAAAATCACCAAAGGTTTCAAAAATACTGCACATGCAACCGGATTTAATAATCGCCAATAAAGAAGAAAACAGACATGATGATGTTGTAGCGTTAGCTTCGCAGGTACCGGTTTGGGTTACAGACATTAATACAATTAACGATTATGTTAATATGCTACATCAGTGGCGAGGCACTATTGCTAAGGCAAATACGGTCACATTACATTTAAACCGATTACAGCGTCTCGGACATTCATTACATAAACGCTATAAGGATATACGTGTTGCATATATTATATGGCAAAAGCCATGGATGGCGGCAGGATCTTCATGTTTTATTTCAAGCGTGCTCGCATACTTAGGCTTTATTAATGTGTTTTCAGATTTTCAGCGTTATCCTGAAATTTCAGTATCTAGCTTGCAAGAATTAAAACCGGATGTTATTATGTTATCCTCTGAGCCATTTCCATTTAAACAATCGCATGCAATGCAATTACAAAAATTATGCCCACATTCTAAAATAATTCTAGTAAACGGGGAATTGTTTTCATGGTATGGCAGTCGGTTATTATATTGGAACCACTATCATAAGGAGCTGGATCAACTATTAGGTATGTTTTCTTGATTTTTACTATTTTTTAGCAGTTTTTTTTACAATTGTAATTTTGTTTTACGAAATCATATTTGTCTATACGATTTACTTTTCTGCAAATACTATTTGTAGTATTTATTGATAAGTCTTATCCTCAAGCACTTGCTTTAATTACTATGAGTTTTGAAAACCGGGTTAAGGCTTGTAGGACCTAACGAAATACCTACATCAATTTAAAATCATGCCACCATGTAATCCTGTTGTTTGCTAGCTTAATCTCTTTCTAGATAAATCCGATGGCATATTGCAAAACGCTGAAGTGGTCCGTTACAAGCTAATGAAAAGGTTACTAGTACCAGTATTTATTAAAGGGATCTTAATTATAGGGAAATAAGTTAGTTGGTTAAGAATTTTAATTAGGGCTACAAATAATTCAAATAAATGTGTCATTGAAAACACATATAAAACATACGAAATACAATTAAATATTAACGGAGAGCGTATGAAATTAAAATTGAAATTTATAAGTTATACTATATTAAAACAGTAAGAATTTTAACCCAGGTATTGTTGTAAAAGTTTACTGCGACTGCTATGACGTAAACGACGAATAGCTTTTTCTTTGATTTGTCGCACACGCTCGCGGGTTAAATCAAATTTATCTCCAATTTCTTCTAAGGTTAAACCATGATTTAAGCCTATACCAAAAAATAACTTTACAACATCGCGTTCGCGGTCGGTTAAAGTGCTTAATGCACGGTCAATTTCACGACTTAAAGACTCATTCATTAAGCCATTATCAGCCTTAGGACTGTCAGCGTTAACCAATACGTCCAGCAAGCTGCTTTCTTCGCCATTTGCAAAAGGCGCATCCATGCTTACATGACGTCCGCTTACCTTCATAGTATCACTCACTTTATCTATAGGTAAATCTAAAATTTCAGCAAGCTCCTCTGCACTGGGTTCACGTTCGTATTGCTGTTCGAGTTTACTGTATGCTTTATTGATTTTATTAAGAGAGCCCACCTGGTTTAAGGGGAGCCTAACAATACGACTTTGCTCTGCCAATGCCTGTAAAATACTTTGTCGAATCCACCATACAGCATAGGATATAAACTTAAAACCACGGGTTTCGTCAAAGCGGCGAGCGGCTTTAATCAATCCTAAATTTCCCTCATTAATTAAATCGGGTAAACTTAAACCTTGATTTTGATATTGCTTGGCTACCGAAACAACAAAGCGCAAATTGGCTCGGGTTAGTTTTTCAAGTGCACGCTGATCGCCGTCTTTAATTTTTTTTGCTAAAACAACTTCCTCTTCTGCTGTTATAAGTTCCTCACGGCCAATTTCTTGCAAGTATTTATCTAATGACGCACTTTCACGATTGGTAATGGATTTTGTAATTTTTAATTGCCTCATAGTTTTGTTTTGTAAAGTTAACGATAATATATTAACTTCAGATATACGCTTTTAGTGTAAAAAAGTTACAATATCACTATAATTTATTTTTTTAATAAAAATTAAATGAAATAGCTCAGGGTAAACGACATATACCGAGGCATTCCGGGGATAAGCCCAGGTCCGGGATAACCATTTGCCCGACGGGTATAATACCTTGAGTTACATAGATTTGAAACCATTAAGCTACATTTCATTGTTTTTTTAAAAATGTAATTTAAACTAAGGTCATGAATTTGATAACCGGGCAGGGGGCCAATAGTAGCGCTTAAATTTGCCGTTTTTGCATTTGAGGGATCAGAAAAACTTAAACTCTGAGCATAGTGAGCCCATTGCAATTGAAATGTTTTATAAGCTATGGTTATACCAGATTTTCCGTTCCAAACAGGCGCATATTCTAAAAAATGACCTGAAAAATCTTTAATGCCGGTATTAAGATTGCTATATCGGGCATTGTTAAAGGTAATAGAACCAAACAAAGTTAATTGTATTTTGGAGTTTATTACTTTAAACAAGACATTGGGTTTAAATTCAAAATAGCCGCTCACACCGTAAGTTTTTGAATGGCCAATACCAGTTTTATAGATGGTATCCGCCCGATACACAAAACCAATACGATTTTTGTAATTAATAAAGTAGGTATTGATATCAAAACTAAAGCATGATGCAACGTTACCTTTAAAACCCAATTCACTTTGCTCTCCGTGTGCATCTCGTAATGGTAAAATCACTTTTTCTTGTGGTAATTGGGCATAAAGGTCTGTGTACAGCAAGGGTCTGTAATTTTGAGTAATACCACCATATACTTCAGATTGGGCGGTTAATTTATACGCTCCGTGTATTCCAAAAAGCCAAAGCCTGCGATTATTTTCAGCCAATACTTTTCTTTGACGTGTTTGATTAACATCTATGATATATCCATTTGCACTGCTTTTAATGCTTTCTGCACGTATACCTGGTACTAGGGTTAATTTTGAAAATGGTTTTAAACAAAGTTCTGCAAAAAAAGCGCTTTGAAGCGTATTAAAAGCCATTTTCCGTTTCCAAGAATCAGATATAGTATTATAATTTGAGCCCATTCCTGCATCGGCTGTGCCTAATTGAAATCTATTTGTAATACTCTTGAAAATACGCATACCCACCTGAACATCCGTAGGTGTTTTATTAATTTTAAATACAGAATAAGTTTGACGGTGCTCTATACCAATATTACGATACTGGTCTTCATCAACCTGGCGCTTCGAATATTCAAGAGTTTTTAAATTAAAAGAGTCGGGATAAATTAAAGATGCTGTATATCCCACGCTATTGCGGCCTGCGTAGTTGCCAAAAAGGGACGTTTTGTAACGCACGTGCTCGTGCTTAATGGTATGTTCTAATGTAAATCGTTGCCAGGGAATTATCATCCAATTTCTGGCCCTGTAGGATGTGTCTGCGTTATTCGTTACATCCGAATCAAAAATACCTCCCGATTGCTGAACCGTGTTTTTATAAATGGTATAGTTTAAGTGCAGGTCCTGTTTTAAATTGATTTGGTATTCAGAATGCAGTCCCGTACTGTAGGTTTGGAAATAGCCATTCTGTCTCCAGCCTTTTGAACGCTTTAAATTTGAGTAAATGTATATTACCCCCTTTCGAAATCTTTTACCTGCTGCGGCGTAACTGTTTTGGGTGCCAAATGCGCCAAATACATGACTTAATTCTGCAGTGTAAGATTTATGAATAGGTACAGATTTACTTATAAAATTAACAAGACCGCCAAATTGACTGCCAAATTGTAGCGCGGCACCTCCGCGATATAATTCTATACGTTCAATGCTTTGTAACGGAGGCGTGTAGTACGCCTCAGGATAACCTATAGGATCAGCACTGATGTCGCCACCATCTTGCTTAACATTCATTTCCCAGCTTCTATTTGGGTTTAAACCCCTTGATGCTATAGCCATTTGTGATCCCGAAGCGTCATGTTCAATTACTTGCAGTGCCGGTGTTTTTATAAATACTTGCCGGCTTAGAATGTTCGATGCATCATAAGAAATTTGATTTAGTTCTATAGAATAGGTTTGTGTACCCGTTACAATAAAGCCATAATGGTTATGACAAGAATCTTGTGCTAAGGGCTTTTGACTTTGAATAACAATTGAATCTAAATCAATAGTATGTTGGGCAGTAATAGTACTAACAATAAACAATAAAATAAATCCAATGCGCATTCGCAAAATTCGTAAGGCATTAAGGAATTTAAAATACCCTCATTCGGGTATTTTAAAGGTTCAGAATTAAAAATTCAAAAGCGTAATAGAAGGTTAAACCTGTTAAATTGTTTCCTTAAGTTTGAATAACACCAACATTGTAAGCTGTGTTAAGGGGGGCATGATTAGCCATGTGTAAACCCATACTTATTATCGTACGTGTTTCAGGGGGGTTTATAATGGCATCAACCCATAAACGTGCTGCCGCGTAATATGCGGTTGACTGTTTATCGTAGTTAGATTTAATACGTTCATAAAGCGCCTGTTCATCCTCTGGTTTTAGCGTTTTGCCTTGTGCTTTAAGAGATGCAATTTCAATTTGCAATAATACTTTAGCAGCCTGAGCACCGCCCATAACTGCTATTTGCGCGCTGGGCCATGCAATGATAAGTCGGGGATCGTAGGCCTTTCCGCACATTGCATAATTGGCTGCCCCGTAACTGTTACCAATAACTACTGTAAATTTTGGCACTACTGAATTAGCCATGGCATTAACCATTTTAGCCCCATCTTTAATAATACCGCCGTGTTCGCTGCGCGAACCCACCATAAATCCGGTGGCATCTTGAAAAAATACAAGTGGTATTTTTTTCTGGTTGCAATTCATTATAAAGCGTGCTGCTTTATCTGCACTGTCACTGTATATAACCCCTCCAAATTGCATTTCTTGTCCTTTGCTTTTTTTAGCCTTAACCACACTACGTTGGTTGGCTACAATGCCAACAGCCCAGCCATCTATTCGGGCATAGCTACAAATTATACTTTGGCCATAAGCCGCTTTATATTCGTCCATACTGTCTTTATCTACTATGCATTTTAAAATATCATACATGTTGTATGGCTTATCACGACTATCTGGAAGATGTCCGTAAACAAGTTCGGGTTTTATTTCTGGTTCTATGGCTGGTATACAATTAAACCCGGCGGTTTGCGGTGTGCCTGTTTTTTCAATTAAACTTCTAATACGCAAAATACAACTGGCGTCATCGGCACATTTGTAATCTGTTACACCACTAATTTCACAATGTGTAGCGGCGCCCCCTAACGTTTCATTATCTATAGTTTCACCAATAGCAGCATTTACCAAATAACTTCCTGCTAAAAAAATTGATCCGGTTTTATCAACGATTAAAGCCTCATCACTCATAATGGGTAGGTACGCTCCGCCCGCTACACATGAACCCATAATAGCAGCAATTTGTAATATACCTGCACTGCTTAGTCGGGCATTATTTCTAAATATCCTTCCAAAATGTTCTTTATCCGGAAAAATGTCATCTTGCAAGGGTAAATAAACGCCGGCGCTGTCAACAAGATAAATTATAGGAATGCGGTTTTCGAGGGCTATTTCCTGAGCTCTTAAATTTTTTTTACCGGTAATAGGAAACCAAGCACCCGCCTTTACTGTGGCATCATTTGCCACAACAATACAAAGCCTGCCATGAATGTATCCAAGCTCAACAATTACCCCTCCGGCAGGACAACCTCCATGGGCTTCATACATGTCATAACCGGCAAAGGCCCCAATTTCAAAACGTTGCGCGTTAACATCAAATAATAAATCAAGTCGTTCACGCGCGGTTTTTTTACCCTGTTGATGCTGTTTTTCTATGCGCGATTTTCCGCCTCCTAAATAAATAGAATTAAGTTTTTGCTGCACCTGGCTCCAAAGTCGCCGATTTATGTCATCGTTGGTATTAAAGGTTAAATTCATAGAATCCATTAAAATAGTTCTTTAATGTGCGTTTTAAACAAATCTAAGGTTTTTGACAAAGAATGCATGCTGCGTCCACCGGCGGCATTAATGTGGCCTCCACCATTAAAATACCGTCGTGCAAAACGGTTAACATCTGCTTTGCCTTTGCTACGAAACGAAATTCTAACAGTGCCGTCATCTTGCTCATTAAATAATGCACATATTTGAATCCCTTTTATGGAAAGTCCATAATTTACAACACCTTCCAAGTCGCCTTTGGCGTACTTATACGCTTGTAATTCCTGATATGAAAAACTAAAAAATGCTACAGGTATATTTTTAAGACATTCTAATTTTTGAGTTAATCCAAAGCCTAATAATTGCATACGTTCAAGGGTATAGGCATCATATACCATTTCGTGTATACGGTAATGTGCAATTCCAGCCCGTAGTAAATGGGAAACTATTGTATGCGTTTTAGATCTAACGCTTGGAAACCTAAAATTACCCGTATCGGTCATAATACCGGTATAAATACAGGTTGCCATTGCTTTAGTTAAATATTTTTGCGTTTGCACTGTAGGCATGGTTAATTCAAAAACCAGTTCGGAGGTACTGCAGGCCTTTACATCATGAAAATAAAAATCAGCACAAGGCTCAGGTTGTTGATGATGATCAATTAATACTTTTATAGCCTTACTTTTTGCAACATGAGCACCCAAGGCATCAATGCGTTTAAGGGCATTAAAATCAAGTAAAATGATAACGTCAGCAGCATCAATTTTACGTGAGGCCAATTCGGGATTGTGCTGCGCAATTAATACTTTTGAACAGGAGGGTAAACCACTTAAAAATTCGGGGTAGGCATTGGGAACAATTACGGAGCAAGATGTATTAGTAAAACCATATTCTTTAATCCAATGGTAAAGTCCCAAACTGCTGCCCAAGGCATCACCATCGGGATTGGCATGTGATATTAATACCACCTGCTTGGCTTGGCTCAAACAACGTATTAACCTTGCCCTAGAAATCTGTTGCATAACGCAAAGATACCTTATAAACCCGTGTTTTTTTCAGTAAAACAGGTTTTATTAGATATAAATAGCTATATTTGCAGCCTTATTTATAAAAAAGCATGTTAATTGTACAATTAAAAGAAGGCGATAATATAGAAAAAGCTTTAAAAAAGTATAAGAAGAAGTTTGAAAAAACGGGCGTAGTGAAACAACTACGTGAACGTACAAAATTTACCAAACCTTCTGTACGTCGTCGTGAAACGATCATCCGCGCCGCCTATCGTTTAAAGCTTCAAATAGGAGCCATCGAAAAATAAAGGCTTACGTTAAGTACGTCAAATATTTAATACCTTGGTATATACTAAGGTGAACACTCACATTTTAAAGTTTTTAAATTACCTCGCATTGCAGCGCAGGTATAGTAAATTAACGGTACAATCGTATCAAAATGACCTCTTGCTTTTTGAAACGTATATTAAACAGCATTTTGACATAGCCCCAAACGCTTGTAATCGTAAGCAAATTAGAGCTTTTATAGCCTATTCGATGCAACAGGGTTTAAACGCTTCAACCGTTAACCGTCGCTTAAGTGTGGTAAAGTCTTTTTATAGGTTTTTGGTGCTAGAGGGTATTGTTTCAAGTCATCCAGCACGCACTCTTTCGGGGCCTAAAAAAGCCAAACGCTTACCTGTTTTTATATCCGAAGAACAGTTACAAGGTATGTTTGATGCCGTATCGTACCCACTTGGATTTTCAGGCATTCGTGATAAAACGCTCATGGATACGCTATACCAAACTGGTATGCGTAGGGCTGAAATTATAGGTTTACAGCATGAAAATGTAGATATGCACAGCTTGCAATTAAAGGTATTGGGAAAACGTTCCAAAGAACGCATTATACCGTTTGGAATGCATTTAGCCCGCCAATTTGAGTTGTACATAACAGAAAAGTCTAAATACGGATTTCATCACCCACATTTTTTTCTTACCAACCAGGGGGCTCCTTTATACCCTGTATTTGTTCAACGTTTGGTTCAACGAATATTAACAGAGGTAACCACAGTTCATAAAAAAAGCCCTCATGTGTTGCGTCATAGTTTTGCAACGCATATGCTAAATGCCGGCGCAGACATTAATGCCGTTAAAGAGCTTTTAGGACATCAAAGTTTGGCAGCAACTCAAATTTACACACACAATTCTATTTCAGAGTTAAAAAAAATCTATGCGCAGGCACATCCGCGCTCAGGCCAGTAAGATTATGTAAATTTAACCCTTATGATTACTGCTGAAACTCCACTTGTATTTGACCGAAAACGTTACCGGGACGACCTGTTGCTACAGATGTACACAGCGCTGAGTAAACCCCGTTTAATAGAAGAAAAAATGTTGGTATTGCTTCGGCAGGGAAAAATAGCAAAGTGGTTTAGTGGAATTGGGCAAGAAGCTATATCGGTTGGAGTTACCATGGCTATGAATGCAGAGGAATATATTTTACCGATGCATCGCAATTTAGGAGTATTTACAACGCGAAACATCCCATTGCAGCGTTTGTTTTCACAGTTTCAGGGTAAAATTGGGGGCTTTACAAACGGGCGTGACCGCTCATTTCATTTTGGTTCACAAGACTATAAAATAATTGGCATGATATCACATTTGGGACCTCAAATGGGTGTAGCAGATGGTATTGCATTAGCGCACCGCTTACGCCGTGAGCATTGTATTACTGCGGTATTTACAGGTGATGGCGGTGCCAGTGAAGGTGATTTTCATGAAAGTATAAATACGGCTGCGGTTTGGGATTTACCAGTTCTTTTTATTGTTGAAAATAACGGCTACGGTTTAAGTACACCATCCAACGAACAGTTTCGTTGTGCATCCTTTGCCGATAAAGCTTTGGGATATGGCATTGAAGGGCATAGCGTGGATGGTAATAATGTATTAAAAGTATACGATACTGTACGTCAATTGGCAGAATCCATGCGTCAAAATCCACGGCCTGTATTATTGGAATGTGTTACATTTCGTATGCGCGGACACGAAGAAGCAAGCGGTATAAAATACGTTCCCGAAGACCTCCTGGCACAATGGGCAGTTAAAGATCCGGTTAAAAATTTTGAACGGTTTTTAATTCAAGAAGGTGTGTTAACGCAAGAATATAGTGATGATGCCATAACGCGTATCAAACAAGAAATAGATTCAAGTTTACAGATAACATTTGCTGAGCCTAATCCGGTTGCCAACACAATGCAAGAATGTGCAGACGTTTACAAACCTTTTGATTTAATAACTGCAGACCCGCCACCAACAACACGTGAGATACGTTTTATAGACGCAATTAAAGAAGGATTATGGCAAGCCATGCAAGAACATCCCCAACTTGTACTTATGGGACAGGATATTGCAGAATATGGTGGGGTATTTAAAATTACCGAAGGATTTGTTGACGCTTTTGGAAAAAACCGTGTACGAAATACGCCGCTTTGTGAAAGTGCCATTTTGGGTGCCGGCTTTGGCTTGTCTATAAATGGCGCAAAGGCAATGGTTGAAATGCAGTTTGCAGATTTTGTAAGTGAAGGCATGACCCAAATTATAAATAATTTTGCTAAAAGTCATTACCGCTGGGGGCATGCTGCAGATGTTGTGGTGCGTATGCCTACCGGTGCGGCTGTTGCTGCTGGTCCATTTCATAGCCAAAGCAATGAAGCCTGGTTTTTTAAAACCCCGGGTTTAAAAATTGCATATCCGGCCTTTCCGGATGATGCCAAGGGCTTATTGATAACGGCCTTTAAAGACCCCAATCCGGTTATGTTTTTTGAACATAAGGCTTTATATCGCAGTATTACAGGTATAGTGCCTGAATCTTCGTATGCGATACCCTTTGGAAAAGCAAAACGCATTACCAGTGGATCGCAGGTTTCAATTATAACATATGGTTTAGGCGTTCACTGGGCTATCGAAGAACTGACTGCACATCCCTGTGATGCAGATCTTATCGATTTAAGAACGCTCGCACCATTAGATTGGGAAATGGTTTTTAATTCGGTTCAAAAAACAGGAAGAGTACTTATTTTGCATGAAGACACTGTAACCGGCGGAATTGGAGCAGAACTTGCTTCCCGTATAGCAGAACAGTGCTTTGAATATTTAGATGCACCTGTTGCACGTCTGGGCAGTTTAGACACCCCTGTTCCAATGAACAAAGATCTCGAAGATCAGTTTTTAGCTAAAAGCCGTTTACATCAAACCCTGCACGATTTAATTTCATATTGATATGATAGATTGGAGAAGCGATACAGTTACCCGACCCGTACCAGAAATGTTGGCCTGTATGATGCAGGCAGCTGTAGGTGATGATGTGTTTAAAGAAGATCCCAGTGTAAATGCATTAGAGGCCTACGCAGCTGATTTATTTGGAATGGAAGCAGCATTGTTTTGTAGCAGCGGAACCATGAGTAATCAACTTGCAATAAATGTGCAAACGCAACCGGGCGACGAAATATTATGTGATCGGCAGTCGCATATTTTTTTATATGAAACCGGTGGGCTTGCTGTGCATTCCGGAGTTCAGGCACACATTTTGCAAGGTGATGCGGGACGTTTAAATCCTGAAATGTTACAACCGCATATTCATGCAGAACACGACTGGCTAACCCGTACCCAAATGGTGTGTATTGAAAACACAGTTAACCGTGCTGGAGGCACCTATTATACATTACAAGAAGCTCAGGCGCTGCGTACATTTTGCAACACACATCAATTAAAATTACATATTGACGGTGCACGAATTTTTAATGCATTAACCGAAACCGATGAAGATCCAAAATCTTGGGGCGCATTGGCCGATTCTATATCTGTTTGTTTGTCTAAAGGTTTGGGAGCTCCGGTAGGATCTTTATTATTAGGCTCTGCTGAACTTATTAAAAAGGCCCGAAAAAAACGTAAGCAATGGGGTGGGGGTATGCGACAGGCGGGATTTTTAGCAGCAGCGGGTTTATATGCACTGCAACATCATATCCCACGCCTTAAAGACGATCATATAAAAATCAAAACGCTGGCTTCTGTATTGCAGCAGGTGGCTTATGTTGAAGATGTGTTTCCGGTGTATACCAATATAGTTTTGTTTAATTTAAATTCAGATTTATGTAATTCAGTTCAATTTGAAAAAAAATTAGCTGAGCATAAAATTCGTGTATCAGCCTTTGGGTCAAATACGGTTCGTATGGTAAGTCACCTAGATATTACCGATGCCATGGTTAATACAACCTGCGATATCTTAATGCATTTGACATGATACCCCGTGAAACTGTAGATGCCATTATAGAAACTGCTCGTATAGAGGATGTAGTATCAGATTTTATTACGTTAAAAAAACGCGGCACCAATCTTCTTGGCTTATGTCCATTTCATGGTGAAAAAACACCTTCATTTACAGTTTCTGCTGTTAAAGGAATTTATAAATGCTTCGGCTGTGGTAAGGCAGGTAATACCGTAAACTTTATCATGGAGCATTTAAAGCTTAGTTATCCTGAGGCTTTAAAATGGCTTGCCTCAAAATATGGTATAGCTATTGAAGAACGGGTGCTTACGGATGCTGAAAAAGAACAGCAGCAGGCCCGCGAAAGTATAAGTGTAGTATTAAGTTTTGCAAAAGATTTTTTTAAATCGTTTATGCATACCGATGATGAGGGACGATCTATAGGTTTAGGGTATTTAACCGAGCGGGGTTTAGACTTAGAACTTATTGAGCGATTTGAATTGGGATATAGTCCAAACAACCGCCGGGCATTTGCTCAGGCTGCCTTAAAGCAGGGTTTTACTATTAATTATATTATTGAATCGGGTATGTGTTTAATACCTGGTTTAGATGCCGATACTGTAATAACAGCTGAGGCCGCAATTGATCGTTTTGCAGGTCGGGTTATGTTTCCCGTTCATGATGAAGCAGGCCGGGTTGTTGCATTTGGTGGCCGTATTTTAGGTAATGCAACTAAAACAGCCAAATACATCAATAGTCCAGAATCACCGGTGTATAAAAAAAGTAAAATTTTATACGGCTTGTTTCAGGGAAAAAAGCATATACAGCAGCAAGATTGTTGTTATTTGGTAGAAGGGTATATGGATGTTATAAGTATGCATCGCAGCGGTATTCAAAATGTTGTGGCATCCAGCGGCACATCATTAACAGCAGAGCAAGTTAAGGCCATTCATCGATTTACATCAACAGTTATTATTCTTTACGATGGTGATGATGCCGGGCAAAAAGCGGCACAACGTGCCATCCCGATGCTTTTAGAGGAGGGCATGCAGGTTAAACAGGTTTTGTTTCCCGATGCCCATGATCCGGATTCGTATGCCCATACCCATGGGGAAATTGCATTTCGCAGGTATTTAGAGGATGCGCCACAGGATGTTATAAACAGTGCCGCAGAGCAAGCCCGGGCATTGGGAAGTTCTGATCCGGTTCAAAAATCATTAAAGGTAAGGGCTTTGGCGCAATGGATTTCTTGTATTCCAGACACTATAACCCGAACCCTGTATGTTCAAAGTTGTGCCATTACATTAGATATAGCCGAATCCGTTATTCAGCAAGAAGTAAATAAACTGCGTCGGCAGCAGGCAGGTACACAGCGTGAAATGGAGCAACTGCAAACCCAGGCAACGGTTTTGCCAAGTCCAGCCGAAGCACAGCCTGCATATACACCCGGAATTGCAGAGGAATTAGCAATGCTACGACTCATGGTTCTGTACGGCGCACAACGTATAGATACTACTGCAGAAAATGAAGAGGGTATTGAAGTGCCGCTTAATATCAGTTTATCTGAATTTATTTTATTTGAATTGTGGCAAGACGATTTGCAGTTTATGGATGCCATACACCAAGAACTTTTAGAATTTTTAAGCATGGAAGCCAAGCACCAGCGATTTCCAACAAGTGTTGCTTTAATGCAACATGCAAATCCTCATATAGCATCATTTATTGCCGAATGTATCATTTTACCACATGATTTAAGCGATAAATGGAAAACCTACGGTGTAGAAATACAAGACGAGCAATTGTATTTAAAAAAACAGGCAGAGCATATACTTTATAGCTATAAAGAAAAACGATTGCAACAAATTATAAATGAAAAACAAGAGCTTCTTAAAACGGTATCAGCTGATGATGCTGAACTATTGTTGCATGAAATTCATAAACTCACGGTTTTAAAATCGGAGGTTAATGCATTAATGGGTCGTATAATTACCAAATGATTTAAACATTAATATTTTTGTAACACGCCTTAACATGGTTATTTGGTTGTAAAATAACTACTTAAATTATATTAACAACGGTTTCATTTACTTATGTTTTTAAAATGTCATGATACGATACTGTTAATTTGAAATAGTTTGTATTACTTTCCATAATGGAAGTTATAGTAGATTCCTTTACCATTGCACTACGTATTAAGTAATTATGGTTTGGAGACTTAATCCAGGCATTTACCACAATTTTTGCAAGTTCATTTAAGCGTGCTTCATTGATGTTATCCCTGGTGTATTGGTTGGCAGAGGTTCCTTTAATTTGTAAATTAAATATGCATTCGGTGTTGTAACCAACAAATACACTGTCACCTTGTGTGTGGTCAAAATCATTAATACTACGGTTAGCATTTAAACAAGTTAATTGATAACTTCTTTTACGCAGGTTTTCGTTGTTATATATTTTTACCGGTACAATACTTAAACGTATGCGGTACTTATTAATTTCATGCCAGATTAAACTATCCAAGTGGCTTGATTTAATCTGCTGAGCATTTGCTGTGAGGGTGGTTATCAAAATAAATACTACAGCCGTGTTTTTCATTGGTTTGGATTTTGGTTTAATTAATAATTAAATTTCGATTTACACATTTTTATTTTACCGATTCACGATGTTTTATTTTTCGACTTTAATTTTTTTTAAATAATTTTTGATTGTAAATACTAAGATGTTTTATGTATTCAAATAGTGAATTTACGTTGGGCTATTACTCCGGAATCAGATAAAATACAAATACTATACTGTCCATTATCCCAGTTTTTTAGAGACATCTCTAACTTGTATACATACCTCCCTTTTTTAACCACAACCGGATTACTATTTTCGTATAATACCTGACCTAAATTATTTTTTACTACAACTTTTATATGTGAATTTTGATCTATTTTATAGTCTAGTTGACTGTATAGCATGTGTGTGGTATTAAAATAAAAACAATGGGGTTCGGCTTTACTTTGAAGCATGGCTACATAGCCTTTTAAAATAGGATTTGTTTCAATGGTTGTATTATTTTTGTTATCGGTAATGCAATGTACAGCGTGTTGAAAATCGGAATTTAATTCTCCTAAACTCAAATTTTGATTCGTATTTACAAATCTACATAGGCTTAAAAGTTCGCCCGAAGCCATAGTTGAAAATTCAAAATTTTTTTCGGCTTTGGCGCAATTCCTTGAAGCGTTACAACAATACCCAAACAAGTTAAATGTTTTTGTATCATAGGGGCTTAAAACAAATTGCACTTCAGTTGGTATAATTACATTTTGATATGCGCTGGAATCTGCTCCAGAGGGTTTAAATACTTGTCCGGATTCAATTTGTAATTCCAATTCGCTTGCAGATTGGTTTGAAACGTTTAAAGTAAACTCATTATTGCCATTGGTTTTCATTTTAAAACGAACCAATCGTTCTTTTATAGCTTTTCTTAAGCTCATTCGTTTTTTCTTTTCGGTTTTGGGTTTAAACTCCGAATTTTTAATGGCCTGTAAAGTGTATACACTTGTGATGTCTTGTGCTGATACATAGGCGCAGTTTATAACTGCGGCTAAGATTATAAGATGAATGATTTTCATAACAGGTTGTTTTACCTGTAATGCAAATGATGATAATAGGTTACAAATTATTTTAAGGCATACTGTTCAAGGTAATTAAATTTTAAATTTAATTTACCTTGATTGCAAATTGTAGCACGTTCAATTATACCATCCGGATCAGCACCAAACACAAAAGGCAAAACCCGGTCGCTTAAATCTTTTCCAAAGTCATCACTGGCATCCCGAGGTAATTCGCAGGGCAAATTATCTACGGCCATTATGCAAATACTGTCTTTTTTAAAGGGTAAATCTTCACAAAAACCAGTAACATTATATCCGTAAAACGGATTAGAAATACTTGAAGCACGCAACGTTGTTGGTATAGAGCCGTTCATATCACATGTAATATCGGCAATAACAGAAATTTTAAAACCATTAGAATTTAAATCTTCAAGGCTAAACATTTTAGGAGCCCGCGGATCCCAATAATGTGCGGAAATATAAATATCCGCCTGGCGTGTATAAGGACCAAATCGTGACGTATAACGTTCGGGATTTAAAAAAAACTCATTTAAATCAAAATTATGATCATCACGACGTTCTACATAATCACGAGGATTTAACTGGCAGTAAACGGGCTCACGAAAATGGCAGGTTAAAAATTCTTCGGGAGTTACTTTACGAATGCGCAATGCACTGAGAGTTTCTATGGCTCCGTTGGCAACACGGCCACCGCCGGTAAGTGCAATTTTAATATTTGGTAATTTAACGCGTTTTAATTCCTCTTCCATCTCAGCACGGTCTCTGCAGGTATGTGCCGGTTTAATACGATACAAATCGTATTTAAGCCCATATCCTAAAAGGCCATTATAGGCACCCACAATCCCGGCAAAACGACCAAAACCAATAATACGGTTATGTTGCGCGTCTGTTAGCGTTTCATAATCTACCATTCGAATGCGCTTTTTTAAAAGGGCTTTCATTAGATTTTGATTGTGCGCCTGTTGTTTTATGGTGTGTGAAAAGAAAAAATAGGTTTTTTCAGGAATTAGCAGGGTTTCTGGAATTTCTTTTACACCCATTAAAATATCACAATCATGCAGGTTTTCCTGCAAGGGAATCCCAAACGCAGTATATTCTTCGTCACGGTAACAACGAAATGGGCTGGGCTGAACCACAATTGAAATTTGGGGGTTTTGGCGCATTATATCCGCACAAATTAGCGGTGTTAGCGGCACCCGCTTATCTGGGTTTTGTTTTTCTTCACGTAATACACCAAGTTTTAGCCTGTTCATGTTTATTGTATTTTTACAAAAGTACAAACAATGCCTCGATATCTATGCTTGCTGTTTTTGGTGTTATGCATAAAAAGCAAATGTTTGGCGCAGCATTTTAACCAACAGCAGTGGCAAAAAGAATTACACCGGTGGTATGCTTTAATTCAACAACTACATCCGGGATATGGCGTATATCAACACCCTAAACAATACGATTCAGCATTTTATGCGATGTTAACATTGCGGCCTGATACCTTTGCACAAGCCTATGCACAATTAAAGGCATATGTTGGACAGATGCACTGTGGACATTCAGAATTGTACATAAAAAATAAAACTATGCCAAAATTAAATTACCGATTTCTTCCTTTTAACGGACGCTTTTACATAGTAAATGGCGATAGTATATGCCCGCAAGGGTCTACTTTAATTTCTATTAACCAATACCTTGCCGATTCGCTCTACCATTATTTGCGCAATTGGGTTTCGGTAGATGGTTTTCAAGAGGCCTCGCGAGATTATTTTTTAAGCCGAGGATTATACTGGAATACCTGGTTACAGCATAATACAAGTCGTAATTTTGACTGGAACATTAAGGTATGTGCACAACATGACACCATCACAACCTGTATGCAGCAAGCATTACAAAATTTAAAACCTACATGGTATTTTAAAAAGTTTAAGCGACCTAGGGCAAATGCCATTTATTTAGAGCGTATAAATTCAACGACATTAAAATTAAAACTAAATCATTTTAATCAAGGTGTTTCAGCTTTTAAAATACGCCGTTGCATGAAACAAATTGATAAGGCAAAGCCCGAACATTTACTAATTGATGTGCGACAAAATCCGGGCGGACGTATTTCACATGCATTGGCATGTATGCGCTATTTAATAGATTCTTCTTATTGTTTTGAAGTGTATCGCTATAATTCAAAGGCAGATAAACCTTTAGTTTTAAATTGTTTGTTGCGCCTATCAGATTTGTATTTTAAACTGCATGCAAAAAAAATAATTAAAACGGATACCCTGTGTTTTAAATATATGGTGAAACCCCAATCACGTTTTGCCTACCGGGGTAAAGTTTCGGTTTTAATTAATAATGGTACGTTTTCGGCAGCAGTATTATTGGCTTCTGCATTGCAGTGGCGCAACCAAACCCGCTTTATAGGTACTGAAACTGGCGGAACGGCCGAAGGTTGCAATGCGGGTGTGTTTTATACCTACAGTTTTAAACATTTACCTATGTATTACCGATTGCCTTTGTACCGTATAGTGCAACATCCAAAACAAAATAAGTTGGGACACGGTATAATTCCTGATATAGAATGTAACTACAGTTTAGATGATTTGCTGTTAAAAAAGGACAAAGAAACCGAAAAGGCCTTGCAGCTGCCTTTTTAATGTTTAATTTTGAATAGTTATTTGACATTTGGGTCCGACCGGTTTTGACAGTATGCGAGTTAGATCGGTAAGCACGTAGAGTTTTGTTGGAAACACTCTTTAATCAGAACCTTCAACAATTATATGGCGAGTCTAACTACGCCATGGCTGCTTAATCTAGGATTAACCAACCATTGCATCGGGCAGAGCTCTGTTGTACAGCGCTGCTCATAGATGCACCGAAAAGGTACAGCTTAAACTAATGCTGTTGCATATTAGTTTAATACTAGCAACTACGCACAGGTTTGGTTAGGGTAAATACCTGGCCCGTGCCGACAACAAATTTATCCTAAACGTGTAGAAAGCTTTTTTAATCCATATTTGGACGAGAGTTCGAATCTCTCCGGATCCACCACCTTTAAAGCCCTTGAAATCAAGGGCTTTTTTTGTTGCCTCAAAGTGAATTCTAACTCTGGTTAACTATTTTTTAAAAGCTCAAATAATTCCGTATTTATATAAAGTGTTTCCTTCCAAACTTTTTTAGATTTTAAAACATGTATTTTTTCTAGCTCTTTAAGATATTTTGAAGCTGTAATTCTTGAAATATCTAATCGTTTTTCTAAATAGGCACTCTTACAATAAGGATGTTCAAATAATAATTCAATTAATTCTTTACTGTAAATTTTAGGAATTTTTTTTTGTACTATTTCTTTTGTTTGATCAAGCAATTTACTGATTGTCTTAATCTGATCCATTGTTTCATTTGCGGTTAATTCTATACCTTTCAAAATAAATAAAACCCAGTTCTCCCAATTTTGTTTTGTTCGAACTTCTTGTATCAGTTTATAATAATCAGATTTGTTATCTGTTATGTAACCGCTTAAAAATAACACAGGGTTTTCAAGCAGTCCATCCATAATTAAGCACAAAATATTTATTATCCTTCCAGTACGCCCGTTACCATCATAAAAAGGGTGAATGCTTTCAAATTGATAATGTTGAACGGCCATTTTTATTAAGGGTGGGATATCATTTTCATCATTTATGTATTGCTCGTAGTTTCTCAATAGTCTATTTATAGCATCCAAATTGTTAGGGGGTGTATAAATCACTTTTCCTGTTGTTGCATTTCTAAGAGCAGTACCTGGCAATTTTCTAATTCCTGCATTATTTTCTTCAAGTATTTTTTGAATTTCAATAATTGCATTTATTGTTAGAAATGACTTCTTCTTTATAAAGGTCACTCCGTAAAGCATTGCCTCGCGGTATCTTAAAACTTCTTTTGTGGCCGTATCTATTTGAATACCTTTAGCAGATAAGGCTTGATATAATTTGTCTTGTGTTGTTATTACATTTTCTATTTCCGAACTAGCTTTAGCTTCTTTTAAAATAACTGCATTAAGCAAAATTTCCGGATTTGGTAACATGTGAACTATTCCTTTTAATTCTGCCAATGCAACTGAAGATTTTACCAGTTGCCTTAAAACTTTTACAGTTTCAATTTTATCTTTATTAGGAGGTAAAAAAGGCAGATTATTAAATGCAATTTCACTATCCGAAACTATATTTTTTTTACTTGTTGTCATGTAAAGCGTTTTAACCTGATAGTATTATCATGTAAAGATAATTAAATAATTTATGCCTGATAAACATATCATGTATAGTTTTTATACATGATAAATACGCCTTTTAAAGAGAATACTACAGATCTAAATATTGTATAACTCACTAATTTTATTTAGATCTTTAAGAAAAGA
>Ga0255099_1000042_pt1 | contig 52178 bp, 47 predicted proteins | sample Colum_Colum_RepA_2_FD_188451 | JGI IMG/M metagenome (GOLD analysis project Ga0255099, IMG submission 188451) | Freshwater microbial communities from Columbia River, Oregon, United States - Colum_Colum_RepA_8d | ecosystem: Environmental > Aquatic > Freshwater > River | place: USA: Oregon...
TGCGGGATGTGCGTCAGCATTGGAGCTCACCCCAACGGCTGCTGGGTTATATTTTCGGCGTGCCTGGCTGGAGCCACGATGGTTCCCGCTGTACCAGTGCAATGTTGAAGGCGCAGGCGTCAGCATTGACTGCGACCGCAAGTGGGAACACATACACAACCACAGCGCCGGCAAGCCATCACGCCGCTCCAAAGCCCGGGTAAAGGGATAGGCTAACCCGGCACTCGGACACAAGCCTGTGGTGTAAGCCGCGGATCCAGCAATTGGGTCTCAACCGGCACCGTGCGCAGCACCGCCATCATCTGGGTGGGGCTCAACTCACCACTCAGGATTCCTGCTTCATCCCTCGCCTCAACACGATCAATGAAGTCGCGGTCCCACACAGCTTCTGCGTTGAAGTTGTGGCCGAACGGTCTGTCGATGAACACCATCACGATGTTGGAAAACGGCACGAACAATTCGAAATGAAAGTGTTCGATCAACAGCGGCAGAATGTCTTGCGCGCGGATGCCTTCAAAGCTGTGCGTAGAGCAATCGTGGTTGATGTACTTCTTTTCCTTGCGTCTGAGCATCCGGTTATAACGATAGCTGTCAGGTAATTCCTGCCAGAACTCCTGCACCAGCTTCAGCGCCTCGGGCCAGCGCAGATGGCCGTTGCGGCCAATCATGTCGGAGGTAAGGAAATAGCCGGCCGGATTCAGGCAGCTCTTGATCAAGGCAAACAGCTGTTCAAGGTCCTGCACGTGGTGCAGGCACTGGTTGGCAATGATCACGTCATACGTCGCCGTCGGCTGCCAGTGATTGAAGTCGGCGCTGGTGGTAAGGATGTGGTCGGCCACGCCGAGGCTCTGCGCGTGTTCACGTCCGCGCGCCAGCATGGTGTCGTTGAGATCGAGACATTCAAGCGTGAACGCTGTAATGCCGTTATCAACCAGCTTGCGTGCGAGTCGCGCTTCCAGATCGCAATTGCCACTGCCGATGCTGAGTAGCTGCATCGTTGCCTGCGGATGTTGCTGATGGAATTTTTCGCAATAGAGCTGGTAGAACTGTTCGGGATCGGTAATGCCGAAACGGTGGAACTTCTTCGGTGCCAGATGCGTGTTGGACCAATAGTGGAAGATAGCTGGCAGTTCGTGCACGTTCATGCAGCCATCGTAGATACGCTTTTCACGCTCCAGCCGGCGATTGTAACTCCATGCACCGTAGAGGCGACTTATGCCGGGTAGCGGCAATATCCAGCGTCGCAGCAGATCCTTGATGAGTGGCCACATACAACAACTCCTTTGCTCATTATTATTGTGTCGGCTTCAGCAGGGTTTCCACGATGATGACATTGGCTCGCGGGAATTGGTAATCCGACAGCTCGCTGAGTTTCACCCAGCGCAACTGCTGGCCTTCGCGGCCTTCCGGGATGCCGCTGAAATGCCGTACTGTCCACACATCAAGCATTACCTGCTTGTCGCCGTAGTCGTGTTCAGCGACCAGCAAAGGTTCAGCGTGCTCGACTACAAGATTGAGCTCTTCCAGCAGTTCACGCGCCAGCGCTGTTTGCACTGGTTCACCCGGCTCCACCTTGCCGCCCGGGAATTCCCACAAGCCGCCCTGGTGTTTATGCTGCGGACGCAGTGCCAGCAACACTTCATTGCTGTTGTTTAGAATGACACCAGCGGCAACATGGACCTTTCGGCTCAAGTGCGGTACTCGGCATTGATGGTGACGTAGTCATGCGAGAAGTCGCAGGTCCACAGCGTTTCGCTGACGCTGCCACGACCAAGGCTGACGTTGATCGAGAACTCTGCTTTCGATAACACCGCCTGACCTGCAGCTTCGGTGTAACCCGGCGCCCTCGCACCGTTGCTGACGATGCAAACTTCGTCAAGACGGATTTCAATGTTGTCGAGTTGCAGGTTCTGCAGACCTGCCCGCCCGACGGCCGCCAGTATGCGGCCCCAGTTCGGATCCGATGCAAACAGTGCGGTCTTTACCAGCGGAGATTCACCGATGGCATAACCCACCTGCAAACACTCCTGAGTGGATGCACCACCTTGGACATTTATTGTGACGAACTTGGTCGCGCCTTCGCCATCGCGGATGATCGCAGTGGCGAGATCAATGAACACAGCCTGCAGCGCAGCGATGAATTGTTGTTGTTCGGCTGCAGCAAGTGCAGCGAACTGCACGCCGCTGTGGCCAGTGGCCACCAGCATGCAGCAATCATTGGTCGAGGTATCTCCATCGACAGTGATACGGTTGAACGACTTGTCGGCTGACTGCTTCGCCAACGCTTGTACGGTTGCAGCATCCATCGCGAGATCGGTGAAGACATAACCGAGCATCGTCGCCATGTTCGGCTTGATCATGCCAGCGCCCTTGGCGATGCCGGTAATGGTGATGGTGTGGCCACCGAGTTGCAGTTGTGTCGATGCTGCCTTGGGGCGCGTGTCAGTAGTCATGATGCCGCGCGCTACCTTGTGCCATTCGTTGCCGGTGAGTTCAGACAACGCAGCGCCAACTACAGCGGTGATCTTTGCGGCAGGCAGCAATTCGCCGATAACTCCAGTGGAAAATGGCAAGACGGATTTACTGCTGACACCGGCGGCTTGCGCCAAGGCGTCGCAACAGCTCTGCGCTGCCTGCATACCGGGTTCACCGGTACCAGCATTGGCGTTACCGGTATTTATAAGAAAATAGCGCGGCGCTGTTTGTGCCATATGCTGCTTGCACAACGTAACCGGTGCTGCGCAGAACGCGTTGGTAGTAAACACTCCCCCCGTTACGCTGCCACCGGCGAGTTCGAACACTACTACGTCAAGTCGACCGGGCTTTTTGATCCCCGCAGACACTGCCGCCATCCGCACGCCACCCACCGGATGCAAAGTACCCAACACACCACTACCTACTGCCACCTTATACCTCCAATTTGCCGTGGCAGGCTTTGTACTTCTGACCCGAGCCACAAGGACATGGATCGTTGCGCCCCACTTTGGGAGTGTTGCGAATCACCGGCGCTTTTGCTGCGGCCGGCGGAGGTGGCGGGGCCTGTTCAGGGTCGGTAGCGAGCACAGCAGCTTCCGGATTCTGGTGGATCGACTGGCTGACCACTTTGGCCGCCTCTGCCTGCCGTTGCTTCTCGATCGAATCGACTTCTTCCTCTTTCTTGATCCGCACGAGGCTGAGGAACTTGATGACTTCGACCTGGATGTCTTTCAGGAAACTCTCGAACAGGTTGAACGACTCGCGTTTGTACTCCTGTTTCGGGTTTTTGCCACCGTAACCGCGCAGACCAATGCCCTGGCGCAGGCTGTCCATCTGACCGAGATGCTCTTTCCACAGCGTATCGAGAATCTGCAGCGTGATCTGCTTCTCGAACACCCGCATGTTGGGGCCGATGTCGGCGCACTTGGCGTCGTAGTCCACTTCAACTGCGCCGAGAATGCGTTTGCGCAACACTTCTTCCGACAATTGCTTGTCGTCGGCAAGCCACTGGTGCACCGGCAGTTTGACGCCAAAATCAGCATGCAGCGCCAGTTCAAGACCGGGCACGTCCCACTGGTCGTCGAGCGATCCCGGCGGCAGGAAAGTGTCAATGCAATTGAGCACGACAGTTTCGCGCATCGACTTCACCACGTCGGAGATGTCGTCGATTTCCATCAGTTCGTTGCGACGCTGGTACACGATCTTGCGTTGTTCGTTGGAAACGTCGTCGTATTCGAGCAACTGCTTGCGAATGTCGAAGTTACGATTCTCAACCTTGCGCTGCGCCTTCTCGATCGAGTTGGTGACAATGCGATGCTCGATCGCTTCACCCTTCTCCATGCCGAGACTGCGCATCATGTTGGCCACTTTCTCAGAGGCAAACAGGCGCATCAGGTTGTCGTCGAGCGAAAGATAGAAGCGTGAATAGCCCGGATCGCCCTGGCGACCGGCACGGCCGCGCAGCTGGTTGTCGATGCGGCGGGATTCATGGCGCTCGGTACCGATGATGTGCAGACCGCCGGAGGCCAGCACCTGCTCCTGTCGCTGCTTCCACGCATCCTTGATCGCAGCCACATTCTGTTCAGTGCGCTGCGCTTCCGGCAAGGCAGCAACTTCGGCCTGCCAGCGACCGCCAAGCACGATGTCGGTACCGCGACCTGCCATGTTGGTGGCGATCGTCACGATGCCTGGACGGCCGGCTTCCGCGATGATTTCGGCTTCCTGCGCGTGGAACTTGGCGTTCAGTACATTGTGTTTGATCTTTTCCTTGTTGAGGAATTTCGACAGGATTTCCGAGGTTTCCACACTGGCCGTACCCACCAGCACCGGTGCGCCCTTGTCGCGGAACTGGATGATGTCGCGCACGATGGCTTCGAATTTTTCCTGTGTGCTGAGGAATACCAGATCGTTGTCGTCGATGCGCACCATCGGACGGTTGGTCGGTATCACCACCACGTCGAGACCGTAGATCTGGTGGAACTCGTAGGCTTCGGTGTCGGCGGTGCCGGTCATGCCGGCCAGCTTGTTGTAGAGCCTGAAATAGTTCTGGAAGGTGGTGGATGCCAGTGTCTGGCTCTCGTTCTGGATTGGCACGGCTTCTTTGGCTTCGATCGCCTGGTGCAGCCCTTCCGACAAGCGGCGCCCCGGCATCGTGCGCCCGGTGTGCTCGTCGATCAGCACAATCTGGTTTTCCTGCACGATGTATTCCACGTCACGGTGGAACAGGTAATGCGCCCGCAGCGCTGAATTCAATTGATGCAGCAGTGTCAGGTTGGTAGCGGCATACAGCGATTCGTTCGGCCGCAACAGGCCGCGGCTGACCATCAGTTGTTCGACTTTCTCGTGCCCCGGATCAGTCAGCTCTACCTGACGCTGCTTTTCATCCACATAAAAGTCACAGTCCGGCGCTTCGTACACCTCGACCTGGCGCTCGATCTGCGATTTCTCCGGCAGTTTGTCGCCTTTCTTCAACAACGGTACCAATGCGTTGATTTCGATGTAACGCTTGGAGGCATTTTGCACGGCACCGGAAATGATCAACGGTGTCCGTGCTTCGTCAATCAGGATGGAGTCCACTTCGTCCACCACGGCAAAGTTGAGCCCGCGCTGGAAACGATCCTGCAAGCGGAACGCCATGTTGTCGCGCAGGTAATCGAAACCGAATTCGTTGTTGGTGCCGTAGGTGATGTCAGCCAAATAGGCAGCACGCTTCTCATTGGGGTCCTGGCCCGGCACGACAACGCCGACCGACAGGCCGAGGAATTCGTACAAGGGCCGCATCCAGTTGGCATCGCGGCGTGCGAGGTAATCGTTCACCGTCACCAGGTGCACGCCCTTGCCGCTCAATGCGTTCAAGTAAGCCGGCAATGTCGCTACCAGCGTCTTGCCTTCACCGGTACGCATCTCGGCGATCTTGCCCGAGTGCAGCACAAAGCCACCGATCATCTGCACATCGAAGTGGCGCATCTGCATGGTGCGGACGCCAGCTTCACGGACGACCGCGAAGGCTTCGGTCAGCAGGTTGTCGAGCGTTTCGCCCTTCGCGAACCGCTCCCTGAATTCGGTGGTTTTGCCGCGCAGCTGGTCGTCGGTGAGTTGCTGCAGCGCAGGCTCAAAGGCAGCTATTTGCTCAACTGTCTTGCTGATTTTCTTGAGCTCACGATCGTTTTTGCTGCCAAACAGCCATTTGAGAATGGACATAGAAATTACCGCAATGGAAACAGGGTATTGAACAGGAGTCGGTACTGCCAGCGGGAATAGCCAACGATGACGGGCTCTTTGCGCAACTCATTACGCAAAAAGAGGCAGCCCGCTGCAGGAGGGCCCGCTATGGGGAAAAGAAGCTCAGCGGATCGTGCTTTGGATGTACGAGGCCGGATCGACTACACGACCATTTTTGTGCACTTCGAAGTGCACATGAGGACCGGTTGAACGGCCCGAAGTGCCGGAGAGGGCAATGATCTGGCCTTTCTTGACAACATCACCTTCTTTCACCAGCAGTTTCTGGTCATGGGCGTAGAGTGTTTCGAAACCATTGCCGTGGTCGATCTGCACCATGCGACCGTAGCCGTCTTTCCAGCCCGAGTAGTTCACAACGCCTGCCGCTACCGCGAACACGTCTTCGCCCACACGGCCGGTATTGAAGTCCACACCCTGGTGGAACGCACGGTTACCGGTAAATGGATCCAGCCGACGACCGTAAGTGGAACTGATATAGCCACCACTGACCGGGCGACCGGAGACGTCGAACTCGGCCAGACTTTGGCGTTCCGTCATCATCGAATTGAGCATTTCCAGCTGCTGCTGACGTTCGCCGATACGCTTTTCGAGTGCTTCAAGTTCGCCGATGAAGTCAGGTGCGGCAAGCTGGCCGTCGAGAACTTCAATACCCCCCACTGCGGGCTCCTGGCTGAAATCAAAGTCAGTATCAGCAAGGCCGGCAACAGCGGAGAGTTTTTCGCCGAGAGCGTCGAGGCGTACGAGACGGGCTTGCAGGTTGGCTAGCCGGACAGTGAGGGCTTCGAGACGACTGACGGTATCTTCTTTGACCTTGGTGAGATCAGCTTCCTGCTCACGCATCGATTCAGTCCAGGCTTCAGTAGCAGCATCCCGCGCTACTTTTACGCCCCGGGCTTCGGCCATCAGATAGGCGCTGTAGCCGATCAACATTGGCAGACCCAGCAGGCACAGGCCCAGTCCAAGCCGCAGCCAGCCTTTGACGGTAATCGACTTGGATGCTCCATGACGGGCATCGACAATAATTATTTTCATCGTTCTGCTTTTCGGAAAATTTTCGGAAAACCAACACACCAGAAAACGGACACTGCTGGATTGCCGACCAATGGGCCGGCACTGGCAATGGACCGAAGATAGCAGAAAAACTCTTTAGCCTGCAAAGACCGGGCGCAGGTAAGAAATGGGGGCGTCGTTTTCTTCTTCGAAGGTAACGATTTCCCAGCAGTCCTTGCTGGAAATAAGCTTGCGTAACAACAGGTTATTGAGCGCATGACCGGATTTGTAGCCACTGAATTCACCAATCAGGGTCTTGCCCAACAGGTACAGGTCGCCGATGGAATCGAGAATCTTGTGCTTGACGAACTCGTCCTCGTAGCGCAGACCGTCTTCGTTCAACACCCGGTAATCACCGATGGCCACTGCGTTGTCCATGCTTGCACCCAATGCCAGATTGCGGTTACGCAGCTCTTCGAATTCGTGCATGAAACCGAAGGTACGCGCGCGACTGACTTCCTTGACGAACGAGGTGCTGGAGAAGTCGATGCAGGCCTGTTTGGTGTATTTGCGATGAACCGGGTGATCATAAAGCAGCGTGTAGCCCACTTTGAAACCGTTGAACGGCTTCAACTTGACCACCTTGTCACCCTGGGAAACGCTGATTTCCTTGGTAATGCGCATGTATTTCTTGGGAGCGTTCTGCTCTTCGATACCAGCCGACTGGATCAGGAACACGAAAGGGCCGGCACTGCCGTCCATGATCGGTACTTCGGGGGCACTGACATCGACATAGGCGTTGTCGATGCCAAGACCGGACATGGCCGACATCAGATGTTCGACAGTCGAAATACGCACATCACCTTTGACCAGCGTCGAAGACAGCGTGGTCTCACCAACGTTCTCGGCCAGGGCAGGAATGCTGACAGCAGGGTTGAGATCGGTACGACTGAAGACTATGCCAGTATCCACAGGAGCCGGGCGCAGCGTCAGATACACCTTTTCACCGGTGTGCAAACCGATGCCGGTGGCCTTGATGCTGTTTTTGAGGGTACGTTGACGGATCATGATTTTCATCTTACCTCTGCCCAATCTCGGAATCTTAGCAAACCCTTAACTGCCCCCCATAGCGAAAAATTCTGTCCACCACAGGGGGCCGGTCGGGGGCTTTGACCGGTTCCCTGCAGTGGCGGCCTTGCATTTCTAGTCAGCCTGTTTGCGGATAAAGGCCGGAATGTCGAGGAAGTCCATATCAGCTTCAGCACCAACTGCCTTGGCGTAGGCTTGGGCCTGCGGCATTTCCGGACGGGTGGCCGACTGCCGACGCAGCGCAGTCGGACGATCCAAGCCCGAGAAATCACGGCGAGGCGCCTGGCGCGACGGATTGTCGATAACAACACGGGCCGGAACCGGCTGCGCCTGCTCTACAGCGCTGCCAAGGCCGGTTGCTACCACGGTGACACTGATCTCTTCACCCATCGACGAATCGATCACGGTACCCACGATCACTGTGGCCAGTTCAGAGGCGAACTCGGAAATAATGTCACCCACCTGCGAGTACTCACCCAGTGTCAGGCTTTCGTTGGCGGTGATATTGACGAGAATGCCGCGAGCGCCCTGCAAGTTGACGTCTTCCAGCAGCGGACTCTTGATGGCGGCTTCGGCGGCTTCCTGCGCGCGGGTCTCCCCGCTGGCACGGCCGGTACCCATCATCGCCATGCCCATTTCCGACATCACAGTACGCACGTCGGCAAAGTCGACGTTGATCAGACCTTCACGCGTGATCAGATCGGAGATGCCTTTGACGGCGCCGAGCAGCACATCATTGGCCTTGCTGAAGGCATCCAGCAACGAGGAACCACTGCCGAGTACGCTCATCAGCTTTTCGTTCGGGATGGTGATCAACGAATCGACATGCTCCGATAGTTCACGGATACCCTGCTCGGCCTGGGCAGCACGCTTGCGGCCTTCGAAACCGAAAGGTTTGGTAACCACAGCCACACAAAGGATGCCCATCTCGCGGGCGATCTCGGCAAACACCGGTGCTGCACCGGTCCCGGTACCACCACCCATGCCGGCGGTAACGAACACCATGTCGGCGCCATCGATCGCTTCACGGATGCGCTCGCGGTCTTCCATCGCGGCCTGACGGCCGACTTCTGGACGACCACCGGCACCGAGACCGCGGGTGACATGTGGCCCCAGTTTCAGGATCGTGCGGCAAGCCAGCTTGTCCAACGCCTGCGCATCAGTGTTGGCACAGATGAAATCCACGCCCTCGATTGACCTCGAGATCATGTGTTTGACGGCATTACAGCCGCCGCCGCCAACACCGATCACCTTGATCACAGCGTGTTGTGGTACGTCATCGACAATATCAAAAATACTCATGGTTCATGCCCCCGCATGGTTAGGAAAAACACAACTTTTGTTGCATTACTTTGTTGCACTGCTTCTTTGTGACGTCGCATTCCCTGCCTGCACATCCCTCACTTTCTGTACTGCCTGAACTGCTGTTGGAAACTTGGTGCTGAAAGCTCAGTCTTCCCGGATGAAGAACTTCCTCACTTTCTCGAAAATGCGCAGCGCTGGTTCACGCTCGGGCTGACGGTTCTGCTGTTGTTGCAAGTGCTTCATGCCGTACATCAGCAGACCAACGCCGGTTGAGTATGTCGGGTTGCGCACGATGTCGGTGAGCCCCTGCACTTCGGTCGGCATGCCTATGCGTACCGGCAAGTGGAAAATCTCTTCGGCCAACTCAACCACACCTTCCATCTTGCTGGTGCCGCCGGTGAACACGAGGCCTGCAGCCAGTACGTCGGCGTAACCGCTATGACGGATTTCGGCCTGGATCAAATGAAAGAGTTCGTCGTAGCGCGGTTCGACCACATCGGCCAGCGCCTGGCGCGACAATTCGCGTGACGGACGGTCGCCGACACCAGGAACATTGATCATGTCGTCGGGGCTTGCCAGCTGCGCCAGTGCGCAGGCGTATTTGATTTTGAGGTCTTCGGCGTATTCGGTGGGCGTGCGTAGCGCCATTGCGATGTCGTTGGTCACCTGGTCGCCGGCAATCGGGATCACACCGGTATGGCGTATGGCGCCTTCGGTGAAGATGGCGATGTCGGTGGTGCCGCCGCCGATGTCGATCAGGCAAACACCCAGTTCTTTTTCGTCCTCGGTCAGCACCGAATAGCTCGACGCCAGTTGTTCGAGAATGATCTCGTCGACTTCAAGCCCGCAGCGGCGGATGCACTTCTCGATGTTCTGGTAGGCATTGTTGGCGCAGGTGACCAGATGCACCTTGGCTTCGAGCCGCACACCCGACATACCAAGCGGTTCCTTCACCCCTTCTTGCGAATCAATGATGAATTCCTGCGGCAGGATGTGGAGGATTTTCTGGTCAGCCGGAATCGCTACGGCCTGAGCTGCGTCTATCACCCGCTCTATATCGGCCGGATATACCTCGCGATCGCGGATGGCAACAATGCCATGGGAGTTCATGCTGCGTATGTGACTACCGGCAATGCCTGCATAGACCGAGTGAATACGGCAGCCGGCCATCAGTTCGGCTTCTTCAATAGCGCGCTGGATCGATTGCACCGTCGATTCGATGTTGACGACCGTACCCTTCTTCAAACCGCGCGAGCGATGACGGCCGATACCGATGATACTGAGGCTGCCATCAGCATTCACTTCGCCGACGATGGCCACCACTTTCGATGTGCCGATGTCGAGTCCAACGATCATGTTGTTGCCACTTTGGTTAGCCATGCTCTTGTACCTGCACTGTCTTCATCGTTGGTTGCTTCAGCGGGCCACAAGGGCAGCCGCTTTCGTGCCGGGGTTATCGCCGGTGATATTGCGGCGCCGTTGTACTGCGAGTCCGTTGCGGTAGCGCAGATCGATTGATTCCACATCCTGCAGATTGCTGCCGTGTTCCGACTCCAGAAACACCACCAACCGCCGTAGCCGCTCCAGTACATCTTCACGCCCCAGTTTCACCAGCACTCCATTGATCAGCGTCAATTCGTAGGAACCGTTGTCGTTCAAGGTAAGATCGCGGATACGCACGCCGAGTGGGTAAAGCAACTGGTTGAATTCCTGATATTGCCTCATCACTTTGGCTTCGCTGTGCTCGGGGCCGGCCAGCAGCGGCAACTGCAGCTGGTCGTCGATGCTGTCGGGGCGGAACACCTGGCCCGGCTGATTCAACAACTGGTCCTGGCCCCAGCGGGCGATGGCAATTTCTTCCTCCACGAAGATACTGATCGCATTCGGCCACTCACGGTGTATCTCGGCTTCGCGAATCCACGGCAAGGCCTCAAGTTTTTGCTTGACCAGCTCGAGATCGACGGCGATTAGACTGGTACTGACTTCCGCTCCCACGGTCTGCTTGATCTGTTCTTCGCTGACGAAGGTAAGGTTGCCTTCAATATGAACCAGCTCGACTTGCTGCGAATTGATCTTGTCGACTGCCAGCTGGACGCCATAACCGGCAGCGCCAATGACGGCAACACTGAACAGCAACACCAGCACACGACCGGCGCTGGCCGACGGACGCTCTGCGGGCGCCAGCCGTTCGATGGCGCGCGGTGCCTTTGGCCGCAGCGTTACCGGACGAGTCAGCAGGGGTGGCACCTTATCCATGCGAGATGCCTCCAGGTCCAACTGCCGCACCGCAGCTGGTGTGCAGGATGCGCAGTACCAGGGCATCAAAATCGTAACCGACGGCTTTCGCTGCCATCGGCACCAACGAATGACTGGTCATGCCGGGCACGGTATTCACTTCAAGCAGCCAGAAGCGGCCGTCGCCATCGCGCATCACATCGACGCGGCCCCAGCCGCTGCAGCCGAGGGCATGGTAGGCATTGAGCGACAACTGCTGGATTTCACGGGTTTCGGCCATTGCGAGTGGCGCCGGGCACAGATAACGGGTTTCGTTGGACACGTATTTTGCTTCGAAGTCGTAAAAAGCGTTGCTGCTTTGCAGTTCGATCACCGGCAATACTTCGCCATCAAGTATCGCCACCGTGAACTCGCGGCCGCGGATCCAGCTCTCTGCCATCACGTGGGCGTCGCATTCGCTGGCGCGTTTCCAGGCAGCACGCAGCTGCTCGGCGGTTTCAGCACTGCCGATGCCAATGCTGGAACCTTCGCATACCGGCTTCACAAAGCAGGCGCCGAGTTGTTGGAGCACGGCAGCGAAATCGGTGTCCACTTTCAATTCGGTGAATTCTGCCGTGCTGAGACCGAGCTGCAGCCAAACGCGTTTGCTGAGAATCTTGTCCATCGCCAGTGCAGAGGCAAGTACCCCACTACCGGTGTACGGAATGCCAAGCCATTCAAGCGCACCCTGCAACTTGCCGTCTTCACCGTCACGCCCATGCAGCATGATGAACACCCGCGTCGGCTTGTCCGTCATCAACTGCTGCAGCAGGGTGTCATCAGCATTGATACCGTACGCATCGACGCCGCTGCGCAGCAGCGATTCGAGCACTGCGCGACCACTGATCAGCGAAATTTCACGCTCAGCCGACTTGCCGCCCATTACCACGGCAACGCGTCCATAGCGGTTGACCGGCCACAGATCAGTCATTGCCAAGACCATCCGCCGCCAATTGCTTGCACAGGTTGCCGACACTGCCAGCGCCCTGCGTCACCAGAATGTCGCCATCCTGCAGCAGTTCGTTGAGCATATGTTTGAGTTCTTCCGGCTTTTTCACCAGCAGCGGATCAATCTTGCCGCGCTGGCGGATGCTGCGGCACAGGCTCTTGCTGTCGGCGCCGGGAATGGGCTTTTCACCGGCGGCATAAACTTCCAGCATCAGCAGCAGGTCGACTTCACTCAGTACGTCGACGAAGTCGTCATACAGATCATGTGTACGGGTGTACCGATGGGGCTGGTAGATCATCACCAGCCTTTTGGTCGGCCAACCGTCGCGGATTGCCTTGATGTTGGCGGCGACTTCGGTCGGATGATGGCCGTAGTCGTCTACCAGCATCACACTGCCACGCTTGCAGCGCAGAGGCGGCTGCACATCGAAGCGACGCCCGACACCCTGGAAACCGGTGATGGCTGCCTGGATATCCTGGTCGGCAATGCCTTCGTCAGTGGCAACCGCAATGGCAGCGGTGGCGTTCAATACGTTGTGCAGCCCCGGCATGTTGATCGTGATAGGCAATTTTTCCTTGTGGCCCGGACGCTGCACCGCAAATCGGGTGACGCGCTCCTTCTGCACCACATCGCTGATGCGGAAATCAGCTTGTTCGGAGAAGCCGTAGGTCAGCACCGGCCGCGACACCTGCGGCAGGATCTGGCGGATCACGGGATCGTCGATGCACAGTACGGCCAGACCGTAGAACGGCAGATTGTGCAGGAAGCTGATAAATGCCTGCTTGAGCTTTTCGAAGTCGCCGTCGTAGGTCTGCATGTGGTCGTCGTCGATGTTGGTGACGATCGCCACCATCGGTGGCAGGTGTAGGAACGAGGCATCGCTTTCATCGGCTTCGGCTACCAGGTAGCGGCTGGCACCGAGCTTGGCGTTGGTGCCGGCGCTGGTCAGCAATCCGCCAATCACGTAAGTCGGATCGAGTCCGCCCTGCGCCAGTATCGAAGCGGTGAGACTGGTGGTAGTGGTCTTGCCGTGGGTGCCGGCCACGCAGATCGCGTGACGGTAGCGCATCAACTCGGCCAGCATCTCGGCACGGCGGATGATCGGAATGCGGCGTTCGATCGCGAACAGGATTTCCGGGTTGCCGCGATCGATTGCAGTCGATACGACAACGACGTCGGCCGAGCCGAGATTGTCGTCGCGATGACCGATGTGCACGGTAGCGCCAAGCCCGCGTAGACGGCGGGTGGTAGCGGATTCACTGAGATCAGAACCGAAGATGGCGTAGCCCTGGTTCAATAACACTTCTGCAATGCCGCACATTCCGGCGCCGCCGATACCGATGAAGTGGATATTGCGTATACGGCGCATCTCGGGAATGTTGCCGGTGCGCGAGAGATTGAGGGCAGTCTCAGCCATTGCAGGCCTCCAGGCAGAGGCTTGCCGCTCGGCTGCCGGCATCACGGATACCGGCGCTGCGGGCCGCAAGAGCATGTTGTTGCAACAGTTGGCGATCAGCACCTAGTTGCGCCAGCACACTGCGCAGCGTGTCGGCGCTCAAGGCGGGCTGCAGCAATACCGTTGCAGCGCCGGCACGGGCGAGTTGTTCGGCATTGACAACCTGATGATCGTCGGCTGCATGTGGATACGGCACCAGAATGGCCGGTAGGCCAATCGCCGTGATCTCTGCCAGCGTACTGGCGCCAGCACGGCACAGTACGATATCGGCCCATGCATAGGCAGCGGCCATGTTGTCGATGAATTCGCTGACCTGCAGTGCGTCCGTTACCTGCAGACCGGCAGTATCGTAGGCAGCCAGGGTATCCACCAATTTATTGCGACCACACTGATGCCGCACCAGCGGACGCTGCGCTGCGTCGATGCCCGCCAGCACAACAGGCAACAAACCGTTGAACACAGCGGCGCCGAGGCTGCCGCCGACCACCAGCAAGCGCAGCTTGCCATCGCGCCCGGCCAGTCTCTCGATCGGCGCAGGAACTGCGAGAATATCGGCCCGGACCGGGTTGCCAACCACAACAGTCTTGCGATCTGCATGCGCACCGAGCTTGCGGGCAAAAGCGCCGGCAAATCCTTCCATCGCCACTTTGGCAAGCGGGAACAGCCAGGCGTTCGCCATGCCTGCCACGGCGTTCTGCTCATGAATCAACAGTGTTTTTCCCAGCAAGCGGGCAGCCACACCACCGGGACCGGTGACATAACCGCCCATCCCCAGTACACAGGCCGGATTGAAGCGACGGATCAGCACCATTGCCTGGATCACCGCCAATACCAGCGTGAACGGCGCCAGCAGTTTGCGCAGCAGACTCTTGCCGCGCAGCCCGGCCACGCTGATGAAATGCAATGGAATCGCTGCATTGGCCACTACGCGCGCTTCAATGCCGGCGCGTGTACCCAGCCATTCCACTTGCGAACCGCGCGCCAGCAATTCCTGCGCGATCGTCAGCGCCGGGAACACGTGGCCGCCGGTACCGCCCGCCATGATCAGCACTCGCGGCGAAAGCGTGCTCATCTCGACACCTCCCGCGAATTCGGCTGCACGGTGCGCGGCTGGGTTGTATACAGATGATGTTCGATGTCGATTCTCAGCAGCACCGCTACCATCGCTATGCTCATGATCAGACTGGAACCACCGTAGCTGAGGAATGGCAGCGTAAGGCCCTTGGTCGGCAACAGACCAACATTCACCGCAGCGTTGATGACGAGCTGACCCAGGAACAACAGGCTGATGCCATAACCGAGATAAGCGGCAAACAAGCGGCCGCTTTCCTCGTTGCGGCGTGCCAGCATCAATGCGCGTGCGATGAACCCGAAGAACAACAGCAACAGCAACAGCACGCTGACAAGTCCCAACTCTTCAGCAACGATTGCCAGCACAAAGTCGGTATGCGCTTCCGGCAGGAAGTACATTTTCTGGATGCTGTTGCCGAGACCAACACCACCCCATTCGCCACGACCAAAGCCGATCAATGCCTGGGCCAGCTGGTAGCCAGAGCCAAACACCACGTCTTCGCTGAACGGATTCTGCAGCGTCTGCATGAAAGTAGTCAGGCGCATCTGGCGGTATTCGGACGTCACGATGGCCAACCAGCCACCCCCACCCAGAATGCAACCGGCAAGAACCATGTAGAACAGGTTGATGCCGCCGAGAAACAACATGCCCATCACGGCAAGACACAGCACGACGGTGGCACCGAAGTCCGGCTCCAGCAGCAACAGTCCGACAACAGGGGCCAGCAGCAATGCCGGGTAGACCAGACCACGCAACGTGCCGCGCACCAGTTCGCGATGACGGCTGAGGAACCATGCGGTGAAGGTAATGACGAGCAGTTTGGCAATTTCAGACGCTTGCAAGCCGAACCCGGGCAGCTGGATCCATCGCCTGGAACCGTTGACTTCACGGCCAATACCCGGAATCAGTACCAAGACCAGTGTCAGGTACGCGATGAACAACAGCAGCACGCTGCTGCGATACCAGAGCCGCATGGGATTCATGATGATGCCAGCGCCAAGCGCGAGCCCCATCAACATGAATACCAGTTGCCGTTTGAAGAAGTATAAAGGATCGCCATAGGAGCGACTGCCGATCTCAATCGATGCCGAGGTCATCATCACTAGGCCGAACGTCACCAGCAGCGCAGTCATGATTATCAGTACCGGATCGCCATAGTACTGACGCGTACTGAGAGTGTGCGGCATCGTCAACGTTGTCATGCCAGCGCCTCCACCAGTTGGGTGAAAACGCGACCGCGATGTTCATAGTTGTCAAACATGTCGAAACTTGCACAGGCCGGTGACAACAACACCAGTTCACCTTCGACTGATTTGACATAGGCAGTCTGTACTGCCGCTTCGAACGAATCGACGCGATCAATCGCCACTGCACCATCGAGCGCTGCTTCAATCCTGCCGGCATCTGCGCCAAACAAAATAGCGCGACTGCCATGCTTGCGCATCACCGGTGCCAGCGCGCTGAACTCAGCGCCCTTGCCAACACCGCCGGCCAGCAGAACTATCTTGCCGATACTGCCAAGACCAAGAATCGCGGCCACACTGGCGCCGACATTGGTGCCCTTCGAATCGTTGTACCAGGACACACCATTGAGGGTGGCAACCCACTGACAGCGATGCGGCAAGCCGGCAAAACGGCGCAGCGTGGCCACCATCGGAGCAAAATCAAGACCGGCAGCGCGACCGAGTGCCAGCGATGCCAGAGCATTCGCCACGTTGTGGGCGCCGGCAATCTTCATCTCTTTCACCGGCAGCAGTGGTTCACGGTTGAAGCCGAGCCAGCTTTCGCCATTGCGTTGCAATACGGCGTATTCGTTGCTGTCGTCGCTGCCTAGGCCGAAGCTCGCCACCTTGACACTGGCCGGCAGCAGCGGCCGGCTCAATGGATCATCGCGATTGATTACGATTTGTTCGCAGCCCTGGAAGATGCGGTGCTTGGCTGCGTGATACGCCTGCATCGAATCGTAGCGGTCAAGGTGGTCAGGGCTGATGTTCAGCACCGTCGCTACTTTCGCCTTGAGGTTGTGGGTGGTTTCCAACTGGAAGCTCGACAGTTCGAGCACATAGAGATCGTGTTCTTCGCCATTGAGCATGTCGAGCACCGGCGTACCGATGTTGCCACAGACGGCAGTTTTCACGCCGGCCGCTTTTGCCATTTCGCCAACCAGTGTGGTAACCGTGCTCTTGGCGTTGGAACCAGTGATGGCGACCACTGGCGATTTCACCGACCGTGCGAACAGATCGACATCGCCGGTCAGCCTGGTGCCGTGGGCAACTGCACGACGCACCGATGGCACGCGCGGATCCACGCCGGGACTCATCACCAGCGCTTCGGCCTGCATCAGTGTGTCTTGCTGTAAGGCACCACATTCCACCTGGACACCGGGAAATTCAACAAGGAATTCGTTGAGGCCGGGCGGCTTTTCACGCGTATCAACCGCAGCAAAGCGCACGCCTTGCCTGTGCAACCATCGCGCGCACGACACACCGGTCTTTCCAAGACCGACGACGATGTGCGTTGTGCCTGTTGCCAGTTGCATCGTTGTCCGTTATCTGAATTTCAATGTAGCGAGACCGATCAGCACGAGGATGATCGTGATGATCCAGAAGCGCACGATGACGCGTGGCTCCGGCCAGCCCTTCAATTCGAAATGGTGATGGATCGGGGCCATGCGAAAGATGCGCTTGCCAGTGAGCTTGAAGGAGGCGACCTGCAACATCACCGACACCGTCTCCATCACGAACACACCTCCCATGATCACGAGCACTATTTCGTGGCGGATCATTACGGCCACTACGCCCAATGCTGCACCCAGTGAGAGCGCGCCAACGTCGCCCATGAATATCTGTGCTGGATAGGTGTTGAACCACAAGAAGCCAAGACCGGCTCCCGCCAGCGCACTGCAGTACACGACCAACTCGCCAGTCCCGGGCAGATAGGGAATATTCAGATAGGCCGAGAATTCGCTGTTGCCGGTCAGATAGGCGATTACACCGAGCGCTGACGCCACCATCACACTCGGCAGGATCGCCAGACCGTCAAGACCATCGGTCAGGTTCACTGCATTGCTGAAACCCACAACGATGAAATAGGAGAAGAACACGTAGAGCACACCCATATTCCACGCCACGTTCTTGAAAAACGGCACGAACAATTGGGTTTCCGCCGGAGATACCGACTTGCTATAGAGATAAATGACAGCAATGGCACCGAATACGCTCTGCCAGAAGTACTTCCACTTGCCCGGCAGGCCTTTCGGGTTGCGCTCAAACACCTTGCGGTAGTCATCAACCCAGCCGATGGCGCCAAAACTGGCAGTGACCAGCATCACCACCCACACATAGTGGTTGTTGAGATCGGACCACAGCAGGCAGCTGAACAGGATGCTGACGAGGATCAGTGCGCCCCCCATCGTAGGTGTGCCAGCCTTGCTGAGATGCGATTGCGGTCCATCCTGACGCACCACCTGACCGATCTTCTGGTTGGTGAGCCGACGGATCACTGTCGGCCCGATCAAGAGCGACAGCGTCAACGCCGTCAATACCCCGAGAATCGCGCGCACACTGAGGTACTGGAATACCGAAAAGTCCGGGTTGAACTGAGCAAGATGGTTGGCAAGCCACAGCAACATGCGTTCAGTCCCCGATATCCATCAACAGTTGCGCCACGCGTTCCATGCCCGCACTTCGCGATCCTTTCACCAATACACTGACGTTGTTGCCAAGCAGTGGCTGCAACAGCGCCGCCAGTGCCGCACAGTCAGCAGCGTGCACAGCACCAGCGCCGAATGCAGCCAACGCTTCCTTCATCAATGTGCCGGTAGCATAGAAGTGTTCGATGCCCTTCGCCCTGGCATAGGCGCCGACTTCACGATGCCCCGCCGTTTCCAGCGAGCCGAGCTCGCCCATGTCGCCGCCAACCACAATGCGCAAACCTTTCTGCGTTGCCAGTACGTCAATGGCCGCCTTGAACGATGCCGGACTGGCGTTGTAGGTGTCATCGAGAATCACGGAGCCATTTCTGCCAGCCTTCACTACAAGCCGGCCTTTTACGCTGTGCATCTGCTCAAGGCCGCTACGCACCTGTGCGAGGCTTGCGCCGGCTTCAAGCGCCAACGCAGCCGCAGCCAAAGCATTGGCCGCATTGTGCAACCCGGGCAAGTCCAGCATCAACCTGAGTGCGCCGCACGGTGCCTGCAGTTCAAAGTCACTCCCTGCAAGACCAAGATCCCTTACGGAAGCCAGACGATAATCAGCAGAAGTTTTTCCGGCCGCACTTATTGTCACAGCACTCACGCCTGCGCGCGGACTGTAGTGGTCCATCACATTGGCATCATCAAGATTCAATACTGCGACACCGCCTGCTTTCAGCCCCTGCCATATCTCTGATTTGCCTCGCGCAACGCCCTGCAGCGAACCAAAGCCCTCGACATGGGTGGGAGCTACACAGGTGATATGGGCGATATCAGGTTCGGTCAGTGCCGTGGTGTAGGCAATTTCGCCGCCTGCATTGGCACCCATCTCGATGACGGCAAAATCGTGCGAGGCTTCGAGCCGCAACAAGGTCAGCGGTACGCCATAGTCGTTGTTGAGATTGCCCTGCGTGTTGAGCACAGCGCCGGCTTCACGCAGGATCGCCGCCGTCATCTCTTTCACTGTAGTCTTGCCCTGGCTGCCGGTGAGCCCAATCACGCGGGCGGCAGACAGCCGGCGGTTGTGTCGACCGAGCTGACCCAGCGCAATACGGGTGTCCGCCACCTGCAAGGTTGGCAGCGGTGCATGCATTTGTTCACTCACCAGGGCGGCGGCGGCTTTCTTCTCGGCTGCAACTGCAACATAAGCATTGCCATTGAAGTTGGGGCCCTTCAATGCCACGAACAGATCGCCTGGCTGCACTGTGCGGGTGTCGGTGCTGACGGTCGTGAATCCGATATCAGCACCAGTCAATACGCCGCCGGTAATGCTTTGAATATGCGAGAGGTGCAGCGGCTTGATCATGGCCGCACCCCGCTGTTGCCAAAGCGCGCACTCAAGACCTGCTGTGCACAATCAACATCACTGAACGGCAGTTTCTGGCCTTCGATTTCCTGGTAAGACTCATGGCCCTTGCCGGCAATCAGGACCACATCGCCAGCTGCTGCCTGAGTCAGCGCGGCTGCAATCGCTTTAGCGCGGCCAGCCTGCACCAACGCGGCGGCCGGATTAAGCAGGCCTGCCTGCATCTCGGCCAGTATCTGAAGCGGGTCTTCATTGCGGGGATTGTCGCTGGTGAGCACTAACGAATCGGCCCCCTGTTCAGCGATCGCCGCCATTCGTGGACGCTTGCCACGATCGCGGTTACCGCCGCAGCCAAACACACACCAGAGCTTGCCACTGCAATGTTCACGCACGGCGAGCAGCGCTTTTTCAAGCGCATCCGGCGTGTGGGCGTAGTCGATTACTGCGATAACGTCATGGCCTGCCACCAGTTGCATGCGTCCAACCACCGGTGGCAGCTGAGCCACCACCCTGACGATGGCGGCTGCATCAAAATGTTCATCCAGCGATTGCGCTGCCAGCAGTGTAGTCAATACGGCCAGCAGGTTGCTGGCATTGAATGACCCGAGCAGCGCACTGGTGAATTCGAACTCACCCCAGGGTGTACGTACCTTCATCTCTACGCCGGCGGCAGTAAAGCGCACGCGCTCGGCAAAGATGTCGGCACCGGCGTTGCGCATTCCGAACTTGAAGCAGCGGACGTGGCCTTGCAGAACGCCTGCAGTGGCGGCCGCGTAATCATCATCGGCATTCAGCACCGCCAGTTGCAGACCCTGGCCGCGGAACAAAAGGCGTTTGGCGTCGCCATAGGCTTCGATCGTATGGTGGTAGTCGAGATGATCGCGGGTGAGGTTGGTGAACACGGCTATCTCAAAATCATCAACCAGTACGCGACTCTGGTCGAGCGCATGGGATGTCACTTCCATCACCAGCGTATCCGCCTGCTGTGCACGCAAGCCGGTAAATATCTGTTGTAAAACCACCGCGTCCGGCGTGGTGCCGGGGCCGCTGTCCTCTTGCTGTAATTCGTCGCCGGCCATGCCATGGCCCAGCGTGCCTATAACGCCGCAGCGGTAGCCCAAAGCGCTGAAACCTTGCGCCAGCAACTGGCTGGTACTGGTCTTGCCGTTGGTGCCGGTAACGCCAACCATCCGCATTTGCTTGCCGGGCTTGCCATAGAAACGCGCGGCCAGTTCAGCCATTTGTTCATGCAGGTTCAAGAGCGGTAAAACCGGCACGCCATTGCGCTCATGTTCGCAGCACCAGTCGACTTCATCGGCTTCCACCAGTACCGCTGCGGCACCAGCGGCAATGGCTGCGTCTATATGGTCGCGGCCATCGTGGCTCTGGCCTTTGCAGGCCATGAACAGAGTGCCGCGCTTTACTCGACGGGAATCCAGCGCGATGCCATTCAACTCGCGGTCGCAACGTGACTGCAGTGGGTAAAGCCCATGCAGAACCTCAGAAAGCCTCATGGTGCCATTGGCGGCAGTCGCGATCACTGCGCACCTCCGCTGCCAATATCGGCCGGCAGTTCCTCGGCAGGCATTGTTTCCGGCAGATCCGGCTCATCGTCGACCACCAGTGCCACAGCAACTGCAGCTGCTTCCGGCAACTCTGGTGGCACATCAAGTATTCGCATTGCACCGGCTGCTATCTGCGCAAACACCGGTGCCGACACCTTGCCACCGCCAACATCCTTGCCTTGCGGCTCCTGTATCGACACGACGATGACAACCCGCGGATCATCCACCGGCGCAAAACCGGCAAAGTGCGAAATATGGTTGCGGTTGTCATAACCGCGGCCGGGCACATACAACCAGGTGGTGCCGCTCTTGCCGGCCACGTGATAGGACGGAATATTGGCTGCGACTCCGGTGCCACCGAGCTCCTTGCTGACAACACCGGTGAGCATGCTGACCACCAACTGCGCGATGCTGGCATCAACTACGCGATAGCCGTCCACCGGCGCATCTACCCGCAACAGCGACACTGGCTTGCGCAGACCACGGTTGGCGTACACGAGGTAGGCTTGCGCCAGTTGCAATGGCGTTACCTGAAAGCCGTAACCATAGGCCAGCGAAGCAGTTTCGCCGCGGCTCCAGCGTTCATGGTTCGGCAATACACCCGAGGTTTCGCCCGGGAAGCCGGTACCGATGTTTTCGCCGAAGCCGACACGCCTGAGCACATCCAGCATTGGTTCGTGTCCGAGCTCCAATCCGACCTTGATTGCACCCACCTGGCTCGACTTGGCAATGATGCGCGACAGCGTGGACGGCCCGTAATTCACTGGATCCTTCAGCACACGGCGGTCTACGACAACGCGGCCAGGGCTGGTATCAATGATCGTATTCATGTCGAACTTGCCGCTTTCGAGCGCGGCGGTCATCGTGAACGTCTTGATGGTGGAACCAGGTTCCAGCAGATTGACCATTGCACGGTTGACCAGGCCATTCTCATTGCGGCTCTGGCGGTTGTTCGGGTTCCACGAGGGCTGACTCACCATCGCCAGCACTTCGCCGGTGCGGGCATCGAGTACAGTAGCGGTGCCGGCCTTGGCGTGACGCAGCGCGACGTTCTCCTTCAGCGCCTTGTAGGCCAGGTATTGCAGGCGCGAATCAATGCTCAGCACCAGATCATTACCGCGTACTGCAGTGGCGGTGACGCCCATGTCCCGCACGAGACGACCTATCCTGTCCTTGATGACCTGACGATTGCCCGGCGAGCCCTTGAGCGAGTCTTCGTAGGCGAGCTCGAGCCCTTCCTGACCGATCTCGTCGTTGTTGGTGAGGCCGATCAAATGCACGGCCGCCTCGCCCATCGGGTAGAAGCGCTTGTATTCTTCCTGTGCGTAAACACCTTTCAGCTTGCGATCAAGTACTGCCTGCGCCTCGGGCGGCGGGATGCGACGCTTCACGTACATGAATTCACGAGCGGAGTTTTCGAGGATACGCTGACGCATCTGCGCCGGGTCGAGCTCTAGACTGGCAAAGGCTTCGTCGAGCTGCTCGCCCTGTTCGGGACTCTGCAGGATTTCTTTTGGGTTCAGCCACAAGGTGAGCACTGGTGTGCTGAGCGCCAGCGGCTCACCGTTGCGGTCTACGATATTGCCACGAGTAGCGATTATTTCTTCGTTGCGCAGCGTGCGGGCGTCGCCTTGCTGCTGCAGCACATCGTTGTGGAGCACCTGCAGGTCAGCGACTTTCCAACCGATCACAATCAACAGTGCGACAATCACCGCGAAGACGAACATCAGTCTCCACATGGGCTGCTGATTGCCTCTGACAGTTCTAGTCACCCGTAAACACCACGACCTTGTCCATTGACGGCACCTCCATGCCCAACTGACTTATTGCTATATCCTCCACCTGCCCTTGTGCCACCAGGCTGCTCTGCTCCAGCAGCAGCTGGCCCCACTCCACCTGCAAGTGGTTCTGCTCCTGCACCAGTTGCTGCAGGCTGTTCAACAACAACCGCGTGTTGTAAGTAGTTATCACGACTCCGATCGACGTCGCGGTAATGGCCAGCAAGAGCGTGAAGAACAGCACCCAATGGCGCTGACGGGCCTGGGCCTGTTGACTCTCCAACCACTGACTCGCCTTCTCCAACACTTTGCGCACCCTATGCCGTTTTTTCTGCTATCCGCATCACGGCGCTACGCGCCCTGATGTTGTCTTCCAGTTCTGTTTCACCGCTCATCACCGGCTTGCCGATGCTGCGCAACCGCGGCCTCATCATGTCTACCGTCACCGGCAGCCCGGGCGGATAGTCATCGCCTTTTTCCAGCTTGCGGATAAAGCGCTTCACCTGACGGTCTTCCAGCGAATGGAAGCTGATCACCACCATCCGCCCCCCCTTCACCAGTACGTCCAGCATGGCCGGCAATACGGCGTCGAGATCCTGCAATTCGTTGTTGATGAAAATACGAATAGCCTGGAATGCACGCGTCGCCGGATGCTTGTGCCGTTCCCAGGCCGGATTCGCCACTTTCACTATCTCTGCCAGTTGCAGCGTGCTGGTCAAAGCACCACTGCCTCTGGCGGCAACGATGGCCTTGGCCATGCGCCGCGAAAATTTCTCTTCACCGTACTCCCAGAGCACCCGCGCTATTTCCTGCTCGGGCGCCTGCTGCAACCACTCGGCTGCAGTCAGGCCGCTACTGGTGTCCATTCGCATATCAAGCGGACCGTCCTTGCCAAAGCTGAAACCGCGTACCGGATCGTCGATCTGGGGCGACGACACACCAAGGTCCAGCAACACCCCTTGCACATCGAACCAACCCTGCGCAGCCACCGCCTCACGCAATCCAGCAAAGCTGCCGTGCCACACCAGCACGCGCGCATCCGCTGCCTGCAACTCCATTGCCACCGCAATCGCTTGCGGGTCCTTGTCCAACACCAGCAAACGCCCTTCAGGCGCCAGTTGCTGCAGGATCAACCTGCTGTGCCCACCACGCCCGAAGGTGCCATCGACATAGCGCCCGACAGGATCGACTACCAATGCATTCACCGCTTCTTGCAGCAGTACGCTCTGGTGCTGGTACAGCTGCGTCATCAGCTGTGCCTACAGCGCCAGGTTCTTCAATTTCTCGGACATACCCACCTCGGATCCGATGGTGAACAACGAATCCAGCTTGCGTGTCCACGCCGCTTCATCCCACAGCTCCAGTTTGTGATGCTGGCCTACCAGCACAACATCGCGGGTGATTCCGACAATTTCTCGCAAGCGCGGTGGCACCAGCACACGGGCGTTGTTGTCCAGTTCAAGATCGAAGGCATGGCCAATGAAAAGCAGCTTCAGGCGCCGCTCAAGCGGATCGAAATCGCTGAGCTTGTTGATGATCTGCGCGCGCTGTTCGTATTCGTGGCGGGGGTACAGCAGAAGGGACTCGCGGTCGTGGTTGACGGTAACCACCAATTGACCCTGGCAGCTCTCATCCAGCACAGCACGGAACCGCGCCGGAATCGTCAAGCGACCCTTCGCATCCAACGCTGTTGTCTGCTGCCCAGTCAGCAACACTGCACCACCCTCGTCTCAAGACCCGGCACTAATGGAACCGGGAGATCTGGCAAAAACCCGGCAGAAGCCTGATTTCGCCGTGAAGCTTTATGGCGTTTTTGAAATTTTTTGTTGCAATAAATGATTGGGGCACCACTTTTGGTACTACTAACCACTTATTACCCACATCACGCCACTTAGCAACACTATAGACGAGCACACTCCGCTATCGCAAGTTGTATTTCATTGTTTTCATTAAGAAATTTCCGTGTTCACTGCTCGAGCAGCTTCACAAAAATCGACCAAAAACAAACCCGGGCAATTACAGAAAGGTATGAAACAAACTTAAAGTAATACTTTAAGTGTGGGGATCAAAAGGAGGTGGATTATGACCCTGCACAAGGACAGGAAAACCTGCTAGACACAAACGCATGCCGCGCATGCGGCGCTCGAAGCTACTTCACCTGAATGGCGCATACCCAGTCAGGTGAAGCAACTGACAGTACACAAAAAGAATGAGTCAGCCGATAAGCCGGGTTCTGTCGTGGACAATCATTCATCTGGGAGATGCGTCACCGCATTCCTCAAGCAGCCTACCCGAACCCAGTGCGAGCAGCACCTGATGGGTTCCTATTTGGCCTTGCTCCAAGTGGGGTTTGCCTTGCCATGGAATGTTGCCACCCATGCGGTGCGCTCTTACCGCACCATTTCACCCTTACCACGCCTATACATCGCAAGCGACGAAGGACGGGCGGTATCTTTCTGTTGCACTTTCCGTAGGCTCGCGCCTCCCAGGTGTTACCTGGCACCCTGCTCTATGGAGCCCGGACTTTCCTCCATGGGGCGCAACTGGTGCACTACCCACAGCGATTGTCTGGCCGACTCAATGGGTATGCTAACAGAGCAGCATTGAAAACCGATCAGTCTTTAATTTCCTGCCACGACAGCGCGGTGTCATACAGCAGGTTCTTTTTGAGGCCGGTAATTTTCGCTGCGAGCGATGCCGCCTGACGCAGTGGCAGTTCTTCCAGCAGGATTTTCAGGGTTTTTTCTGCGTCAGCATCGAGTGCACCTTCGCTGGCTGCACACCCGCCCACCACCAGCACAATTTCGCCCTTCTGGTGATTCTCATCGCTACGCACACGCTCGATAAGCTTGCCAAGCGTTGCAGGAATGATCGTTTCATAAGTCTTGGTCAATTCACGCGCCAGAGTGGCAGCACGCTCGCTGCCGAAGCACGCTTCCATGTCAGCGAGACATTCGACTATCCGGTGCGGCGCTTCGTAGAACACCAATGTGCGTCTTTCTTTCGCAAGCTCCTGCAAGCGTGCCTGCCGCGCGCCCGCTTTTGCCGGCAAGAAACCTTCAAACACGAAACGGTCTGTCGGCAGACCTGCACTGCAGAGAGCAGCGATTACTGCTGAGGGACCTGGCACCGGCACCACAGTGATTCCACGCGCATGTGCCTGCCGTACCAACTGGAAACCGGGATCGGATACCAGCGGCGTACCAGCGTCGGACACCAGCGCGATATCGTCACCGGCTGCCACCTTGCCAAGCAACAGTTCAATACGTTCGGTTTCGTTGTAATCGTGGCACGACAGCATCGGCGTATTGATGCTGCATGCATTGAAGAGCCTGCCACTGTGGCGCGTGTCTTCCACGGCCACCAGCTTAACCTCACGCAGAACAGTCAACGCGCGTTCGCTGAAATCCGCAGGATTGCCAATTGGGGTAGCGACTATGTAGAGCTTGCCCGTCACAGGATACTCACGTCGGCCCGTTGCCGGCTTTCCATTTGATATTACAGCCCACGCTTGGTGTTTGCTGCGCAACCTGCGGACGGTCAGCAAGTGCTGCCTGCAAGGCGCTGCGTAGATCGGCGCCAGTCACGGCAATACCGTTATTGGGGCGGCTGGCGTCAAGTTGGCCACGGTAGATCAGTTTGCGTGCGCCATCGAAAAGGAAGAAATCCGGTGTGCAGGCAGCATCGTAGGCTTTTGCCACCTGCTGACTTTCATCAAGCAAGTAGGGGAATGGATAGCCGGCTGATGCGACTTCCAGCCTCATACAGTCCATGTTGTCGGCCGGGTAGGCCACGATGTCATTGCTGTTGATGGCGACAACAGCCACGCCCTGGGGCTGGAAGTCCTGTGCCAGTTTCACCAACTCCTGTATGACATGTTTGACGAACGGACAATGATTGCAGATGAACATCACCAGCAGCAGCTTGCAGTTGGCAAAGCTCTGCAGGCTCCATCTATCGCCATCAGTGCCAGGCAACGAGAATGCTGGCGCCGATATGCCTAGCGGCAGCATGTTGGAGAGTGTCAGTGCCATTGGGACTCCTGAATAATTTGCTGCGCGCATCTTAGCAGACGGCCCTGCCAAACCCGCCCCGGTCGGGCGGGTCCGTCCCGCTTCCGCTATACTGCCAGCGCTCTGCCAATTCCAGAAACCGTTATGAAACCAACCAATCTCCATTTGCTGCGCCTTTTGTTGTCCTGCGCTCTGCTGACACTTGCGGGCTGCGCAGGCACCAACACCCGCAGTGATGACCCGGCGGCGGCAGTAGTTGAAATCGCCCCCACCAATACCGCGCCCACAGCGGCAGATCTGATCCTGGAAGCCGGCCGGCTCAATCCACTCGAAGCCGCTCCGCTGCTGCTGCAGGCTGCCGCACTCTACCTTGACCAAAGTGATCTGGTGAATGCGCTGGAAACCCTTGATCGCATTGATTCCGCAGTCCTTACCCCCACGCTCTCCGCCCGGATGTTGCTGGAGCGTGCTGAAATAGCGATGGCGCGCGACTTGCCACGCGAAGCACTGACATTGCTGCAAACCGGTCTGTTGCCGCCACTGGAAACACTCGATCCAGAGTTGCAGGTGCGTGTCCGTTTGTTGCGCGCAAACGCACAAGAATCGACTGGCGCAGTGTTGGGCAGCGCGCTCGAACGTATCGAAGTGGATGCGCTACTGGAGCCCGGGCAACAACGCAGTAATCACGACAACATTTGGCATGCTCTCGGTTCGCTGCCGCAGAGCCAGTTGCAGGCGCTGTCGGCCGCTGCAGTCGATACCGTTGTCACAGGCTGGTACGACCTCGCACTCGTGGCGCAGTCGTACAACACCGATCTCGACCGCCAGCTTATTGAATTGCAGCGCTGGCGCAACGCCTGGCCAACCCATCCGGCCGCCTTGGTAATGCCTCCGCAAATGGAGCTGATCGAAACGCTGGCACGTGAGCGTCCTCGTCACATTGCACTGCTGCTGCCTCTCGACAACAGCGCCGGCACCATCGTGCGCGATGCCTTCCTGAGTGCTTATTTCAGTCTGCAGGAACTGGGCGGCCAGGTGCCCACCGTCAAAGTCTATGACACTGCCAATGTGAGTGACATCAGGCCGCTACACCAGCAAGCCCGCCAGGAGGGCGCCGAACTCATTATCGGGCCACTACTGAAACAGCACGTGGCCCAGTTGCAGGGTGAAACTGATATTGGTGTGCCGACGCTGGCACTCAATAACGTTGAAGGACTTGCACCAGCGTCGTCACAGCTCTATCAATTTGCACTGTCGCCGGAAGACGAGTCGCGCCAGCTCGCCACCAAGGCCTGGCAGGACAACTTCCGCCGCGTCGCGATCCTGGGACCGGCTGACGAAGGCATCAATGACAGTGCAGCTCGCAAACGCGACAGCTTCCGCACCGAATGGGAGCGGCTCGGCGGTCGTGTAGTGGCACAAAACAGCTATTTTGAGGACTACACCGACAGGCTCAGTAACATGCTGCTGCTGAACGAAAGCGGTGAACGCCAGCGCGGCCTGAGCCAGTTGCTTGGAAGAACAGTGGTAGCAGAATTGCGACGGCGCCAGGACATTGACTTGATATACCTGGTGGCACAGCCTGCCTCAGCGCGCCAGATCGTGCCAAGCCTCGCCTACCTGTACGCCGGCGATATCCCGGTGTACGCCAGTCAGGATATGTACTCAGGCACCGCACGCCAGACCGACGATCGCGATCTGAACGGAGTGGTTTTCGGCGAAAGTCCATGGCTGCTCAACAACTCCGCTGATGTTTCCGGCGTACGGCAGTTGTTCCCCATGAACACGGCACAGAATCTGCGCTTGCAGGCCTTCGGCATTGATGCTTTCCGGCTTTACCCGCGGTTGCGCCTGCTCGAATCAGCTGCCGACGCCAGCATTCCGGGCGCGAGCGGCCTGCTCAAGCTGGGCGACAACCGCAATATTGTCCGGGCGCTGAGCTGGGCCACAATCGCTGACGGATTGATACGCCCACACCCCTGACACTTTAGGAATCACGGAGGATTCCATGCCAACACCAAAGGATGCCAGCTGGCGCCAACTCAAGGGCCAACATTACGAACATACCGCCTTGCATTATCTGCAACAACGTGGCCTCTCCCTGCTCGCGCGGAATTACCGCTGCAAGCTGGGAGAACTCGATCTGGTAATGCGGGATCGCACGATGGTAGTGTTTGTTGAAGTACGCTTTCGTGCACGTCTGCAACATGGCAGCCCACAAGAGACTGTAAATGCGGCCAAGCAAATGCGTTTACGCAGGGCGGCGCAGCATTTCCTTCAGTGGCATCCACCACAACGCGATGCTCCCTGCCGCTTCGACGTGCTTGCACTGTGGCCCGACATTGCCGGGAACCTTGAATGTCTGTGGATTCAGGCAGCATTTTATTGATCAATTGTGGCACTGCACGAGCAACATGTCGGTTTGAGGTGATTTCCAGTAAAATGCCGGTGCCGCAATCGAGCGAGGACCCGCCATGCAGTACAACGAACGTGTCAAGCAACTGTTCAAAGCGAGCCTTGAAACCAAGCAAAGGGCACTGGAAGTGTTGCCGGATGCCATTACTGCTGCGGCCTTGCTGATCGTCAAATCGTTACTGGCTGAAGGCAAGATACTCTGCTGCGGCAACGGCGGCTCGGCCGGAGATTCGCAGCATTTTTCATCCGAACTGTTGAACCGTTTCGAACGCGAGCGCCCTTCACTCCCCGCCATTGCACTGACCACTGATACATCAACGCTGACATCAATCGCCAACGACTACAGTTACAACGAAGTTTTCTCCAAGCAAGTGCGTGCACTCGGTCGCAGCGGCGACATCCTGCTGGCCATTTCCACCAGCGGCAATTCGCGCAACGTGCTCGAAGCCATCAAGGCAGCCCACCAGCGAAGCATGAGCGTGGTGGCACTGACCGGGCGCGATGGCGGAGCAATGCGGGAACTTTTGCAGAATGGCGATATCGAAATCTGTGTGCCCTCCGCAGTGACGGCACGCATCCAGGAAGTACATCTCCTGGTGATCCATTGTTTGTGTGACTTGATAGATTCCCAGCTCTTCGGAGGTGAATGATGTTGCGTACAGGTCTGTTTGTTTCGTTGGTATTTCTCGCTCAGGGTTGCTCAACCGTCGTCAGCACTACAACTGGCGGCACCGGTGTAAAGGAGGATCCGGGTCGACGCAGCCTTGGCACCATGATTGACGACAGCAGCATCGAGACTACGGTGGATGTAAATATTGATGCTGCTGATCCCGCGCTGAAGGCTTCCCATATCACTGTAGTCAGTTTCAACGGCGTGGTATTGCTTGTGGGCCAGGTGCCGTCGCAGGATCTGAAAAATCTTGCTACTCGCGTTGCCACCTCCTCGACCCGTGTGAAAACAGTTCACAACGAGCTCGAAATCGCTGGCGCCACCACTTTCCTGTCACGCAGCAATGACGCATGGATCAGCAGCAAGCTCAAAGCCCTGATGCTGGCCGATCCGACTGTCAGCGGCTTGCGCACCAAAGTGGTAACGGAAAATGGGGTGGTGTATCTGATGGGGCTGGTAACTCAGGCTGACGCCAATCTCGCCGTCGATCTTGTCAGCAATGCCAGCGGCGTCACAAAGGTCGTGCGCGCATTCGAATATATCGATTGATCAGATGCACTCCGGGGCTGCGTAACACGACCCCGTTGCTGCCTGCCTATTTGACAACGCGCAGTGAAGGTTTGCTGCGTTTAATCTTGTCGGTCTTGGCTGCCGCACCGCCGGCGTCCACCATGGCAGGTGCCGGTGATGGCCCCTGCGGCTCAGGCATCGGTTCGTCACGATCAAAGATCATACCCTGACCGTTTTCCTTGGCGTAGATACCCAGCACTGCAGCGGTAGGCACATAGACATGCGTAGGAATGCCGCCGAAACGGCCGTTGAATTCGATTCCTTGGTTCGAAATTACCAGTCCCTGCACCGCGACTGGCGAGATGTTGAGCACAATCTGGCCGTCCTTCACGTAGCCCTGAGGCACTTCAACGTTTTTTTCAAATGCATTGACCAGAATATATGGAGTGCAATTGTTGTCGAGGATCCACTCGTTCAACGCCCGCACCAGGTAGGGTCGGTGCGTGGTCATTGACATGTCGACTGGCACTCCTGTGAAAGCATCAGGCCCGCATTTCCTTTTCCTGCTCGGACAAACTCTGCTTGATCGATTCACGTTCCATCAGGCGGGCACGATAATCCAGCAGAGGCTTGGTAGCCTTTGTTTCCGGCAAGCGGATACCGATCTCCGGCAACCTCCACAGAATCGGGAATACGCAACAGTCGACAATGGTGAATTCATCACTCATGAAGAAGGGCTTTTCGGCAAAGATCGGCGACACCGAGATAATACTCTCTCGCAGTTCTTTGCGTGCTTTTTCCAGCTCTGCCGGTGTGCCATCCTCGGCCTGCAGTCTTTCCACCAGATGGCTCCAGTCACGATCAATGCGATAGATCCACAAACGGGCCTGCGCACGTGCCACCGGGTAAACCGGGAACAATGGCGGATGGGGAAAGCGCTCGTCCAGATATTCCATCATTATGTTGGGCTCGTACAGCACCAAATCGCGATCTACCAGTGTTGGCAAACTGTTGTACGGGTTCAATACCGCCAGATCTTCGGGTTTGTCATAGATATCGACATCATTCACATCGACAGTGACACCTTTCTCGGCAAGCACGATGCGCACACGGTGGCTGAACTGGCTGTAGCCATCCGAGTAGAACAGCATCGATGAGCGCTTTGTTACAACTCCCATGATCTTTACCTCAAGCCTTGCTAATCATTAATGAATGTCTTTCCAGTATTCGCGATTCAGCATGAATGCGAACACGAACAGGAAGGCCAGGAAGAACAACACGTAAATACCAATGGTTTCACGATGCATGGCTGCCGGCTCACCCAGGTAAGCCAGGAAGTTCACGAGATCATGGGTTACCTTGTCGAACTCGTCAGGTGACAGCGCACCAGTCCCGTCAACGTGAGTGGTGTGTTCTACACAGCTTTCACCATTACACAGCTGTTGGTCGCCCTGCAGGTTGCCCAATACATTCGGCATACCGACGTTGTTGAATACCGTATTGTTCACACCAAAGGGACGACTCGGATCAAGATAAAAACCTTTCAGGTAGCCATAAAGCCAATCGGTACCACGCACACGGGCTACCAGCGACAGATCCGGCGGAGCAACGCCAAACCAGTTCTTTGCAGCTTCTGTCGGCATCGCGCTTTCCATCAGGTCGCCTATGTTGGCGTCCGAGCGGAACAACAAAAGTTCTTCGGCAACAGCTTGGGGAATACCCAGATCGTTGGCAACCCGCTGGTAGCGCGAGAAACCTGCACTATGGCAACCCATGCAATAACTGACGAAAGTAGCAGCACCTGATTGCAGCGAGGCCTTATCGTCAAGGTTGGCTGAGAAGGGTTCCAGTTCGACGCCTGCTTCCGCGCCAACTGCGATCAACGGCAAGGTTGTTAAACCAGCAAGCAACGCCAACGCCAATAGCAATTGCGGAACGGTAATGAATCGACCGGTCAGCCGGACAGGCGGAGTTATGGTGTGCTCTTTTCGCGTGAACCATGGCATAGCCAGGAAGTACAAGAAGTAATAGACAGTGCATATCTGTGCGAGTGTGGTACGCGCTTCCGTCGCAATTTTGGTACCGAGCACGCCCAATATGATGAAGCTGACTACAAATAGCAGCAGGCCGATGCGGCTATACCAGCCTTTGTAGCGCAGGGATTTCACAGGGCTGCGATCAAGCCACGGAAGTACGAACAGGATCGCGATGGCCGCTCCCATCGTCACCAATCCCCACACTTTTGCGTCAACACCAAGCAATGGATAGGTACAGGCACGCAACATTGAGTAGAAAGGCGTGAAGTACCAAACTGGTGCTATATGCTCTGGCGTCTTCAGGTTATTCGCTTCCTCGAAATTAGCATGTTCAAGGAAGTACCCACCCATTTCCGGTGCGAAGAAAATGACAAAGCAGAATATGAAGAGGAATACCACGATAGGGACGAGGTCATGAACAGTGTAGTAAGGGTGGAACGGGATACCGTCAAGAGGAATACCTGTGACCGGATCCTTGTTCTTCTTGATCTCTACTCCGTCCGGGTTATTGGAGCCGACTTCATGCAGCGCCAGAATATGGAGAACGACCAGTCCCACCAGCACCAATGGCAGTGCAACGACATGCAGCGCAAAGAAACGACTAAGTGTGGCACCGGAAATCAGGTAGTCGCCCTGAATCCAGGTCATCAGGTCCTGGCCCACCACCGGAATGGCACCAAAGAGCCCCACGATCACGTTGGCCCCCCAGTACGACATCTGGCCCCATGGCAAAACGTACCCCATGAAACCCTCGGCCATCAGCACAAGATAAATAGTCATGCCGAAAATCCAGATTAATTCACGTGGCTTTTGGTATGACCCGTACATCATGCCGCGAAACATGTGCAGATAGACCACCACAAAGAACGCAGATGCACCTGTGGAATGCATGTAGCGAAGAATCCAACCGTAATCGACGTCCCGCATGATGTATTCAACGGACGCGAAGGCGCCTTCGGCGCTCGAGTTGAAGTTCATTGTCAGCCAGATGCCGGTTAGCAACTGGTTGACCAGAACGAACAACGACAGTACTCCGAAGACATACCAGAAGTTGAAGTTCTTTGGTGCGTAGTACTTACTCATGTGCTTTTCGAATGCCTGCACTACGGGCAAACGGGCATTGAGCCAGCCCAGGAAACCAGTCAATTGCACTTGGTCCTTGTTGTTTTCACCGCCAGCCATCACGAATTCTCCGAATCAAGACCAATGACAATCACGCTGTCGTCTACGAAGTAATGGGGGGGCACACGCAAGTTGCTTGGTGCCGGCACACCGGAGAAGACCCTGCCCGCCAAGTCAAACTTGGAACCGTGGCATGGGCAGAAGAAACCGCCGTTCCATTCTGGATCAAAATCCTGCGGCTCCACCTCGGCAAACAGCTGTGGCGAGCAACCCAGGTGAGTACATATACCCACAAGGATCATGATTTCAGGCTTACGGGAGCGAAACTCGTTTTGGGCGTACGCGGGCTGCTGGTCAGCATTTTCGGAGGCCGGATCAGCCAAGTTACCAGTATTATCACGCAGATTGGACAACGTACCTTCGTCCCGACGCATGACAAATACAGGTTGACCACGCCAGGCAGGCATTGGCCCCAGCAACTCACCGGGTTCAAGCCGGCTGATATCAATGGTTATTGGGGCGCCGGCAGCAAGTGCCTTGGCGCTGGGATTCCAGGAGCCTACGAAAGGTACCGCTGCGCCAACACCTCCGACCGCGCCAACTGTTGTCGTGGCGCCAATCAAAAAGCGTCTGCGGCCCTTGTTTACAGTGCCGTCATTCACAAAAAGTCTCCTTAATGAACCCCGCAGAAATGCGGTAGCAAAACCGGAAGGGAAATCGGTAGCATGCTAATCAAATCAGCGAATCCATTCAAGAAAAAGCAGGGGTTGAAAAACCTGCCAACTTCTGTTCTTTGCCCCTCAAAGCGCACCTGCGGCGCTTGAAACCCCGGACAGTAACTGCGTCTTGGGTATTTTTGAGCATCAGATTCCAGTTCATAAAAAAAACGCCGAAACCCAAAGGTTTCGGCGTTTTTCGGAGCGCCATTAACTTATTAGCGCTTAGAGTATTGCGGACGCTTGCGAGCTTTACGCAAACCAACCTTCTTGCGTTCTACTTCGCGGGAATCGCGCGTAACGAAACCAGCCTTGCGAAGTGCAGGACGATTGCCTTCGTCGTATTCAATGAGGGCGCGGGTAAGGCCATGGCGTATCGCTCCAGCCTGACCGAAACTGCCTCCACCAGTTACCGTTACATTGATGTCAAATTTATCGCTGACAGCCAATAGCTCAAGGGGCTGGCGCACGATCATGCGGGCGACTTCCCGACCGAAGAATTTGTCCAGCGTACGATCATTGACAGTAATGTTGCCGGTGCCGGGGGTCAGAAACACGCGTGCCGTGGCGGTTTTGCGACGACCGGTGCCATAGTTTTGGGTTACAGCCATGGGGACTCGATCCAGTAATTGATCAGAACGTTAATTGGGCAGGTTGCTGGGCAGTATGCGGATGCTGATTACCTGCGTAGATTTTCAGCTTGCTCATCATGTCGCGACCCAGAGGAGTGCGCGGCACCATACCTTTCACAGCCAGACGAATGGCTTCTTCCGGGTGGCGAGCGATTACTTCACTGAAGGTCTGGGATTTATGGCCGCCGCAGTAAGTTGAGTGGCGATGGTAAATTTTGGTACGCGCCTTGGTGCCGGTTACGGTGACTTTTTCGGCATTGATGACCACGATGTAGTCACCAGTATCCACATGCGCGGTATATTCCGGCTTGTGTTTACCACGCAGGCGATGAGCGATGGAGGCAGATAGGCGACCCAGCGTCTGGCCAGCGGCATCAACCACGAACCAATTGTTCTGGGCAGTTTCTTTCTTTGCTGAATAGGTTTTCATGTCAAGTCTCACTAGAGGCCCGCAAGCCGGACCGCCAAACTACAAATTAGTGCCCTTTCCGGGAAATGCTGCCGTCCGTACCGCCGCTCCCGGGAGTTGGGGCGCGAATTCTACTCAGCCACCCCTGCCGACACAAGCCCTTCCAGTCCTTTAGTTGGACAAGAGGGCATCAATCTGTCTCCCGGGGGACGGCAAGGTATTCTGCAGACCGAATTTCAGCGACTCAACTGGGGGGTACGTTCGAAGGCAAATGCCAAAGCAAGTCCTTGATAAAGCTGGTTAACCGGCGCCGCCGCCTCCAGAACCAGTTAGACGTTTTGATCATTGAACTCATCCATCAACATTATGAAAAGTCGGGCTTCATAATCATTGATGCCGCTGAAACAGGAACAGCAGAAATCAAGACAACAAGGTGCTGGCTAGCCAACTCAATGTAGTCGGCAGCTCCGCCTCGAGCAGCGCAGAGCTTGTTGAAAGCAAACTACAACACAGCTTCCTTCCAGCATCTGGTCAGCACTTTCCTTTGATGGTAATCCAGCACTCTCCCGACTTACACAGCGTGGCTGCGAGTCAGCTCATCACACAGTACAGTCAATGCAACTGCCGATTCATGGCCCTAAGGAGAGTGATACGGAGCCGCCTTCGCCAACACCGCTGTCGACAATCCTCGCCTCCCTCGACCTTGTGTACCACAGTATGCCGTTTCAGCAGATCAATGGCAGACAGGAAGCGCTTGCTGTGCAAACCATTTTCATAAAGCTGTTCCGAAACAATGAGGTGGCAACCAGAACCACACCCTCGGCGACCGCAACTTCCGCTGAAGTGGCAACGACTGTATTGAGATGCTCATCAGGCATGTTTTGCCACATCCCAACCCAACTGCAGATATAGCCCCCAAGCTGTACGGGATTGATTATGCCGAAGCGGAGTAGCACTCTTGCTGGAATGTCTGCTGATGCCCAATTGCTCTCGACAACCCGCAAGGCAATGAAGCACTTCGACCGCCTATCGTTGAGACTCATCAGGTAATAACAACCCGCTATCGATTGCAGAGTGGTAACGCGCCAGGAGGACAGGAATGGCTGACAAATTCTAAACTCGCGCAACTGCCTGTTTCCGCGGTGATTATGGGTATAATCGTTGCCCACTTGGTTATGGCTATGTCCGGTGTAGGACTCTATGATGTTGTGGATAGTTGCTTTGGGATGCCTTTTGACGGGCTGTCTGATTGGGGCGGTACTTTTCAAGCTATTTCGGTCAGACGAAATCCGCGTGCAGCAACTGGAGTCGCAGTTGCAGCAGCTGAGTGACGAATACGAAAACTACAAGAAAGAAGTACATGGCCACTTCAGTGATTCAGCCATCCTTGTCGGGAAACTGACCGAGAGCTATCGCGAGGTCTACCAGCATCTAGCTCAGGGGGCTCGCGACCTGTGCCCAGATTACATTGCATCCCAGATGACCCAATTGGGTTCGCCCGACAGCCTGGCGTCCAATGAAGGCAGTGCAGGCTCTGCAATCAATGCGGCATCCACCCGCTTGTCCCCTCCTCTCGACTATGTTCTGCCCGGGCAGGAAGAGGCACCCCAGATCCCTGGACGCAGCTGAGCGGGCACTGCGGGCAATCTTCACAAGCAAGGAGCTGCCGAGAAGGCACAACTCCTCCAATATCAGCGAAATCAAAAGCAAACACCCAATCCAATGAATGAATATCAACTGACGCATCTCAAACAACTGGAAGCTGAAAGCATCCACATCATTCGCGAAGTCGCGGCCGAGTTCTCGAAGCCTGTCATGCTTTATTCGATAGGAAAGGATTCGGCCGTAATGCTCCATCTAGCACAGAAGGCCTTTTATCCAGGCCGACTGCCCTTCCCGTTGTTGCACGTCGACACCACATGGAAGTTCAGGGAAATGATTGAGTTCCGCGACCAACTGGCAAAGAAGTATGGCTGCGACCTGATCGTCCACATCAATGAAGACGGCATCAAGGCCGGCGTAGGCCCGTTCACGCATGGAAGTGCCAAGCACACTGACATTATGAAAACCCAGAGCCTTAAGCAGGCTCTCAACAAGTATCAATTCGATGCCGCCTTCGGAGGCGCACGCCGAGATGAAGAGAAATCACGAGCGAAGGAGCGAGTATTCTCTTTCCGAGACAAGAACCATCGCTGGGATCCGAAAAACCAGCGTCCCGAGCTTTGGAACCTCTACAACGGCCGGATCAACAAGGGTGAAAGCATTAGGGTATTCCCTCTGTCGAATTGGACTGAGCTGGATGTTTGGCAGTATATCCATCTCAATAAAATCGAAATTCCCTCCCTCTACTTCGCGAAAGAACGTCCAGTCATCGACTACGAAGGAGTCACCATCATGCTCAACGACGAGCGGGTGCCAACGGAGCTGCACAAGAACCTGCGCACAGCCATGGTGAGATTCCGCACGCTTGGCTGTTACCCGCTCACCGGAGCCATTGAGTCATATGCCACCACGCTGCCGGAAATCATCCAGGAAATGCTGCTGGCTACCACCAGTGAACGGCAGGGCCGCCTGATCGATAGTGATCAGGCCGGCTCCATGGAACAGAAGAAGCGCGAAGGCTATTTTTGAGTTTGGACGCAGCCCAGTCGCAACGATCGAAGAGCCAGGAAACCCCATGTCACACCAATCAGATCTGATCAGCACCGATATCAATGCCTACCTCGCCCAGCACGAACGCAAGGAACTGTTGCGTTTGTTGACATGCGGCAGTGTGGATGACGGCAAGAGCACCTTGATCGGCCGCCTGCTTTACGACACCAAGATGATTTACGAGGACCAGTTGTCGGCTATCGCATCCGATAGCATCAAATCCGGCACCACCGGCAACAAGGTGGACCTGGCGCTATTGACTGACGGCCTGCAGGCCGAGCGCGAACAAGGCATTACCATCGATGTTGCCTACCGCTATTTCTCTACCGCCCGCCGCAAATTCATCATTGCTGATACTCCTGGCCACGAGCAGTATACCCGCAACATGGCCACCGGCGCCTCCAACTGCGAATTGGCCATTATCCTGATTGATGCCCGCCACGGCGTGATGACACAGACACGTCGCCATACCTTTATCGCCACACTGCTTGGCATCCATCACATCATCGTCGCTATCAACAAGATGGATCTGATGGACTACGACGAAGCTGTCTTCAACCGGATAAAGCAGGACTATTTGGAATTCACATCGAACCTCGACACCGGTGAACTTGTCTTCATTCCAATGTCAGCACTCAATGGCGACAACGTTGTCAACGCCAGTACGCAGATGCCTTGGTACCAGGGTCCTACGCTGATGCACATGCTGGAAAACGTCAAAATCACTGCTGACAAGAATTTCGACGATTTCCGCTTCCCGGTGCAATACGTCAACCGTCCCAATCTGAATTTTCGAGGCTATTGCGGCACTATCGCTTCTGGCATTGTCCGCAAAGGCGATCAGTTGACTGTGCTGCCCTCGGGCAGGAGCAGCCGCGTCAAATCCATCGTGACTTATGATGAGGAACTGGAATCAGCCTTCACACCGATGGCAGTAACACTCACCCTCGAAGATGAAGTAGATATCAGCCGCGGTGATTTGCTTGTACATAGCGACAACCAACCTGCATCCAGTGATCTGATCACCGCCACGCTGGTGTGGATGAGCGATGACCCGATGATGCCCGGCAAGCAATACGACTTCAAACACGCCGGCAAACTGTTGAGCGGCCAAGTGAACAATATCCGCCACAAGGTCGACGTCAACACCCTGGAAAAGCTGCCGGCGCCCTCGCTTGCGCTGAACGAAATCGCATTGTGTGACATCAGCTTCAATCAACCAGTTAGTTTTGATGCGTATCGTCGCAACCGCGGCACTGGTGCCTTTGTTGTAATCGACCGACTAACCAATGTCACTGTTGCTGCAGGCATGATCGAAAGCGATGGCAATGTCATCCAACATCACAGCATCAACCAAGGCCATGTGACACCAGCCGAACGCAAAGCGCGTTACGGCCAACAACCAGTTACAGTGATGTTCGTCGGCCTTTCCGGTGCTGGAAAATCCACAATGGCGCATTCGCTTGAGCGTCGCTTGTTCGACATGGGGCGTGTCAGCACAGTGTTGGATGGCAAAACCTTGCGGCTTGGTCTCAGCAAGGACTTGGCACATGATGCGCGTGGTAGAGCAGAAAACCTGCGGCGTAGTGCGCATTTCGCACGCTATCTCAACGAGTCCGGACTGATCTGCTGTGCCGCTTTTGTAGCAGCAAGCGCAGAAGCAAGAGCCCACGCGGTCAGCGTCATCGGTCGCGAGAATTGCCTGATCGTTTATCTGAACCCACCGCTTGATGTGTGTAAACAGCGCGATCCGAGTGGGATCTATGCTGCTGATGCCACCCTGCCGTCCGGCAATGTGCCGGGAGTCTCGTTCCCTTACGAGGCGCCAATCGACGCAGACCTCATGCTGGACACGAGCGCATCCAGCGTAGGCGAGTGCATAGAGCAAGTCTTGGGACTCTTGAAAAACAGGAAACTACTCTGAAAACAGCGTTGTGAAGCTCTCTGTTGGGTCGAAAGCGACAACTTTGGGACACCAGTAGTCCATCGAATCAGGCCTGCTTGCAGAACCCGTGCAGGAAATCTTCTACCGCCTCGGTGCAGTGGGCTCGGATTTCATCTTCCGTCATGTTGCCACGCACACCGCACTCACGCTGTAACACAACCCGATGCAGTACGATCGAGAGAAAGTAACGGCTCAACTTGTCGACTGGATAATCCGACAATGGCTTGTAGTATTCGAACAACTGCACAAGGTTTCGATACGCAACATCAGGACCGGCCTGGTAATAGTGGGTTCCGACCTTCGAACCTGTGGCAGTCATCTGGAATACCAGTCGACGCAACGCAAGCGTGCGATCGGTTGATACCAGATGCATCGTTGCTTCTGCGACTTTGTACAGCGCTTGCTTGAGGCTTTCACCTTCGTAATTGTTGGTAGTCTCCAGCATGCCATTGCCATAGAACGACAACTCGCGCTCTACCACCGCCATGAAGAGATCTTCCTTGCTGCCGAAATAGCGATAAATTGATTCCTTAGAGATGCCGGCTTCACGTGCCATCACGTTGATGCTGGTGCCGTCAAAGCCTTTACTCAGGAAGTTCTCGCTGGCGATATCCAGAACCTCTTCTCGTTTATCGGCGCTACGTGGCTTCAGTTTGACTACTTCTTCTGCGGTCATGCGTTGCTCTGCTGCTGTGTTTGACTGCGTGCCCGGATGGGCGACCTTGGTCAAAGGGTCGGGCATCTTAAGATATAAACTCTATAACTGTGAATGAAAGCATAAAAAAGGCTTGACGAGATTGGTGCAGCGGCCCTATTATTCGCACCGAACTGTACGGTTCGGTATTTAAAACATAAAGGATTAGCCGGTTCCTATCAAAGCCGCCATTACTGAAGTTTGTAGTAGTTCTGGCGGCTTTGATAGCAGTCGCGAAAGTCCCTCTGAAAAGCCTCGGAAGAGCAGTTTGATTCCGGGGTTTTTTTTGTTTGGTGTATCAGTTAGGCTCCGTTTACTTCGTCAAGAGCCTGCTGCAATGACGCATCGGACAAACACAACCAATCCAGCTGTAAACACCATGCCCCATTGGAGCCGGCGCGCAATACTCGGTGCGGCAGGTATCACGTTAGGCGCTATGGCAAGCCGTAGCGAGGCGCAGACCGACCCGGCTGATGCTGATCTCGATGCCAAATACTTTCCCGGCTTTGAATCCAAAAAAATCACGTCCAACGGAGTAAGCATTCACACCGTAATTGGCGGCAGTGGCCCACCGGTGTTGCTTCTGCATGGCGCACCGCTTTCACACTTGTCGTGGGCAGAGATAGCAGTTGAGTTGGCGAATGACCACACTGTGATTGCTCCTGACCTGCGCGGATATGGCTGGAGCAGTAAACCTGATGGTGGTGAAAACCATATCAACTACTCAAAACGCACCATGGCGCAGGATCAAGTCGGCGTCATGCAGCAGCTTGGCTTCAGCAGCTTTGACCTTGCCGGCCACGATCGTGGCGGCCGGGTGGCACGCCGGCTGACTCTCGACCATCCTGACAAAGTGGAAAGTCTTACCGTACTCGACATCGTGCCCGCGCATGCCCACTCAACGTTCTGTGGGGCGACAACGCCGCCATGGGCAGGCAATACGACGTATTGGGAATATGGAAGATGGAGGCGACCAATGTCGAAGGCAAGGCAATGCCGGGCGGTCACAATTTCTTGATGGAAAACCCCGGCCCAACCTATACCAAGTTGCACCGATTCATTACCAGCTGAAACTGAAGCACATCCTGCAATCGCCGAAGTGTGCTGCGGCGATTGCAGAAACTCCCTAGTTGTCAGAAGCGGTGGCCCAACATCAGGTACACACTGCGGGGCTCACCCACAAAATAACGCTCATTGCCAAACGCGATATCAGCACGTTCGGCATAGTCGGTATCCAGCAGGTTGGTAACGTTGGCACCGTAATACCACTGCACACCAAAGTCAGCCTGGTAACGCAAATTCACCAACTCATGCCCCGGATACTTGGCGGTGTTCGCTTCATCTGTGAAATATTCACCTACATGTACCCACTCAAGCTCAATATTACGCGCGGGCGAAATCTGCCAGCGCAACTGTGCACTGCCGCTTACACGCGGTGCAGTATCCATATCCAGACCAGCCAGTTGCACAGTTCCCGGGTTCAAAGTGCCTTCGTAGGTATGACGTGCATAAGTCGCAGCCAATGTCAGTGACAGGCTATCGTTGATGCTATAGGCAGCATTCGCTTCAATGCCACGATGCTTGGTTTCAGCACCGCTGATATTGACACGGTTGCTGTCTTGGATGATCACGTTCTGCTTTTCCATGTGATAAACCGCTACCGCATAGTTGAGATCGCTGATCGCACCACGCAGGCCCAACTCGTAGCTGTTGGCATTTTCGGAGTCCAGATCGGCAACGTTTTGTACTCCTTGCAAGCGATAGATTTCGTTGGTGTCGGGAGAACGGAATGCACGGGCTGCATTCACATATACTTGTGTGCCCGAATCGAAATCATGTATCCAGCCCAACTGGGCTGAGGTGTTGTCGTAATCGTCTGAACGATCCGCTGGGCGATTGAATCGACATCCACCAAAACCACAAGCCACGCCGTTGTCGCGGGTACGGCCGTTGATCATCAGATTGTCATAGTCATAGCCAAGCATTTCGTGACGCATACCCAGACTGAACTGATCAGAATCGGTCATGTCGAACTTCAGCTGCGCATAGGGTGATATGAGCCCAGCATCCACTTGGAAGTCGTAGTGCTTGCCGATCGGAATAGTGCCTACAACAGCAGCAGTACCCACAGCCGCAACACTTTGGGTCTCGCGCAGAAATCCATCAGTAGTTTCCATATCGACACCGGTTTGCCACGACAGCTTGCCGCTGTTGCCGGCCAGCATAGTCATCAGACCAAAAGACTCCTGGCCGTTCTCTTCAAGTGGAACACCCGGCAGAAAATGCTGCAGGAATTCCATTTCGGTTTTGCGATAATACGGCGTCACAATTAAGTTGCCGATAGCGGTGCTCCATTCAATTCTGCTGCTGAGCCGGTAGGAACGCGCATCACGGAAAGACTCAGGATTCGGATTCGCACGCTTGAGGTTGTCGTCTTTGTAGGCATCGCGTCCTTGCACAAAGCCAGCGGTTTCCTGATTGAGGTTGGTATAGTGGAACGCGCTGGTGACAGTGACACCGTCGCCACTGTAACGATGCTGCAGACTCAGTTTCTGCTGATCAAACCCGGAATCGCGTTTGTAGCCATCATCGCTGGTGCCATTGAAGCTGGCGCGATAGCCCTGCGCTCCGCTGGTGGCACTGCTGGTGGCACGAATGCGGTTGTAATCGTGCGGGCCGGCTTCATAGGCAATACTGTTGTCGCTGGTATCGCTGATCGGATCACTGATGACGTTGATCGCTCCATGCAAGGCGTTGGCACCGTAGAGAATGCTGCCAGGGCCACGGATAACTTCCACAGAACCCGCTTGTTCGCTGTTCGATTCGAACATCTGGTTCACATTGCAGAAGCCGATGGCCCTCAGCGGAATGCCATCCTGCGCCATCTGGAAAGCGCCACAGCTGCCGGCACCGGACAATACCGGCGAACGGATCGCCGTCAGGCTCTCCTGGCCGTTGCCGCGGCTGATCCAGGTTCCTGGCACACGAGCCAGCAATTCATTGATATGAGTGGGACGGATTTTCTTGATGTCGTCGCCTCCCACCGCAAAAATGCTGGCCGGCACATCGCGCAGCGTGCTCTGCTTGCGGTCGGCGGTAACGACAATTGATTCGAGGCTGTTGCTGCTCGGCTGCGACCAAGCAAGGCTGCTGGCTTGAGCAAGCAACACCCCGGCGGCGAGCAATTTCATTCTTGACGCTTTGTTGGTCATAGTTTGGTTCCTTTGTCCGGCTTCTTGGCCTGGGAAAAACTGTATGCCTTCGCAATATGTGCCGCGCGACAAGGTTGCGTAAAGTAATGTACTGCCATGAGTATTGGCAACCGGAAGCCTCGTTGCACGGGGTCAGCGTAATGCGGATAACATTGCGCAAATATGGTGAAAGCCCCCCGAGGAAACCGATGTCATATCTGCGCGAACAAACTGAAGCACTGCTGTTCCAGCTCAAACACGTGGCCGGATTGGATGGACTTGCCTTGCATGAACTTTTTGCCCAAGCAGATGATGCCACTGTAAAGGCATTGCTCGAATCGGCTATGGAGTTCGCCAACGACCAGCTTGTCCCGCTTGCAGCTAGCGGCGATCGCGATGGCTGCCGCTTATTGAACGGGCAAGTTGCGCTGCCACCAGGCAGCAGGGAAATCTATAAACAATGGTGTGAGCTCGGGTTTCCGGCACTGGGCCTTCCAGTTGCAATCGAAGGGCTAGGTCTGCCTCGAACAGTACAAAGTGCCGTGCAGGAACTGTGTGATGGCGCTAACCTGGCGCTGGGCATGCTCTGCATCAATCTGCGCTGTGCTGCACTCGCGCTGCTGAAGAGCGCTACCGCCGAACAACAGGCCCGCTGGGTACCCGGACTTGTAAGCGGTCAACTCGCCAGCACCATTGTGATAAGCGAGCCGCAGGCAGGCTCCGATGTAGGCCGCATCACCACCATGGCGCACCCGGCTGCAGATGGTCATTATGCACTGACCGGCTCGAAGATCTGGATATCCTACGGCGATCACGACGCTACCGACAATATCCTGCATCTTGTGCTGGCACGCCTGCCTGGCAGTGAAACCGGCAGCCGCGGACTAAGCTTGTTTGCTGTACCGAAACTACTTGATGGCAAGAACAATAGCGTTCATGTGTTGCGGCTTGAGCACAAAATGGGGCTGCATGCCTCGCCCACCTGTGTGCTGGAATTCCAGCAGGCCAGTGGCGAATTGATCGGCGAAGCCGGTCGCGGCTTGCAAGCACTGTTCGTGATGATGAACAACATGCGGCTGGCAGTGGCGGTGCAAGGCGCGGCAGTCGCCAATGCCGCCATGCTGCAAGCCTGGAACTATGCCAGCGAGCGACCACAAGGCGGCCACGCGCTTGCTCTACCGGTCAACATTATCCAGCACGCCGATGTTCAACGCATGCTGCTCGAAATGACCGCCGACAGCGAATTGATGCGCGCGCTGGCACTGCGCACTGCCAGCATGCTCGATACCGCCGAAGCACTTGCGACAATCGGCAAAGACGAAGCAGCCAAGCACCTACAAACGCTGGCAGAGCTTATCCTGCCGGTAGCCAAAACCATCAATGCCGAAACTGCGTTTACAGTGTCCAGTCAGGCCATCCAGGTGATGGGAGGCTACGGCTACACCAACGACTATCCAATTGAACGCATGGCGCGCGATATACGCGTAGCAGCAATCTATGAAGGCACCAGCGGCATACAAGCCCTCGACTTCACCAAACGCAAGGTAATTGGCGACAACGCAGCTGCGCTTGGTGAATTGGTTGTCCTGGTCAACAAAGCACTGCAACAGGGCAATAGCCCGTTTACGGCCGCATGGCCCGATGTACGCGAAATGATGCAACAACGCGTTGGCGCATTGCTGGCCCTGCCAAAAGAGAAAGCAAATTACGCTGACGCAGGAGCCTATGCGCTGCTACAACTGGCAGCGCTTGTGTTGCATTGCTGGAATGGCCACACCCTATTTACGGCAGCTTCGGAGGCGATACCAGCACAACTGCGCTTGCGGGCCGCGCTCACCCTTTTTGCCGGTAGTGTCACTGCAAAAGCAGCACTGTGGGCAACGCGCAGCGCACTGGAAATACCGGCATTTACCTTGACCAAATAGGATTTGATCTTGCCTACCCTATCCTTTACTTTACCGACGCTGCACTCGCCGCACCCAGTCAGGCCATAACCAGAAAAATCGTAACGGAGTCTGCCATGACCGCTATCCAGCCCCCCGTCCAAGAGTACCAACTGTTCATTGATAACGCTTACACGCCATCTGCATCAGGCATGTACAGCGATGACATGAATCCCGCCACCAACACTCTCTACGCTCGTGTACAAAACGCCGGCAAAGCCGATGTGGAAAAAGTTCTGGCTTCGTCTTCCAAGGCATTTGAAACCTGGAAGGACGTAGCCCCCAGCGTGCGCGAAAAGATGATGATCAAAGCTGCGGCCTTGATGGAAGAGCGTGCAAAGGAATTGCAGGATGTGCTGATCGACGAAGCCGGCTCCACGCTGCTGAAAGCGGGTTACGAAACCCATCACACACCCAACTACCTGCGCTCAATGGCCGGCGAATGCCGTCGCATCAAAGGTGAAACCTACCTGTCGGACTATCCAGGCGTTAAATCCTATGCAATCCGTCGCCCGCTCGGTCCAGTGCTGGCGATTGCGCCCTTCAACTTCCCGCTGCTACTCGGTATCCGCAAGATCGGCTTTGCGCTAGCCGCTGGCAATACCGTAATCCTTAAGCCCTCCGAGATGACACCTGTAATCGGTCTCAAGCTGGGTGAACTGTTCCGCGATGCCGGCTTCCCGCCCGGCGTACTCAATGTGGTTCCTGCGGTCGGTGCCGATCTCGGCGACGGACTCATCACCGACAAGCGCGTGCGCTTTGTCACTTTCACCGGTTCCAGCCGCGTGGGCTGGCAGGTGGGCGCCAAAGCTGCTGCCAACGGCAAGAAATTCGCACTCGAACTCGGCGGCAAGAACCCGATTGTTGTGTTGAACGATGCCGACGTCGACTACGCCGTCAACACCGCTGCCTTCAGCAACTTCATGCATCAGGGCCAGATCTGTATGACAGGCTCGCGCGTGATTGTTGAAGCCGGCATCTATGACCAGTTCTGTGAAAAATTCAAAACCAAGGTCGCCGGCATCAAGTTTGGAGCCAACCCGCGCGAACCCGGGTTGGTAGTGGGCCCGCTGATCCGTACCACCCAGGGCCCGTTCATCAAGGAGCAAGTCGACAAAGCTGTTGCCCAGGGCGCCCGCTTGCTGACTGGAGGCAACTTCAAGGACAACGTGTTCGAACCTACCGTGGTAGCCGACATCACGCCAGAAATGAGTATCTTCCGTACCGAGTGCTTTGGCCCTGTGGCATCGGTCATCAAGGCCAACGACTATCTGCACGCAATGTCCTTGGCTAACGATTCCGACTACGGTTTGTCGTCGGCCGTGCTAACCAACGACCTGCAAAAAGCCATCATTTTGTCGGAAGGCCTGCAGTCGGGAGCCGTCCACATCAATGGCCCCAGCGTGCGTGATGAGCCGGTGGTTCCGTTCGGCGGCGTCAAAGACAGCGGCTTCGGCCGTGAAGGCGGTCACTTCTCGATGGACGAGCTGACCGAATTGAAGTGGATCACCATCCAGACCGGCCAAAACAAGTATCCGTTCTGAAACAAACCGGGTAGTTAAAAACACGAAAAGGGGCTTTAAAGCCCCTTTTCCTGTTCTGATGACTGCTTTTCGAGTACTTCGCCCACGCCCGTGAGCAACCTCAGCCAGTCCTTTTGCACGCGCTTCGGTAATTGGCGGAACTGGGTCAGCAGTTGATGCTCTTCCCAGGACAACCGCAGTTCTGGCGTGGCGCCGTAGCCTTTACCGGTTTCAGTGATACCGCCTTCCAGTGTTCGCATTGGCAATTCGTTATCGAGCAACCAAGCCCGCCTGACTTTGAGCACCCTGGCAATAAGCGGTGCTCTCTCGGCGGTGGGAATGGACTCGCCGCTCTGCCATTTGTTGACAGCCTGACCAGACACACCAAACAGGCGCCCAAGCTCCTTCTGGGTTTTGGATGCTAGGCCAGCTTCACCGAGCGCCTGCTGGAAGCGCTCGGTGAAACCTTCATGGACACTGCGGGACACAACACCACCAACCACTGGTTAACAAGTAGCCAAATGGTGGTTCAACGCAACCCAACTATCAGTATTTCAGGGAAAAACTTACGGTTGGCAAAAATTGGAGGTGCCGGTTCAAACCAGTTTGAATACCTTCTCGGCGACGTCCTGGTAGAACTTCTTCTTGGTGGCGACATCCATCATCATGTTGTCGAGATCTATTACTTCCTGCGGGGTGTACTGGTACGGGTAATCCATTGCGTACATCACGCGATCAACGCCACAAATCTGCTGGGCAAACTTGATGGCGGGCTCCCATGCCATGCCGCTGTTGGTGACGTAAACATTCTCTCGCAGATAATCACCAATCTTCCTCTGCAGTGGTTTCAAGCACTCGTAACGTGCTGCTTTGACGCCGGCGTTGTGCATGTACTCAAGGCGGTACAACCAATACGGTAGGGCTTCGCCCATGTGGCCGATGATGATTTGCAGTTTGGGGAAGCGGTCGAACACGCCGGCGGTGATGATTCGCAACATGTGGAAGCCGGTTTCAACACCGAAGCCGAAGATGGCGCCGTCAAGTCCAGCTTCCACCATCGGACCGATCATGCTCTTGGGAGGTGTGTTCGGATGCAGGTAGATTGGCAGATCCAGTGCTTCGGCGGCTTCGAATATCGGCCAGAACTTCTCGTCCGAAAGGTATTCGCCCATCGTATGCGAGTTGATGATGATGCCGCGGAAACCCAGTGCCTTGCAGCGCTGCAGTTCCTGCGCAGCCAGTTCAGGAGCCTGCGGTGCAATGGCGATCATGCCGGTGAAACGCGTCGGGTGCTTGCGTACAGCGGCGGCAAGAATGTCATTGCTTTCACGCGCTAGTGATACGGCAGTGTCGCGCTCGAACACCTGCACGCCGGGTGAGGTCAGTGCGATGATCTGATGATCGATACCAGTGGCATCCATGTCAGCAATACGCAGTGCATCAAGATCGGCCAGCTTCTCGCGGATGAAGGTCGGGCGTGCCGCCGTTGACGATGAGTAAAACCCCCAAAGACTGTCGAAACCCGGATCATCGAAGCTGCGGCTCTCGTACAGCTTGCGATAGCGCACAATCAGATCGGCCGGCGCGAAAGCTTCTTCGGTGGCGATGCGTTTGTATTGGTTGCTGAAGGGGATCGTTGACATGGAGAACTCCGGCAGTTGGGAACAAGTGGGGGGAAGCAGCAGGTAGAAGCAGACCGGCGGCATGATACGCCAGCGCAGCAATGCCCTGAATAGGCCGGCGTGCAAGCAACGTGATTTTGCGGGATCATGACGCCCCACGAAAATTCTCCGCAAGCAAGGAGCTCAATCCATGTCCACCCCCCAGAACCTATATCCCGAACTGCAGCTTTTCATCGGGGGCGAATGGATATCCAAAGGCGCCCGCCAGAGCGAATCGGTACTGAATCCCGCCACCGGCGAGGTACTGGGCGAATTGCCACACGCCACTACCGCCGATCTTGATCGTGCACTGGCCGCAGCCGAGAAGGGTTTCAAGGTATGGCGCAGTTACATGCCGGAAAAACGCGGTGAAATACTGCGCAAAGCCGCTGCGCTACTGAACGCTCATGGCGATCGCATCACGCGTGTGGCGTCGATGGAATCGGGCAAAGCCATCGCGCAATCGCGTATCGAACTGCACATGGCTACTGAAGTGCTCGAGTGGTACGCCGAAGAAGGCCGTCGCGCCTATGGCCGCGTGCTGACCCAGCGCCAGCCGGGCACGCGTCACCTGGTCGTCAAACAGCCTATCGGACCCGTCGCTGCGTTTACGCCGTGGAATTTTCCGCAGGGCAACCCGGCCCGCAAGCTGGGCGCCGCACTCGGTGCTGGCTGCTCGTGCGTTTTGAAAGCGGCAGAAGATACGCCGGCTTCAGCCATCCTGATGGTGAAAGCGCTGCAAGAAGCCGGCGTGCCGGATGGAGTCGTCAATCTGGTGTTTGGCGTACCGTCCGAAATTTGCCCGTACATCCTGCGCTCGGGCGTAATCCGCAAGCTCAGCTTCACCGGTTCGATTCCGATCGGCAAGGAACTGGTGAAAATCTGCGCCGAGAAAATGATCCGCACAACGATGGAGCTGGGTGGTCATGGTCCGGTGCTGGTGTTTGATGACGTCAATCTCGAACAAGTGTTGGACATGTGTGCAACAGCCAAGTGCCGCAATGGCGGTCAGGTGTGCGTGTCCCCGACGCGATACTTCATCCATGCCTCGATCTTCGACAAGTTTGTTGAAGGTTTCACTGCCCGCATCAACAAGGTCAAAGTCGGCAACCCGCTCGACGAAAGCGTCGGCATGGGGCCACTTATCCATGCCCGTCGCCGCGAGTCTGTGCATGCATTGATCCAGGACGCACTCGCCCACGGCGCCAGGCTGCATACCGGTGGTGAAGCAATTCCCGGCCCCGGCTTTTTCTACAAACCGACTGTGCTCTCCAACATCCCGAACAGTGCGCGCATCATGAACGAGGAACCGTTCGGCCCGGTTGCGCTGCTGAATCCCTTCACCGATTTCGATGCTGTCATTAGCGAAGCCAACCGTCTGCCGTACGGCCTTGCAGCTTTTGCCTTTACCGAAAACGGCAAGCGTCTGAAACTGCTCGGCGAGCAGTTGGAGGCTGGCATGCTGGGCCTCAACACGTTTGCGATCTCGGTACCGGAATCGCCGTTTGGTGGCATCAAGGAGAGCGGCCATGGCAGCGAGGAAGGCATTGAAGGTCTCGACGCCTGCCTGATCACCAAGTACATCAGCGAAGCCTGATTAACGTCCGGAGTCCGCCCACATGCAGTTCGTTGTCACCGCCATGGATTTCACCGACGCCAGCGCGCTGGAGCGCCGGATGTCACAACGCGAAGCCCATCTTCAGGGCGTAAAGCTGCTGATCGCACAAGGCCACTTTCTCAGCGGCGGTGCCATTCTTGATGACACCGGCAAAATGATTGGTTCGACGCTGCATCTGGAATTCCCTGACCGTGCCGCGCTCGATGCCGTACTGAAGAATGATCCTTACGTCAGCGGCAAGGTGTGGGACAACATCAACGTGCGCGAAGCACGGCTGGTGCCACTGCCGAAAGCATGAACAGGCTGTTACTTCGATGGGGTAAGGATGTCGCTACCGCTGTCTGCAGCAGCATCCTTGGCCTCGCGACCCGCTGTTTTACTGCCACGACTGACATCCATCAATGTGCCCTGCACATACTGGTGAACGATGTTGGCAATCAGCGACTGGGTGGGAATGCCTTCCGCCAAAGCCTGTCGTTGCAGTTCGGTGAAATCTTTGCCGGAGATACGGAGATTGATGCGGTTGTCACGGCGGCCGGCTGCTTCGACCACATAAGAGCGTAACTACAAACGATCGTAGTCAGGCTGCTGTTCAAAACGGCCACTGTCGAAACCGGGCAGCAACGACTTGCGCGGCGGGTTGAGTGCCTGTGCCAGCTTGTCTTTGTCGATGTCACTCATCGGTCACGCTCTTGATCCACTTATCCACCCTCAGTGCGAAGGTTTTTGTGCAGCAAACTGCTGCTGTTGCGAAGCTGTCGATTCTTGCTGGTATCGCTGTTTCCACTCTTCGTAAGGCATACCGTATACGACTTCCCGTGCGGCGTCGTAGCTGATGGTCTCACCACGCTCAGCGGCAGCGGCCAGGTACCACTTCGACAAACAGTTACGACAGAAGCCAGCGAGGTTCATCAAATCGATATTCTGGACATCTTTGCGGCTGTCCAGATGCGCCAGCAGGCGACGAAAAGCTGCGGCCTCGAGTTCGATTCTGCTATCCATTTGACATTCCTCTCAACTATCAACCGCAAGCGCAACTATCAACCACCAGCCATTTTGGCTTTGTATCCTTCAGCCAGCAACCAAGCCAGCAATTTGTCACGATTGTCACCCTGGATTTCGATTACTCCGTCTTTGATGGTACCGCCGGTCCCACAAAACTGCTTCATACGAGTGGCGATGGCTTTCAAATCGGGCTCGGTGAGTGGCAATCCCTTGATGAGCGTAACCCCCTTCCC
>Ga0255099_1000043_pt1 | contig 51505 bp, 48 predicted proteins | sample Colum_Colum_RepA_2_FD_188451 | JGI IMG/M metagenome (GOLD analysis project Ga0255099, IMG submission 188451) | Freshwater microbial communities from Columbia River, Oregon, United States - Colum_Colum_RepA_8d | ecosystem: Environmental > Aquatic > Freshwater > River | place: USA: Oregon...
CTGCTGGAGGCGTCCTGTGAGAGCCCGACACCGACAAACAACGCCGTCAAAACCGTGGTGTTGGCGGTATTCAGGTTCACCCGACCGTAGCTGTAGGAATTCGTGGTGACACACAGTTCGGGCGCAATCCGCTCAAAATCATCCTGGCTGAGACCGCTCGTGAGGTAAAATCGCAGCACACTGGGAAAATTCGGAGCTGCTGCACCGCCGCCTTGGCCTCCGGCACCCCCTTGGCCGCCGCCCTGGGTGAATCCCAACCGTGTCAAAATTTCCCGACTACGACCCGTCCCGAACGAGGACTCCAGCAATCCCTGGATTTGTGCGCGGGTATTGACGTTGGTCAGGAGGGTTCCGTCGGCATGGAAATTGGGCTCCCGGCTGAAGACGGTGGTCGTGTCGAGCAAGCCCGGGGTCGAGAACAAGGATCCGGTGAGACTCCGCTCCTCAGGATCCAAGACCCCGTTGAAATTCCGATCATCACCGAAGAGGTGGTCCAGCGTGATGCCTTCGACCAAGCGCAATTCATCCACGGTTTCAAACGGACTCCACTTGGCTTGGTAGCCCAAGCTCGCGTAACCCAACGACATGGATCCATTGGTGCTACGCCAGTCCACGACCGCAGCCGCGAGTTCGGTGGTCATCCCCGGCAACATCGACAGGGCATTGGAATTGGCCCGGTTGAGGTTGAGCTTGCCCGACTCGTCCTGGAGGTTGAAGACCAACTGATTCAAACCGGTTTCGGAGGCGGCCGAATTGCGGCCCAGGATCCACACCCGAGATTCGCCAATCGGCAGAGCTTCGCAGACGAACTGCGAATTGGTGGTCATCATGCCGTTGGTGGCGAAGTTGGCCAGGGCCCAACCCACGTACCGCGCCGCCCCTTCGACCGCCTGACCGGCCGCCATGTCCGAGGCTCGATTGGCCGATGCCCGCAGTTCCAAACCCATGGAAGCGGCAAAATACAAAATGAGCGCCGTGAGGCCGGCAGTGATCCAAAGCACCACCACCAGCACCGAGGCCGCGCTACGGAATTGGCCTCGGCTGCGAGCAGCGAGCGGAGCCACCGCTCTCAACCCTCCCGTTTCCCGGCTAAAGCGCGAAGACTTCATGCTCAGCCTCCCACCGTGCTGGTGGAGTTGGTTCTGGTTTGTGAACTCAGGGGCACGAGCAATTCCACCGGACCCATGTTGGCGCCCCACGAGATCCCCCGTTGCAGCCGGATGCGAACGGCCACCGGCAGATTCGTGGTCATGCCCGAAGTATCGGTCGTATCCCATTGCTGGAGCCACTGGGTGCCATCGAAAGATTCGACATCCATCCGGGCCACATCCCGAAGCAGCAGTTGGTCTTCGACCTCCGCGACTGAGGTGGCCAGCAAGTTCCGGCAAACGCCGCGGTACAAGTCCATCGCTCCGGCTCCATCTTCGACGGAATTCTTCAGGCTATAGGAAACCCGTTGTACCGAGCCCCACGGCTCAGTCGCCCGCAGGGATCCGGTCGTGGTGTTGAACTCCAGCGACACCGGCTGAGAATTCACCGTGCTGGATAAATTGCCCGCTCGGAAAGAACCCGAGATCAACCCGTTGGTCTTCGGTGTCACTGCGCCCTGGAGGTCCAGCCGGATGGAATCCAACGCCAGTTCGAGCGGGGCCGCCGACTCGATGGCGTCGGAGACGGTGTTGCGAAGCCGAAGGCTGGTGAAGAGCACCTGGTTGGCAACGATGAGAATGAGTGCAGCCGCACCGATCGAGAGGATCAGTTCGATCATCGTGAACCCCGAGCGGTTCCGGCGAGCGGTTGGGAGGAGCGCGATCATCGAGTGGTGCTCGGACTGAACGGACTCGATCCGGCCACGGCATCCACCGGGTGGCCCAGCGTTGAAAGGCGTACGGAAGATTCTTGGCCTTGGGTGAGGAATCGAACTTCGGCGGTGATCAGGGGCAGGCTGGGCTGAATCCAATTTTCGCGGGTCACCGTCCACTGGTAGTCCACCGATCCCTCCACCTGGGTGCCGCTCTGGGCCCCACTGTTGAGATTGGTGTAGAGCGTTGCCTCCGTGAGGACTTTTTCGGCGACGCGGGCGGCCACCGACCGACGGACCGAGACGGTGCCGGCGCGGCCGGCGATATGCAGCGCCTCGACCACCGCTGGGATGACGATGGCCAGAAACAACAAAGCCGCCAGCGTCTCGGCCAGGGTGTATCCCGCTCGCCGACGGTTATTGGAGGCCGGTGCGAATTTCATAATGACGGCGGTCGGAGCCTTCCACGAGCCAGAGCACGGACCCATCGGAGTCCTCGATGCGAATGGCGTTGGGACTGTCCTCATCGATGGTCCCATCCGGGAGCAAGCGGATCGACGGTTCGGTGCGGGCGGTGGCCGGTCTTTGGGAAATCGAGACACCGGGAAGAATCCGCGTGGTGCGGGTACCCGTCAGTGTCTGCCCGATGAGGCGTTGGGCCTGGTCGAACGTGATCTTCAGGTTCTCATCCACAGCAAACTCCTGAGACAATGGATCACCCGTTTGCCCCGGGGTCTCTCGCTCGATACCGTAATGCCCGGTGGCAGAATCGAGCCACAACAGGACCGGTAAACTCTCGGAGACGGCCCGGCTACGGGCCGCGTGGGTGAGTGCCAACACCCTTCGGGCCTCAGACTCCAAGGCCCGGCCACGGATGAATCCCGACAAGCGCGGAGAAACCATCGACACGGCCACCACAAGCAAGGCCATCACCAGGATCATTTCGATCAAGCTGAAAGCCCGCCGGCGCGAAGCGATCCGACCGGGAACGTTATTTGGCCGTCCAGTTGCCAAAGTCATCCTCGGTTCCCGCCTTGCCGTCCGGTCCGATGGAGGACAGGTCGAACGAGTTGGCGTTCTGACGCCCGGGTTGGGCGAATTGGTATTCATTGCCCCAGGGATCCTGAGGGATCTTGTCGAGATACGGTCCGCGCCAATTGCGGGCCTGACGCGGCGCCTGGAGCAAGTCAGCCAAGGCCTTCGGGTAGCTGCCGTTGTCCACCTCGTAGGCATCCAACGCCGTCTTGATGGAAGCGATGTCCGCCCGAGCCGCCGACTGCCGGGCTTGTTCGCTACGACCCATCATCTTCGGAACCACGAGAGCGGCCAGAATGCCGATGATGGTGATCACCAGCAGCATTTCAACCAGGGTGAAGCCGCGGTGATCACGACGACGGGAAACACCGGCCTGGGGTCCGGTCTTGGGACGAGGGAACAGATTCAGGTTCATGAAATCGTTGGGGATCACTTGATGTAGTCTTGGAGGGAGAAAACGGGCAGGAGCATTCCGATGAAAATGAAGCCGATGAATCCTGCGATGAGGAACAGCATGAGCGGTTCCGCCAAGGCCACCGCGGTCTTGAGGCGCCGGTCGAGTTCACTCTCGGTGACATTGGCGATACGGATCAATTCGACATCCAGGCGTCCACTTTCTTCGGCCACGGAAATCATCTCCATCACCGATCCACTGAAGAGGGTCGGGCATTCGGCAAGGCTTTGCCCGAGGCGTCCGCCTTGTTGGACTTGATCAATCGACCGGGCCACCGCATCCACGAGGATCTGGTTGCCGATGGAACGTCGGGCGACATTCAAGGCCTGAACCAATTGGACATCCGCTCCGATCAAGGTGCCCAGCATTCGGCAAAATCGGGCCATCGCGAACCGGGCGCTGAGCGGTCCGACCACCGGAGCCTTCAAGGTGAGTCCTTCCCAAATACGCCGGCCGGCCGGTGAAATAATCCAAGTGCGCAAGAAGAACCCACCCAAGACCAAACCGACCAGAACCAACAATCCGTAAGAACGCAGGATGTCACTGGCCGCGATGATAATTTGGGTGATGAGGGGCAGTGCTCCCTTCGCGCTGGCGAATACCTTCTGGAACTTCGGAATGAAAAACACCAGCAGGACCGTCAAGACCACCAAGGCCATCACGAGCAGCACCGCCGGATAAATCATCGCCGTAAGGACCTTGGAGCGAAGCTCCTTTTCCCGCGATTGGAAGTCGGCGATTTGCGCCAACACCACATCCAGAAATCCACCGGCCTCGCCCGCCTCGACCATGGCCGTGTAGACCTTCGGAAAAGTCTCCGGAGATCGGGCCATCGAATTGGCCAGCGACATGCCATCGACCACCAACCCGTGGATCTCCCGCCATTTGGCCGAGGCCACCGGTGACGAAGCCTCCTTGCCGAGAATGGTCAGTGCGCGGCTCAACGGAACGCCCGCCGCCAAGAGACTGGAAAGCAATCGGGTGAAGTTCTCCAATTCGGCCCCGCTCACTTTGGCAGCGCCGAATGAAAAACCGGGCATGCCGGTATTCTGAGCCGCCACCTCTTTGCCGGACTTGGAAGATCGGCTCCCTCCACCGCGCGTCTCGGTGACACTGACCGGTCTTAGACCTTTGCCCTCGATCATCCGCAAGGCCTCGGGACGACTGGCCGCCTCAGCGATGCCGTCGGCCATCCGCCCGTCGGACTGCAATGCTCGGTAGGAGAACGTCGGCATGGATCAGGTTCGGCTTCCCGCAGCGGTGTCTCCCGGAGTGGTCTCGGAGGAATCACTGGATTCGGTCGCGGCGTGGTTGCGCGGCGTGTCCTTGTCGGTCGTCACTCCCAAAACTTCTTCAACCGTGGTGATGCCCTCAGCCACCAACCGCCAGCCATCTTCGGACAGCGTTCGCATGCCAGCGGCTCGTGCGGCGGCCCGAATTTGATCGGTCGATGCATTCTCGAGGATCATCCGGCGGATGTTCTCGTCGGTGTCCATCCATTCAAAGATGGCGTGACGTCCGAAGAATCCGGTTTGTCGACAATGACGGCACCCGACCGCTTTGAAGAGCTGCACGTCGGGACCGATGCCCATGCGGGACCGGAAGGCTTTCGCATGGACCGACGTATCCGGCACTTTGCATTCCGGGCATAGAACACGGACCAGTCGCTGGCCCAAAACCGCCTCCAGAGACGAGGCGACCAAATAGGGCTCGACGCCCATGTCGACCAGTCGGGTCACGGCTCCCGGAGCGTCGTTGGTATGGAGGGTCGAAAAAACAAGGTGGCCCGTCAGGGAAGCCTGCACGGCGATTTGTGCCGTCTCGCGGTCGCGGATTTCACCGATGAGCACCACATCCGGATCGTGACGGAGAATGGAACGCAACCCACGCGCAAAGGTCAGGCCGGCCTTTTCTGAAACCTGGATTTGGTTCACTCCGCGGAGCTGATACTCGACCGGATCTTCAATGGTGATGATCTTGCGGACCTCGTCGTTGATCTCATTCAACGCGGTGTACAGCGTGGACGTCTTGCCGCTGCCGGTCGGTCCCGTGACCAACACAATGCCGTGGGGTAAATCGAGAACCCGGCGAAAGCACGCCAACTCCCGCGGTCCCAAGCCGATTTGGGACAAGCCCCGCAAGGTCGAGTTCTGTCGGAGAAGACGCATGACCACCGCTTCACCGTGGAGCATGGGAATCACCGAGACACGGATATCCACCTCGTTGTCTTCGATGCGGACCTTGATGCGTCCATCCTGAGGCAACCGCTTTTCCGCGATGTTCAGATGACTGAGGATCTTGACGCGCGAAACGATCGCCGGTTGAAACTGTTTGAGTTGGGCCGGAAGCGGGATTTCCTGCAACTCGCCGTCGATGCGGTAACGGATCCGGAACTCGTGCTCGAAGGGTTCGAGATGGATGTCCGACGCCCGCAATTCGATGGCATCCTTGAGCACCTGATTGACGAAGCGAATGATGGACGCCTCGTCTTCGGCACCGGCATCGAGATTGGAATCTTCAGAACTCTCATCGACGACCTGGACCGATTTCTCTTCGTCCAGTGCTCCGATGGTGTCAGCACCCACGCCAAGGTTCTTCTTCATTTCCCGCAGCAGTGCTTCGCGGGGAACCAAAACCAATTTGAGACGGAGACCGGTGAGGGAGCGGAGTGTGTCGAGTCCGCGGGTCGAGAAGAGCCGGCAAGTGGCGACCTCGATGGTGCCTTGTTCGCGCCGCAACGGGAGCAACTCTTCCTTGAGGAGGATGCGTGCCGGGAACAGTGCCAAGACCTCGCGGTCCGCCTCGACGGATTCCAAGGGTAGAAATCCAACTCCGTATTCCTGACTCAACCATTCCAGAACCTCTCGCTCATTGGGCTCTTGGCTTCCGTTGCCAGACGTTCCTTGGAGCGACCGTGACTGGACGAACGCCGCCGCGTCGGCTGCGGAAAGTTGCCGCTCAGCGATCATCCGATCGAGGAGCGTTTGGGTTGGTGTCGAGGCTTCGGCCATGGGGCTGGGAAATGTCGGAACGATATCGGAGCTATATCGGAAAAATGTCGGAATGGGCTGCTGCTGGAATGAGACCGGGAGGTGGCCCTCGATGAACCGTGTAGAAACTCAGTTCCACACCTTCTTTCAAGCGCCCCTCCCGGGGTTGTTGGTTGGATCGAGGCCTACTTCAGAAGACCCATCAAAACGGCACGGGCCTCTTGCTTCACGGACAGCAACTGGCGGAGTTCGTCCTGTGCCTTCTCGAGCTGGGCTTCTTTCTGCTTGGCCGAGGCACGGTAGGTCGTGAGTTTGGCTTTGATGTCATCGGCCGACGCACCGGAATCGAGCGCGGACTGCAGAGCCTCTGCGTCGGGATTGGGTTGGCCAAAACCACCGCGGCCCTGACGACCGCCCTGGCCGCCCTGGCCCCCTTGACCACCGGGGCCGCCGGGACCGCCGAATCCACGACCCATTCCGGGGCGGGAATCATTGATCTTCTTGATGCGGGCCTCGATCAGGCTCCACTCCGCATCGTCCTTCACGCCGAGCTGCTCGCGGACGCGCTCCATCATGCGCTGACGCATTTGCTCGGGATCCCAGTTGCCGCGCCCTTGACGGCCGCCGCCGGGGCCGCCGGGAGCGCCAGGACCTCCAGGTGCACCCTGTTGAGGTGCCGGAGCGTCATTCTGGGCCAGCAGAGACCCAGTGGCAGTGGAGAGGATCAGGCCACAGACGGCCAACAGGGAGGCGAAAGACGAACGGTTCATGGCTATCGATGTTGAATGCGAAGTCGTTGTGACTCCTAACTGTGGGTGAGACCGCCCAATTCCTGATACGGTTACGGTTGACGCGAATCCGCACCGGATCAGACCGTGGGTGCCCAACGTCGGGCTATCCGGTTAGCGCTGAACCTTTCCCCCTGTTCCATGCCTCACCTCCACGAGAAAATCGATTTCACTGTCGCCATCTTTGTCGTTCAGAACGCTCAAGTGCTGGTCATCCTCCACCGGAAGCTGGGCAAGTGGCTTCCTCTCGGCGGACACATTGAATTGGACGAGGATCCAGAACAGGCGGCCCTGCGCGAGGCACGCGAGGAAAGTGGTTTGGAAATCGAACTCCTCGGTGAACGACCACCCACCACAGAACCAGGAACCCGCGCCCTGATTGCTCCGCGTTTTCTAGATATCCACCGGATCCACGCCACCCACGAACACATTGGCATGATTTACTTTGCCCGACCCGTAGGTGGTTCCCTCGCTCTGGCTGCCGCGGAACATCTGGACATCCGGTGGTGTTCACCTCAAGCGCTCGAACAACTCGATCCGCCCATGAGTGGTGCGGTGAAGTGGTACTGCTTAAAGGCGATTGAAGAGGTTTCAAAGGCCTGACAGCCAGCCGGTGCGTCAAACCCAGCCTTCTCCTGAACACATCAGTGGGGAGAAAAATGACGACGTGCAAGCCTACCTGAAAGGCCCAGATGCCTGCCTGAGAATTCGCGTCATTTCCCGGTGCCCGAGTCCAACAACACTTCAATGGCCCATTCTGGCTTGGAAGGGCCCGACAATTGAATCACCTGATCAAAGTCCTGGAAGATCCACAGGTTGGTCTTTGTGGCCGGCGGCAAATGGTGGATTCTCGGATCGAGCCATGGAATGAGGTCCTTTCCGGAAGGCAACCCGAGCGGCCATGTTTCGGCAGAAGCCTTGTCTGAGCCGCTCCATTGCAATCCCATCCCGTTGGTCGATCCCACACTCTCGATCAATTTCCATTCCAACGTCGTCGGGCCCTGAATCCGACGTCTCCCCAACTCCCGCGATTGGCCTTTCTCCCAAAACTTCACCACCACCGTCGCTTCTTGGGAATGGGCCTGATCCAGACGCAAACTGCGCTGGGCGAACAGCCCGGCGTCCCGAGGGCCGTCATATTGACGGTTCTGCCCACCACCCCGCACCACCTCTGGCCGGAAGGTGACAAACGCCTGAAACATCGACACCGGCAACGAGCTGATCAGGAGGAGGTGCAGTAGCAGTCCACCAGCGAACACCCACCATCCTCGACCGCGCGCGGATTGATTCAATCGGCGAATCCGGGAACGCACATAAAGGCCGGAAACCAGGAGAGTGACCATGAATCCTATCCACCAACGATACTGGATGAATTCCGGGTCACCACCACCATCGACGCTCCCTCGACCCAGCACGACCGAACCCAAGGCGCCTCCGACCACCATCAGGAGGCCGCGTACACCCGCGGTGGCAAACAGAGCCCAAGCCCTCCCCCGACGCTCCGGTTCGGGACCCTTGAGTCGCCGAATGGCCAGCCCTCCGAAGATTCCGCCCAAAAAACCCACCCAAATAGCGACAAACAGCGTCAGGAACAGCGGCCCAACAGATCCCATCTCCATGGCGATCATCCGTTGAAACAGCAATCCCGGAAGGATGAGGAAAATCCCAAACGCCGGAACCGACAGCACCGCTGCCAAGAGTGACAATCGTGACCAACGGGGTCTTTCGGGGATCATCGGTGGCCGATTGGAATCCATTTCAGATGGGTTTTCGGGCGTGTTGATGGCGAGGAGTCATATTCCAGAATGGGCGATTTGGCGATACCTCGTCGTCGATGCTCTCGGTCTAATGACTCCGACACGATGGAATCCAACCGGTGGAATTCACTTTCAGCCGGGCAGGCAGCAACTATAGGATACGCACCGCTGTTGGCCGATGGTGTAATGGCAGCACAGGGGTCTTTGAAGCCCTTAGTCATGGTTCGAATCCATGTCGGCCAACCAATTCCTCGCTGGCGATTCCGCCGTTGAAGGGTTCTCGCGTTTTTCTGCCGCCCTCAACTTCGCCCAGTTCTCTCATCGACGGAAAGCGTCCAGAAGGATCGGCGACTTCGGATACCGATCGAATGAAAAAACCCGCCTTTTCAGGCGGGTTTGTCTTATCCGACGGTGAGTTTCGGTCGGACCGTCTTGGTCGGACCGTCTTACTTGACGGCTTCGATCTTGGTGACGGCCAGTTCACCGGCGGCCTTGTCCAAGGTGCCGGTCACCTTGACCGTCTTGGTCTCACTGCAGATTTCCTTGTGGAAACCCTTGGAGACGTCGCCGGTCAGCTTGTAGGTCGCCGTCTTGTCGCCGTCCTTGACCTCAACAACGTTCTGGCACTTGTCAGCCTTCTTGAGGGCGCACTTGAGGCACTTGCCCTCGCCGGTCAGGGTGACTTCCTTGGCGAAAGCGGAGGTGGACAGAGCGGCGATGGCCGCAACAGCGAGAATCAGTTTCATGGTCTTTATTGATTAGTTTTCAGATGGAATAAATCGTCAACCCCCTGACTTGGCAAGCTTTGAATTGAAGGATCATTCTGCTGTCTATTGCCCATGCCAGTTACTCATCAACCGATCGCCCGTGGTGGTTGGTTGATTTAAACGCTCCTTCCTGACCACACCTCTTTCATCATCAACCTTCGAGCTCAGAAGCGTAACCCTGGATATGAGCACAGTTTCTAGTCCGCTTCTCATCCATGGCCGTGAAGAGAATTTTGTTATTTAAAAATTTTTGTTAACGATATCGTTTGAAAAATATCTTATGTAAACTATTTTTTATTAATCGATATCGATATTCTTTGATTCACTGGGACAACTCTGTCTGAAGGACGACTCCGAGTTTTCTTCGAACGGTCACTGACCGGGCCTGGGCCAGCTGTCTGCATCCTATTGCCGACATCCTCCTAGCCCTACAACTTCGAGCCATCTCCTCCTAGGATGATCCCTAGCCCGGGGCAATTCGGTTGGATCGTTGGCACTGGCGGAGTCTTCATCCGTAAAAGCTTCGTTGTTCGCTCGTTATGGACCTCCAATCGGCCAGCGCTGCATGGAGACCTCTTCTGACAAACGAATCCGCTTCCCCATCCCCTTCCTTCTCTTGGAATCGTTCGAGCTGAGGCGTGCCGTGCCGTGTTCCACGTGGAACAATTCATGAACCATCTCCGAATCGCCTCAGGATTGCCGCTAAGCGATTAATCCATATCCTCATCACATGTTCGTCTATCCGAAACGGTATGATGTGATTGTTGTGGGTGCAGGCCATGCGGGAGTGGAGGCGGCCTTGGCGGCAGCACGAATGGGCTGCCAGACGCTGCTCCTCACCATCAATCTGGATACCATCGGTCAAATGTCCTGCAATCCTGCGGTCGGTGGATTGGCTAAGGGCCACTTGGCCCGAGAAATTGACGCGTTAGGCGGGGAGATGGGCAAAACGACCGATCTCTGTGGCCTACAATTTCGCATGCTCAACACCAAGAAGGGGCCTTCAGTTTGGGCTCCTCGGGCTCAATGCGACAAGAAAGCTTACCAGTTCCGTCTAAAGTGGGTGTGTGAGCGCCAACCCTTGCTCGACTGCAAGCAGGGCCAGACAGTCCGGCTGCTCCACAAAGAGGGACAAGTCTACGGGGTTGAGACCGCTCTCGATGTTCAATTCCACGCCGAGACCGTCGTGGTCACCACCGGAACCTTCCTGCGGGGGCTCATGCACATTGGGGCCAACCAGCAATCCGGTGGACGCGCTGGGGAATCGGCAGCCACCGGATTGTCCGGCTCTTTGGCTGAGGTGGGTCTTCGCCTCGGGCGGTTGAAGACAGGAACACCTCCCCGTCTGGTTCGCCAATCCATCGATTTCACCCGCACTGAACCCCAACACGGTGATGAGCCTGTCCCTTGGTTCACCTACTGGAAGCGGGACCTCTGGGAGGACCCTTTGTTCCACGTGGAACATCTCAATCCCCATCCCAACTCCTCCCCCTACCCTCCCGGATCCATTTTAGCCCGCCACGGAGGCCAAGAACCCTGCTACATCACCCATACCTCCGATCGGACTCGGGAGATCATCCTCAAGAATCTCCACAAATCGCCTATGTATTCCGGGGTGATTGAAGGCGTCGGCCCCCGCTATTGCCCGAGCATTGAAGATAAATTCGTTCGATTCGCCGATAAACCCAAGCACCAGATCTTTCTGGAACCCGAGGGGATTGCGACCGATGAAATCTACGTCAACGGCTTCTCCACCTGCCTACCCTTCGAAGTCCAAGTCGAAATGGTGCGCACCATCGTTGGCTGCGAACAGGCGGAGATCCTCCGTCCAGCCTACGCAGTCGAGTACGACTTCTCCGATCCCACCCAACTCCACTCGAGCTTAGAAACACGCTGTTGCCGAAACCTCTTCCTGGCCGGACAAATCAACGGCACCTCCGGCTATGAGGAAGCGGCCGCGCAAGGGTTGGTGGCGGGCATCAATGCCGCCCGCCGCGTTCAGGCCAAAGATCCCATCATCCTCCGCCGAGATCAGGCCTACATCGGCGTGCTCGTCGACGATCTGGTCACCAAAGGAACTCTCGAACCCTACCGAATGTTCACCAGCCGCGCCGAGTACCGGTTGCTCCTCCGCCAGGACAACGCCGACCAACGCCTGAGCCCCCTGGGTCGGGAAATCGGTCTCTTGCCAGAACGCCACTTCCAACAATTCTCGACCAAGATGCTGGCCATCCAAGAGGAGGTGAAACGCCTCCAGACCACCCGCCACGGTCAGGATTTGTTGTCCGATCTCCTCAAACGACCTGAGATCGACTACCCCACCCTGCCCGGGAACCGATCGGATCTCCCGGAAGAAGTGACTCTCCAAGTCCAGATCTCCCTCAAGTATGCCGGTTACATTGACCGTCAGGAGGCGGAGGTTGATCGCATGCGCCTGTGGGAAGACCAGGCGATTCCCGCAACACTCGACTACACGCATGTTCCCAGCCTTCGGATTGAAGCTCGGTCCAAGCTCCAAACCGTTCGCCCCTCTTCGTTGGGTCAAGCCGGCCGAATCAGCGGTGTCACCCCGGCGGATGTGTCGGTCTTGAGCCTCTTCCTCAAACGCATGATGACCCCGGTGGCCGATTCCAATATTGAACCGAGTGCCTGCTGCTCCGAAGAACATCTGGATGCTCCCGGGGCTCACAATCAGTGCTGCGGAGACCTCTGACCGCATCCAACGACGGGCTCTCGAGGTTCCCTATCCTCCGCTGGATGAAATGGGCTGACTCCCTCTGAAGAGAGTGTTTCCGTTTGGAGGATTGCCCGCCATCATTCGATCAGACTAGCATTCGGTCGTGGCGAAATCTTCTCGTCTCCAACAAATCCAGGCCGACGTCGCGGCCACCTTCCGTGAAGGCGTTCCTGCCCACCCGGATCCCGAGTCCCTGTCTCCGATTCAGAAATTCACCCACTTCTGGGCCTTGGTGGTACGCTTCTTCTGGAAGAACCGCTGCCAAGTCCGGGCGTCGGCCTTGGCTTACACCACGTTGATGGCCTTGGTGCCGTTGCTCGCGGTTTCCGTCAGTATGCTGGCACTCTTCCAGATAGGAAACGCCAAGACTGCGATCGACCATTGGATTTCCCAGTTGGTGCAACATGTGGCTCCCACGTTGGGTCTTTCCGGTCAGCAGGGTGCCGATGCGTCCCGGGAGGCTGTGGTGACCAACATCGTCACCTATGTTTCCAACATCCGATTTGGCACCATTGGTGTGACCGCCATGATCGGCTTGGTCTTTGCCGCCATTTCTCTGATGCGGACCATCGAAGCCGCCTTCAACGACATCTGGGGAGCCACCCGCTCCCGCTCTTGGTGGAATAGCATCCTCCTCTATTGGGGCGTGCTCACTCTAGGGCCAGCGGTTCTGGCCTTGGTCACCACCTCCAGTTATGTCCGGGCCACCTTCGACCAATTCGAGTGGATGCAGCGCCTTCCCTTGTTGGGCGTTCTCAACACCGCCCTCTTGCCCATCGTCACACTGACCATCGCCTTTGGCCTTTTCTACTTGCTCATGCCCAATACCCGGGTGGACCCCAGAGCCGCGGCGGTGGGCGCGGCGGTCGCCGCTACCTTGTGGTGGGGCAATACGCAACTGGGCGCTCTTTACAATACTAGGGTAGTCACTTACTCAAAAATTTATGGTTCGCTCGGTGCGGTTCCATTATTCCTTTTAGGACTGTATTTTTCGTGGTTGATCCTCCTCTTCGGATCCCAAGTTGCCTACGTCTTCCAGAACCGCGGAGCCTACTTACAGGAACGTCAGGCGGATTCCATCCACCAGAATGGTCGCGAATTCGCCGCCTTACGTTTGATGACGGCCATCGGGCTTTGCTTCCAACGGGGTGATCGCCCTCCTGCAGCACCCTTCCTGGCCAACCAATTGGGCATCCCTCCCAAGTTGGCCGACCATCTCCTCAGATCTTTGGCGACTTCCGGGCTTCTTCACGAAACGTCTGGATCCGATACCACGTTCGTTCCGGCTCGCCCCCTTCACGAGATTTCCATCCATTCCATCTTGTTGGCCATTCGCACGGCCCATGGGCGGGATTTGTCCACCTCCGAAGATACCGGAAGGCTTCCCGTGATCGCAGCGCTGGATGCCGTTCGCCAGGCTGAAACGGCTACGTCTTCAAGAGTGACTCTGGCCGAACTGGTGGGGAAAGCCTTACCCGCTGCCAACTCTGGGATCGTGAATCCCTCCTCAAGTCCTCGGACGACCTCCTAACCCTCTGTTGGGAAACCGCGTGAAGGAAGTCATCGCGGAGCCGGCCCGTCAAAGGAGAGCTCGGTCTTGCTGCCTCGAATATCGTCCACCATGCTGACACTGCAGCTCCAACGATCGGCCTGTTCCCGGAATTGGGTGATGGAGAAGTGCTTGATGCGGACATTGCGCGAGTCGTAGACCTCGGCACTCAGGACAACCCCCAGTTTCTCATCGATCCAAGATCGCACTGAAGCCGGCCCCTCCGATTTCTTCGAGACACTTTCCAGGACCTGACACCAGCGGCCATTGCTCAACTCCCGGCCTCGGATCCGCTGTTCCGGCCAATGCAGGAACCCCATACCCAGTTCCCTGAGCAGAAAATCGCTACCGGCGATGGCTCGTTCACCCGCTGTCGGACCTTCGTGAACCTGGAGTTTCCCTTCTACTTCGACCCGTGACTCAAAGAGTGGAGCGGCCTCTGCGCTATAATGAATTTTTGAGACTTCACGCGGACCCTTCACGCCGACACCTGCGGCCTGGTATTCAACGGTCCAGTGATCCTTGCCCGGCAACGTCACCACCGTGACCGGCACCTGCCTTCGGCCCTCTCGACTGCGAATCTTCAGGACCGCTTGATTCGTCGAAGGCTGTTCCGGAACCACAGACCGCAACTTTTGAGCCCATTCTCGCCCTTGAGCCTCTGCGGTCGGTTCCTGGCCTTCGGCGTTGCATCGCTGGCCAAGAAACCACATCGCTAAAATGGCGGTCAGCATTCGGGCAAAAACGCCTCCCTCGCCCACAGAACTGGGAATCAGGCTCTTCACCGGAGGATCACTTGGGGTCGCTCACCACGTCGGCCTCGCACGATCAATGCCGGAGCTCCTGGTGTCGACCCGCCCGAGCAGCCGCAACCCGCAGCTGGATGGCCCCAACGATTCCGCCAGCGTCTTGGTACCCATTTTGATCGAGCGATCCTGGGCCACAGAAACAACCCCAGCGTGATCCCTACCACGCTCAGTGCTGCCGGTTTCTGCCAATCCATGCTCCCGAGCATAACCGGCGACCTTGATCCGGCAACTCCTACGACCAGGACCTCAGGAAATCTCGGCCACTCCCCGCTGTTGACCGCTAGGCTGGGCATGCTTGTCTGTCTTCGATGCGCCTGCCACCGCCGGGAACCGTCCGTCCGATTTCCCTGATGATCTTTCTGATCCTCAGCGTGATCGGTTTCAGTGGCTGTTCCGGTTCTCGAACCCATATCCTGACGCCGGCTCCCGATTTCCCGGCCATCATCCGCCCCTTGGATGGCAGCGTTGGCACCGTGGTCCTGGTCCAAGACCGCCTACGATTCGTCGTCTTGGATTATTCCTTCAGCGCGATCCCTCGAGCTGGAACGGTTCTGGAACTGTATCGAGCCTCCAATCGGGTGGGTCGCGTCCGATTGTCCCGCTGGAACAATCCCACAACCGCTGCCGCCGATGTCCTCGAAGGTTCTCCCCAATTGGGCGACACGGCTCGGCCCGATTGATTCGCTTCGATTCCATCAGATCGTTCTGGTCAACCGAACGGAGGGGGCTCTCTTGACCCCTGCTCGTGCCGGTCTCTACGCTGAGCCCGTGCGATCCTTTTCTCACTTCATCCGCGGTCTGATTCTGGCGTTGGTCGCAGGCTTGAACCTGATTGGCTCCCACCCTCTCGCTGCGGCTGAATCCACCGCGGGTCTGGCTCAATCCCTCCGATCCGGGACCGCTTCGGATCATCGAGCCGACGATCGCATCGCCCTCTTCGTCCCGGCTGGTGAGCCTGCGACCCCTTTCCTTCCCGTGGGCCCATTCACAGCGGTGTGGTCCGGAGACTTGTCGGTGGACCTTCGTGGGGACTACACGTTTCACGGACTCTTCAACGGCCACCTCAAGCTCGCCATCAACGATGTCGTCGTGCTCGACTCCGACGGAAAAACCCCCGCTTGGATCGAAAGCACCAAGGTTCGTCTCAACAAAGGTGCCAACAAAATCCGGGCGGAGTATTCCGCTCCCCCATCCGGCGAATCTATGGTGCGGGTTTACTGGTCGGGCAAAGAGGTTCCCTTCAATCCCATTCCGGTCGGGGCGCTCAATCACACAACCACCCCTGAAATCTCCCTCGCCAATCAACTCCGCAGAGGTCGTGACCTTTTTGCCGAACACCGCTGCGCTCACTGCCACACCACTCCCACCTCTCCAGGAGGCATGCCTGATCTGGCTGCTGACGCCCCCGCCTTCGCAGGAATCGGCTCCCGCCGCCGATTCGGCTGGCTGGCCCAATGGGTAGCCAATCCGGCGTCCATGCGCCCTGGAACCCCCATGCCATCGCTCTTCCATGGAGCCGATGCCGCTGCCCATTCCGATGCGGTCGCCGCTTACCTCAGCTCTCTGAAGTCAGCCACTCCGCCTGTTCCCGGAGCTGTTCCCGGAACTATGGCGACCTCCGAACTAGTGGAAGCCGGCAAGGCTCTGTACGAAAGATTGCACTGCGTTGCCTGCCATGTGGCTCCAGATGATGCCAAGGCCGATGCGTCCAAGATTTCCCAGAAGCAGGTCTTGGCGAAATTCACTCCCGGAGCGTTGGTCGCTTTTCTCAAGAAGCCTTCAGAGCACTTCGCCTGGATTCGGATGCCCGATTTCAAACTGTCCCCAGAAGAGGCCTCCCAATTGGCGGCCTATCTGGAGTCGGCCGCTGATAAACCCGTCGAACGCGCTGCGCCGTCTGACGAAACGCTCATCCTGAAAGGCAAGAGCCTGGTCCAAAATTCCGGATGCCTGAACTGTCACTCCTTGGACCTTCCCAACTCTTTCAAGGCTCCGGCTCTGGCCTCGCTCAAGCCGGACGCATGGAAATCCGGTTGCTTGGCAGAATCTTCCTCCTCGGAGTCCAAGGCTCCCCACTTTGTTCTGAACGCGGCTGACCGTTCGGCCCTGGTCGCCTTCGGCCAGAGTGACCGTTCCTCACTCACTCGACATACGGCTGCGGATTTTCTCGAGCGTCAGTCCACCTCCCTCAACTGCCGTGAATGCCATGGCAAGTTTGAGGGATTCCCCGCTTGGGAACTCTTGGGTGGAAAACTCAAGCCTGAGTGGGCAACCCGTTTCATCGGTGGAACCGAATCATGGAAACCTCGGCCTTGGCTCGAATCCCGGATGCCTGCCTTCCCCACCCACGCTGCGTTCCTGGCCAAAGGCTTGGCCACGGCACACGGATTTCCGCCGGTCACCTCCGCCGATGACGCTCCCGATGCCGAACTCTCGAAGGTCGGACACAAGTTGGTTGGAACCTCCGGCGGATTCGCCTGCATCTCATGTCACAGCATTGGCGAGTTCGGTGCGACTCAAGTGTTCGAGGCTCCTGGAATCAACCTCGCTCACTCCTTCGAACGCCTTCAGCCCGATTTCTATCGTCGTTGGCTGCGCAATCCGGTGTCTCTCGACCCCAACTCCAAGATGCCTGCTTACTTCGATGAAGACGGTAAGAGCGCTCTAGGCGACGTGCTTGAGGGCGACGGGCCCAAGACCATCCGAGCCCTCTGGGAATACATCCGACTGGGCTCGAAGATGCCCAAACCGGAGTGAGTTCCTTTCAACAGAAAGGCCCTGGCCGCTCTCAGCGAACCAGGGCCTTTTTTGTTGCAGCCGATGTGATGGATCAACGCTGCTGGGCACTCACCAGCGAACACCCTCGAGGTACTTCAGAGACTGGGGGATTTGTTCCACACTGGAAGCCGACTCGTCTTCGATGAAGTAGTGCTTCACTCCCGACTTCTGGGCCGCCTTGAGGATCTTCGGCCAATTCATCTGACCCGTTCCCAACGCCACATCATTATTGGGATCGGTGCCGCCGTTGTGGAAACCGGTCGGCACACCCTTCTTGAGATCCTTGAGGTGCATCAATTCCCAACGACCCGGATACTTGGCCAGCCATGCCGCCGGATCTTCTCCGGGATATTGGACCCAAAGGACATCCATTTCATAGGCCACATACCGCGGGTCCGTTTCTTGGATCAGGATGTCCATCGCCTTCCGACCTTGGGCATCCTGATGTTTGAATTCATAGCCGTGGCAATGGTAGAAAACCTTGATCCCGTACGCGGCCAAAGCCTTGCCAGCTTTGTTGAAATCAGCGGCCGCCTTGTGCGCGGCTTCGATATCGAATTCGCCCTTGCCCTTGATCCAGGCCGCTCCGACATAGCGGATCCCGAGCTCCTGACATTCCTTGGCTACGGCCTCGGTCTCGCCGGTGATGCGGTCCATCGGGAAGTGCCCTGCGATCGGCTTGAGACCGGCTTCCACCAGCATTTGTCGCACAACCGGGTTCTTGAGATTGTAGTTTCCGGCCAATTCAACCTCGTGGATGCCGAAACCCTTCACCGTCCCGATGGTTTGGGGAACATTGCGGGTGAACTGGGCTCGGAGGCTGTAGAGCTGAATGCCAACCGGTCCCCGGAAATGGGAACCCGTACCCACGGCCGCTGTGTGACTGGCACAACCAACGGCCAACAAAGTGGCCACCAGAGCGGCCCAAGCGTGACGACGAAACGGAGTCTTCATGGAAGAGCCCGAGTCAACCGCATCGCATCCCCTCGACGCAATTGGGGAATGCGTTTTCCGGACCACCTCCACACCCAAACCTGAAACCGGCTTGGGCCTGACCCTCAGCTCATGCGCATGGGCATGATGACGTACAAGAACGGCTCGTTGGTCTTGAGAACGCCCGGGCTGAGTTCATCGATGAGTTCGAAATACACTTCGTCGGTATCCAAGGCCTTCAGCGGATCCATGAGGTAACCCGGATTGAAGGCTATGGCGAAATCCTTGCCCTGATATTTGATGGCCACCGTTTGGCGAGCCTCACCCACTTCCGGCGCGTTGGCGGTGATCGCCAACTGATTGCGGCTGAAGGTCAGTTTCACCGAGTTCTGCTTGTCGGTGGTCATGATCTCGGCCAGACGAAGCGACTTGAGGAATTCTTCGCGATTGAGCGGTACGCGTTCCAACGGTTCTGCAGGAATCACCTGCCGGTAGTTGGGATACACACCGTCGACCAACTTGGTCACCAGAACGGCCGAAACGGCTCCTTCTGTGGCCGGGAGGGTTGCGAAAGAAGCCTGATTCTCAGTGAACTTGACCTCAACATTGCCGCCACCTTGCAACAGCCGGGTCAACTCGTTGATGGCCTTGGTCGGCAAGATGAAATCGGCCTGGTTGTCGGCGGAAATTTCCAACTCTTCTTCGCACAGGGCCAAACGGCGGCCATCCGTGGCGACCAGAATCAGCTTGTTCTCCTTGAGGCTGAAATAGATGCCGTTGAGAACAAATCGGCTCTCGTCGGTCGAAACGGCAAAGCTCGTCTTGCGAAGCATCCCCTTCAGCTTGTCTTGGGGAATGACGATGGTCCGATTTTGAGCGAAAACCGGCAGCGGCGGGAATTCTTCAGCCGCCAGACCGTTGACCTTGAAAAACGCGCTTCCGGCGCGGATGGAAGCCACCGATTTCTCGTCGATCTCGATTTCGATGTCGGTCGCCATCAGCTCACGAGTGATGTCCACCAGTTTCTTGACCGGCAACGTGGCTCGACCGGCCTGCTCGACCGTGGCGTTCACCGAACAAGTGATGGTCACGTCCAAATCGGTAGCGGTCAGCGAGAGTCGGCGATCACCGGCCTCGAGAAGAACATTAGACAAGATGGGGAGCGTCGAGCGCGACCCCACAATGTTCTGGACGGCCTGAAGGCCAACGAGCAGCTGATCCTTGGCGATCGTTAGTTTCATGTGCGGCTTACTATCAATGGAGAGTCTTCAAAGAGAAAGTCCTTAGTAAGGACGGTGGACAATCCTTACAACCAATTCAAACCCCGTCAAATAGGCCCATATGTGATGAATCGTGTTGTGAGCTGTTTTGGGAACAACCCGCTGCCAACCCTGAATTCGAGTTTGTTGGCCGACTGTTGGAACCCCGTTGGACAGTTGTTCCCAAAATCGTACGAAGAACTTCCCGGCGCGGAAGCTTGAAGCAAAGAAAACCCCTCGTACGGTTTTGTGCTCATGGAAAACATCTTCAGAAAACCGCTGCCTTGTTGGATCCAGGAAGGGCAGTCCTTGATTCGAACGGATGTTTTCGCCGACTTCGCTGCCGCCATGCGATGGGTCAATCAGGTGGCTGTTTTGGCTGAGCGCCGAAATCACCATCCGGATATCGACATCCGATGGAACCGCGTGACCTTGAAATTGACGACCCATGAGACCGGAGGGTTGACGGACCGGGACTGGGATTGGGCCGAGGCGGCGGTCTTGGAATTGGGCTGAGCCGGAACGATTCAATGGGATCGGTGGTGCTGGCTGTGTCTTCATCCGCAAGAGCATCGTTGTTTGCTCGTTACGGGCCTTCCATCGGCCCGCGCCTCGCTCACGCCTTGTCTTGCGAAAGAATCCGCCAAGCCATCCCTTTCCTCCCCACTGAATCGTTCCGGCTGAGACTGAGGGGACGAATGGAGCGGTCGGCATGAAGAAGAGAGAGTGGTCGAAGGGACGGCTAGTCCCTCGTAAGAAAATAGCCGCGCTGTTTGGCACTCACCGGATAGCCTGCCCGTTCCAAAGCCTGAAGCATGTCCTCCCAGACCTTTCGTTTCTCCGAAAGCGCCTGGTTCCGGAGCAAGTAAGCCGGATGATAGGTGGGCATCAACGGAATGCCTCGGTAAGTTTGCCAGGAACCTCGAAGTTGGCTGATTCCAGCCGTTCCTTTGCCCAATAGGCCTTCAACGGCCGTGGCTCCTAAAGCGACCATGACCAAGGGCTGCACCAGATCCATTTGACGATCAAGCCACGGAAGGCACGTCGCCATTTCGTCCGAAGAGGGTTTACGATTTCCCGAAGCCGGTCCCTGGGTATCCGGTCGGCATTTGAGCAGGTTGGTGATGAACACGCTGTCTCGACTCAAGCCCATCGCGGTGATGATTTTGGTCAAAAGTTCACCCGCCATGCCCACAAAAGGCACTCCCTGTTCGTCTTCTTCGGCTCCGGGAGCCTCTCCGACAAAAAGAATCTTGGCTTGGATATCTCCGATTCCAAAAACGACAGACTGTCTCGAAGCCACCAAGTGAGAACATTGCGAGCAGGCCAAAATCTGGGAACGCAACTCGGCCATCGCCGCCGATCGAGCCTCAGAAGGGAGAGGTGGAGGCAATGGCCGGGACGCTGTGGTCAATTTGGGAACGACCCAAGTCGTCGGAGTCACCGAAGCAGCCCGAGACCACCGAGAACGAGCGGCCTCCGATGGGACCGGGCTCTTGGGTTGAGTTAAAGGCGATGAACCAACAGAACGTTCAGACGCAGGGACAGAAGTCGTAGGAACACTTCCCGGAGAACGAAGAATTTGGGGAGTTTCACGTGCCACAATTGCGGGACCGGACTTCGGAACAGGCGCTGTGACGGAAGACAAAGTTTCGCGACGTACCGGTACCCAAGCGATACCCCGTTCTTTCAGGGTCTCCAGATGAGCGATGGCGGCATCCAGTAGTTGGGTGTATTCGGCAGACATCGGTTCGCAAGACGACGATCCGAACAATTGGACGATTTGCCAAGCGCCGTTGACCCGGCTCCAGATCGAGTGATGCTCAGCGCAGACAATATCCCCAGAAACAACCCATGAGCATCTACGGTTTCCGCAAGACCAAGATCATCGCCACCCTCGGCCCGGCCACCGACTCGGCTGAAATGCTGGAGCGGCTCATCTTGGCCGGAGTCAATGTCTTGAGACTCAACATGAGTCATGCCAAGCCGGAGTGGGTTCGGCGAGTCGTTCAGGACATCCGAAGCTTGGCCGAGCGCCATAAGCGAGCCGTTGGAATTTTGTTGGATACCCAAGGTCCTTCGATTCGCACCGGAGATGTGGCTCAGAAAATCCCGTTGTCGGTTGGAGAGCGGTTCACGTTCACCGTTCGAGGGAAGGTTCCGACCGATGGTAAATGGACCAGCGTGGGCTACGATCAATTCGCCGACGATGTTCACACCGGAGACACGTTGATCGTGGACAATGGTGAAATAAAGATGCGGATCGTTTCCAAGACCACCGATACGGTGGAGTGTGAGGTGCTCACCGAAGGAACGTTGGGTAGTCGCCGTCACATCAACTTGCCCGGAGTGCATGTGTCGCTTCCGGCCCTCACGGACAAAGACAAAGACGACATCCGTTTGGGACTCGAGGTGGGGGTCGATTATGTGGCTCTGAGCTTTGTTCGAGAACCGCACGACATCGAGTTGCTGCGGGCATTCCTGAAACAACACCCCTCAGCCCATCAGCCGCAGATCGTGGCCAAGATCGAGCATCAGTTCGCGGTCAACCATTTCGACGCCATCGCCCGAGAAGCCGACGTGATCATGGTGGCTCGCGGAGATTTGGGCATCGAGTGCAACTATGAGGAGTTGCCCATCATCCAGCGGCGCATCGTTAAGACGTGCCAGCAATTGGGACGCCCGGTCATCGTGGCCACCCACATGCTGGAGAGCATGATCCAAAGCCCCTTGCCGACACGGGCTGAAATCACTGATGTGGCCAACGCTGTTTTCGAGCAAAGCGATGCGATCATGCTGAGCGGCGAGACTACGGTTGGTAAATACCCACTGGGTTGCATCGAAGTGATGGATACCATAGCCCGCCGTATCGAGCGCAGCGGAGGGGCCAATTATCAGGAGAGGGCCGAGATGACTTCCGCGCGTCAGAAGTTGGTTCGCAGCGCCGTGGGTTTGGCCGACGATCTCAAAGCCGATGCCATGCTCGTCTTCACCAAACGCGGTCACATGGCGCGCTTCGCCTCTTGGATGAGACCCCGTCACTCGGCGATTTACGCCTTCACGGATCGATGGCCAACCGCCGATGGATTGACCTTGCTGCGTGGCGTGTTGCCGCGGGTGATCGCCTTCAATTCTGAGAATCCAGACCAGACGGTGGATACAGCCGTTGCTCAACTCATGGCCGATGGATTGTTGCGCCGCGGCAACACGGTCGTTGTGGTGACCAACATGGCCTCCGGGGATCGCATCGTCGATGGCGTGAAGATCCGCACACTTGACTGAAAGTGACCGGCGGAGGGGAATCATCCCACTTGAGTTCCAATATCCCATCTTGGAGAGCCTGGCTCGTTTTGGCTCGGGCCTCGAACCTACCGACGGTGTGGTCCAATTGCTTGGCAGCCGGAGCATTGGGAGGCGGTCTGGAAACGGGTCGAATGGTGGCCGTGATGGTTTCGGCGAGCCTGATCTATATCGGTGGCATGATCCTTAATGATGCTTTCGATGCCGATTTTGATCGTCAGTTTCGACGCGAGCGACCCATTCCATCGGGAGCGGTCTCCGAGCAGCGGGTTTGGCAAACCGGCGGGTCGCTGATCACGGCCGGCGTTCTGGGTTTGGCCATGCAGGGTTGGTGGACCGCGCTGTTGGCCTGCCTGCTGGCGGGGTCGGTGGTCCTTTATGACGCGGTTCACAAACGAGTGACGTTGTCACCGGTGCTCATGGCCTCATGTCGGTTCTTCCTTTTCCTCACGGTGGCATCGATGGGTGAAGCCGGGGTCACCGGAGAAGCCCTGTGGGCGGCCTTGGCGTTGTCGGCATGGATCGTCGGATTGAGCTACATCGCCCGACGAGAGAGCCGCAGGGGTCCTTTGGCGTACTGGCCGTTGTTGTTTCTGGGAATCCCCGGCCTTTTGGCCGGATTGGTCCATGGAGATGATCCCGGAATCGGCGTGGTTCTCGGTGGCTTGTTGTTCACCGCTTGGACGGTTTGGAGTCTGAGCCATACCGTGGGTCGGGCCCAACCCCACTTCGGCAGGACTGTTTCCGGTCTTTTGGCCGGCATTTGTCTGGTGGACTGGCTCGCGGTCGCTCCGGATCCGCTCACGGCGACAATGTATGTAGGCCTGTTTTTGTTGTCGTTGCTCACTCAGCGATTTGTGCCGGCGACCTGACCCAAGAGTCACTCAGGCAAGGTTTGGTTCACAGGTTTGGTCGAGTATTGTTCCCGAATTGATCGGACAAGCATCCAGAACGGTGGTCTGGATCCGTGCTCACTTTCCTTTTGGCGGGGACCGGGCTCAGGTCCATACTGACGGTCGTTCGGGGAGCCGTTGATGTCATGGCTGAGAGGGGTGCCGCAGCACCCGACCCGTGGAACCTGATCCGGATCATGCCGGCGAAGGGATAACCCTTCTTCCAGACTTTCCGCCTCAGGTCTCCGTCCGGAACGTTCCCCCGAGGAACCCACGGATACCGCCCCTTTGTCCCATTTCAGATCCAGAGACCCGATTCAGAGAGAAACCCGATACCATGATCGCCGATCCCAAGACTTCTTTCGAACCCCACAGCCGGGAGCAGTTGCCCAACTCGAGCCGCGTGTATGTGCCGGGCACCTTGCATCCGACGATCCAAGTGCCTTTCCGGGAGATCAGCCAGCACCCGACCCACACGGTGAGTGGAGCTCAAGAAACCAATCCGCCGGTATGGGTCTACGATTGTTCGGGTCCTTGGGGTGATCCGAATTTCACGGGTCGTCCTGAAGAGGGTTTGCCGGCATTGCGGGCAGAATGGATTCGGGCCCGAGGGGACGTGGAGGAATACGAGGGTCGCGAGGTCAAGCCTCAGGACAACGGATACCTTTCTGGCAAGCACGCCGAATATGCCAGCAAGGCCGAGAAGAACCGACTGGTCGAATTCCCCGGGCTGACGGCCAACCGCCGCCGGACTCTCCGAGCGAAGCCGGGCCAGGGCGTCACTCAATTGGCTTACGCCCGAGCGGGGGTCATCACTCCGGAGATGGAATTCATCGCCATCCGCGAGAACATGGGCCGAGCGAAATTGGCCGATTTGGCCGGTGATCCGGCGCGCAACGATTTGGCCAAGCAGCATGCGGGATCGAGCCAACTTTCGGCCAGCGCCTATTCACCCAGTGTGTTCCGTCGGTTCCCTCAGCGTATTCCCAACGAAATCACGGCGGAATTTGTCCGCAGTGAAGTGGCCGCCGGACGGGCGATCATTCCCAGCAACATCAACCATCCGGAAAACGAGCCGATGATCATTGGCCGGAATTTCTTGGTGAAGATCAATGCCAACATCGGCAATAGCGCAGTCGCTTCGAGCATCGAAGAAGAGGTCGAGAAGATGCGCTGGGCCACCAAGTGGGGAGCCGACACGGTGATGGATTTGTCCACGGGTAAGAACATCCACGCCACCCGTGAGTGGATCCTGCGCAACTCGCCGGTGCCCATTGGGACGGTTCCGATTTACCAGGCCTTGGAGAAAGTCGGCGGCAAGGCCGAGGATCTCAGTTGGGAGGTCTATCGCGATACTTTGATCGAGCAGGCTGAACAGGGCGTCGATTACTTCACCGTCCATGCCGGGGTGCTCCTACGGTTCATCCCGATGACGGCCCGTCGGATGACCGGCATCGTCAGCCGCGGTGGCAGCATCTTGGCCAAGTGGTGCTTGGCCCATCATCGCGAGAATTTCCTCTACACCCACTGGGATGAAATTTGCGAGATCATGGCCGCTTACGACGTCAGCTTCAGCATCGGCGATGGCCTGCGGCCGGGCTCGATCGCCGATGCCAACGACGACGCGCAATTCGGAGAGCTGCAAGTCCAAGGTGAACTCACCGAGCGGGCTTGGAAGCACGGTGTTCAGGTGATGAACGAGGGACCCGGACATGTGCCCATGCACATGATCGAGGAGAACATGGCCAAGCAGTTGGAATGGTGCCATGAGGCGCCTTTCTACACCCTCGGACCTCTGACGACCGACATCGCTCCGGGCTATGACCACATCACCAGTGGCATCGGAGCGGCGATGATTGGTTGGTATGGCTGCGCGATGTTGTGCTACGTGACGCCCAAAGAACACCTGGGTCTGCCCAACAAGAAGGACGTCAAGGACGGGGTCATCACGTACAAGATCGCCGCCCACGCCGCGGATTTGGCCAAGGGACACCCCGGAGCCCAGTACCGCGACAATGCACTGAGCAAGGCACGCTTCGAGTTCCGTTGGCAGGATCAGTTCAACCTCGGTCTCGATCCGATCACCGCCCGCGAATTCCACGACGAAACCCTGCCGCAGGAAGGAGCCAAGACGGCCCACTTCTGCTCCATGTGCGGCCCCCACTTCTGCTCGATGAAAATCACCGAGGACGTCCGCAAGTACGCGGCCGAACAGGGAATGGCTGCCGAGGAAGCCCTCAAGAAGGGACTCGAGGAAAAATCCCGGGAGTTCGTCGAGCAGGGAGCCGAGGTGTATTCCAAGGCCTGAGAATAGGCCCGCCGAGCAAAGGTTTTGGGCAGGTGGTTCTCGGTAGGAGGTTCCAGGCAAACTGTTCTGGGACCAAACCTGCCGGAGCGATTGGATCCAACCCAGACCTTCAGGCCTTGCGCACAAAGCAGGCCTTCAAGCCGACGGCGACTCCGTCGATCTTGCAGGAAATTTCGTGGTCTCCTTCGACCAGCCGGATGGGTTTGGATTTCGATCCGCCCTTAAGCACTCCGGAGGATCCGCGGAGCGGGAGGTCCTTGATGAGGATGACGCTGTCTCCGTCATTGAGAACGGTGCCATGGGCATCCTTCACGATTCGGGGACTTTCCGGAGCGTCTGCCTCGGCCGCCCGTTCCCACTCATGTCCGCAAGTGAGGCACTCCCATTTTCCGGGGTGTTCCATCACATCGGTCATTTCGCACATCGGGCAGGCAGGCTTGCTCATGGAGAAGCAAAACTATTGGACAGACGGCGTCGGAGGAAATGGAAAGCGGTGACGGTCCTCTGGAGATCAAAGACCGCAGGTCAAAAGGTGAACGTCCATTCCACCCAAGCGTAAAGGGTGTCGCCATTGGGATTGGCATTCGGGGCATTTTCGAGGAAGGAGCCCTTGAAGAGCGTTGTGACACCGGTGTCTAGACGGCAATTGCCCGGAATGATGTCCCAGCGTATCCGACTCTCGAGCTGTTGGCCAACATACGAGCCAGAACGACCAGAAGTATCCCGGACTCCAGCCGCGGTGAACGCATCAAAGGGGCTTTCGAGCTAGATCCATCGGTGAGCGAGAGAAGTCTCGATGGTTTTGGTGGGTCGGGCGGAGGCCCGAATTTCGGGAGATCGCAAGTTGGCGCGGGCGATGGCTCCGTAAAGACCGGTGGGACCAAACTCAAACCGGCGCGCTCCGAAGAGCGTGTCGAAGCGTTGGTTTTGTCCATCGGTCGGATTGCGATCGCCGCTGGCTTGATCCACGTGGATACCCAAGCGAGGCGTTGCGCGGGCCTCCCAGGTGTAACCGGCACCGCTCTGAAAAAACCACGCGCTGTGGTCCAGATCTGGGGACAAACCGGTGTTGAATCGCGAAGTTCCCTGTTGGATGGCCGCCTCTGCTTCAAAATCCCAATGGCCGGGTTTGGCATTGCGAAAGAGTCGGCTGCCCGTGGTGTGGATCTGTCGGTGGCGACGGGTCGGATCGGAGTCTTCGAAGAGACCCAGCCAGTAAGCCTCGAACTGGCTATCTAGGGCCAGACGGGGTGAGGTGGCATACACACCGTAGAACTGTTGCCCGAAGCTCTGGGTGTCTGCGGTGATTTGATTGTCCAACAACGAGGCCGCGTCGTCCGGCAGGCGTCGCACCGGCAGGAACGCAAAGCTCCGAATCGACCCGCCACCATCAGAGGTCCACAACCAATCGATTCCAGTGAACGAGTTGATGGTGTTGCGGTAAGCGTTCCGCGCGACCAGCCGGCGATTACCCAGATCCAAAGTCTCTCGTCCAATTTGGATTTGATGGGTGCCTCCGGTGAACAGGGGTTCGGGTTTCCAGCGCACGTACCCTTGCAAGAGGTCGACCGCGTTGACCTGGGTGGTGTCGATGGCACTGCCTGAATCGGAAAGGTACTGCCGGGAGTCCATCAATTCGGCCACCACACCCACGGGCTCCGTCGTGATTTGTCCGAGCAAGCTGGTTCGGAGAGCCAGGGCTTGGTCGCTGCCCGGTCTGCCCGTCCTGAAGTTGTTGCCCAACGACTCGTAGCGAAGGCGCTGTTCCAAACTGACGTCCGCCCAGGTGGGCAAATCCAAAGCGGCTTTCAAGCGCCAGGGACCGTCGGCTCCAACGGCTGATGCCAGGCCCACAAAGAAACTCAGGGCCGAGAAGGCCACCTGGTTAACGGTCAACGGAAACATACAACGACGCAGACCATCAAAAGGGCAGATCCCATCCAGGTGAAGCGTTTTCAAGAGCACCGCAGGAATTAAACCCTCGACGCCACAGGAGTGGGACGTGATACCCCACCCATGCCGTCGCGGTGCCAAACGGCTTGATCCATCATGACCTTGATATCCTCGAAAATACGCATGGTTGCGGTTGCCGCTGTTGCGCTTTTGACCACGCCTTTGTGGGGACGGGCGTTGCTCCAGAACGGCTTCGAGTCCAATACCTCGGCCAAAGACGATTCGCGGGTGGGATACGCCGCCGGAACCTCCATCAACGACGACACCCGCGATGGGTCCTACGACTACAGCGCGCTGACCGACAATCCTTTCGCCTCGCAGACGGCGACGCCCGAGGCGTTAGCATTGCCAGCGGCGCCCAATGCCGCGGCCGGCCCATCGAAGGATCTTAAAATGACGGTCAACAAGAACGACAATGAGACGGCTCGTTTTGCCCGGAGTCTGTCTCCGCTGACCAATAGGCCCGTGTTTTTTAGAATCACCGGCAATTGAATCCCAAGCCTGGTTTGGCAACGAAGGCTCCCTCTGAATCCGGGGGCTGCGGTTTGTCACCCTCGGTTAAACTCTCCATGAAGCTGGTGTTTTCAGAAGCCGTGGCCGACCCCACCCGATACGTTTATCCGTATGCGGTCTGGGCCTTTCCAGAATCCTCAGAAACTCCGGCCGATCTCTTCGCGGCGGGTTTTCTGCCATCGGCCCCCGACCTCTCCCGTTTTTATCTGGGACGGCAATTGAGGGTTCCCCTCGGTGAATGGCGGGCTTCCTCGGAAAACCGGCGCGTGCTCCGCAGGACGGGCGATTTGCGGTGTGAACTTATTCCGCGCGATCGCTTCGAGGTGACCCCGGAGCGACGGGCTGCCTGGTTGGCGTTTGCCGAGGCCCGCTTTGGTCCGGGAGTCATGCCTCCAGCCCGGTTGGATCGCCTGCTCGGCGGACAGGTGATTTCCCATGTGCTGGTATTTCACCAGGGCGATGCTTCGGGCCCGGAGTGTGGCGTGGCGTTGATGTACCTCGAGGCGCCCCGCATGGCGTATTATTACTACGCCTTTTACGATCTCACCGAGGTGGGTCGGAATCTGGGGATGGCCATGATGACACGGGCCGTGGCCTGGGCCCAAGAAAGCGGTCTGGCTCACTTGCATCTGGGGACCTGCTATTCCGAAAAGGCTCTCTACAAGACCCAGTTCGAACCCATGGAGTTCTTCAACGGTCACCGCTGGTCTCGAAATCAGGAAGAGCTGCGTCACCTCCTCCGCACCCAACCCGAAACCCACCGATTGGAGTCGGCCGAGTATCAGGCTTTTCTGGAAGGGGGATTGCCCTCGGCGGCCGCTGGTTCTCCGTTCCGTGTTGAGCTCAGTGCTTCAAGCGGTCCTCGATCGCAGTCATCACCGGCTTGAGCCACGTCTCATAACCGTCGGCATTGAGGTGCAGCCGGTCGGAGGCGAAGAACCGCGGATCCGGTTCTCCCAGAGAGTTGAGCAGTGGTGACGCGACATCCACGACGTGCACCCGACGCCGAGCGGCGGCCATGGCCCCGAGTCGGCGATTGAAATCCCGCTGAGCCTCCAACAGATGCAGGCGCAACGGGCTGGGCTTCACGGTCATCAGAAGCACCTCTGTGCCCGGTAGTTCACTTTCTGAACGATCCAGCAGGAGGGCTAGGTCTTGTGCGATGCCAGCGGGTGTTTGTCCTTCGGCCAGATCGTTGTCGCCTTCATAGACCACCAACACGGATGGGCTATACGGAACCACCACGCGGCTGAAGTAGCGAAGCAGGTCTTTGAGCGTGGACCCTCCGAATCCGCGATTGAGCACCGGGCGGCCGAGGCAGGACGCAGGCAGGTTGGTCCACAACCGGACGCTGGAACTCCCGACGAAAAGGATGGGCCGTGGCGGCGGCGGTATTCTGCGATCGACCGCTTCGAACTTCAGGATCTCGGCTTCAAAGCGGTGGGTGGTTGCGGATTCCGCTCCGTACAAAATCCCCAGATGCATGAACAGCAAGACCAGAAACGGACACCCAAACCTCATGCGTTCCGAACCGGTGAAAACTCATCGGCATGGTACGAACTGCGCACCAGCGGGCCCGAGGCCACATGGGTGAATCCCATGGCTTCGCCTTCTCGTCGGAGTGTGTCGAAGACGGACGGCGGAATGTAGTCCACCACCGGTAGGTGTTTGAGGGTGGGCTGCAAATACTGTCCCAAAGTGAGGATGTCGCAGCGGGAATCCCGAAGGTGGCGCATGGACTCGAGGACCTCGTCTTGGGTTTCTCCCAACCCGAGCATCATGCCCGACTTGGTGTGGACCGCGTCGCCGAGCCGGTCCTTGACCTTGGCGAGCACGCGTAGCGACCGGTCGTAGGTGGCGCGGTGGCGTACCGACGGAGTCAGGCGGCGCACGGTTTCGAGGTTGTGATTGAAGATCTCCGGTCGAGCGGCGAGCACCGAATCGATGGCGTCATCGCGATCCAGGAAATCCGGAGTGAGGACTTCGACGACGATGCCGGGATTGAGTGACCGAACCGCTTCAATGGTCTTTCGGAGGTGTTCAGCTCCGCCGTCTTGCAGGTCATCGCGTGCGACGGCCGTGATGACCACGTGCTTGAGACCCATGCGCCGGGTGGCTTCGGCGACCCGTTGGGGTTCATCTTGTTCGAGGGCCAGCGGCTTGGCCGTGGAAACGGCGCAGAAACCGCAAGCGCGCGTGCAGCGGTCTCCAGCGATCATGAAGGTGGCCGTACCCTTGCTCCAGCATTCCCAATGGTTGGGACACTTGGCGCTTTCGCACACCGTGTGGAGACCGAGGCCGTCCAGCAACGTGCGGGTGGCCGTGAAGGCGCTCGAAGTCGGCAATTGCACCTTCAGCCATTCAGGCAGACGGCGCCGGGGGAGCAACGGGATCGAGGCCGCCGGGGCCGCAACCGTGGAAGAACACGAACTCATCGACAGCGTCTACGCTCAAACCGGAGCGCTGGATTGGCAACAGGTTTTGGAAAGACCGCTTTTGGAATGACTGGTTGTCGTCTCGATGAAGTCGGCGGCGTTGGCAGCGATGACACCCCAGTCCAGTTGAGCCGCCACCCGGGATGCAGCGGAACGGCCCATGGCCTGGCGTTCCTTCGCAGGTAAATCCAGGAGCGTCAGTACGGCCTCGGCCATCGAGCGTCCATTCCAACCCGAAAACCGGATCGCCGGTTCATGAGCGAAGTAACGAGAGAGATTTTCCAGCGGCGTGCTCACACAGGGAATCCCGCAGCCAAGGTATTCAACCGCCTTGGCGACGAAAGCGCAGTGAACGCCTTGGGACTCTTCATACGGCACCAATCCCACCGACGCACCCCGCAAAGCTTGGGCCATTTCTGAGTAGGGAATGAATCCGGTCATTTCCAGGGGAATACCTGGTGCGGCCGTTCGGACATCGTGGGCGAGACTTTGGAGGGCCGGTGTGATCTTGCCGAGGAAACGAAAGCGTAACTCCGGACGACGGCCGTGCAAGTGGAGCAACGCTTCGCGGGCAATGGGACCCAAGTGATGGGTGTCGAAGGACCCGTGCATCACCACCACCGGAGGTTGGGAATCCTGCGTATCCGATGGGGCCGATGCGTCGGGTCGGAAGAGGCTCGAGTCGTAGCCATACTGGATGACCCGGATTCGATTTTCTGGATAACCCGTGGCGATGAAGCGCTCGGCCAAGGGTGTGGATACTGTCATCACCCCATCGGCATCGAAGCGTCGTGGCAGCGACCGCTCGAAGTGATTGAGCCACGGAACCAGACCCGTTCGCGTGAAGATCGCGGGCCAGGTTTCCATGAAACCGGTGAGGTAATCCAAGAAGTTGAGGATGATGGGTACTCGCCACCGTCGTTTCAGCAAGCCAGCAGCCACCGCGGAAATCGTATGCTGGGAGAGGATGGCATCGAATTGAAACCCGGGGGTGCCTTGCCTGCGAATTGCCTTCAGCGTTTGGTCCGCATGCCGGGCCAAAGCGGCCGGGTAGAGCAAGTATTTGAAATTCCGGTAGGCCGTGTAGCGGCCCATGGGCCACCGAGTGAAGGGGTGTATTTGGATGCCATGGTCGTCTGCGACGGATGTCCAATTTTCGAAGACCGGACAAAACAAATGCACCTCATGGCCCCGGCGAACCAATTCCCGGATGAGGTAAATCGCCTCGGCCGAGCCACCTCCGCTGGGAGGGAAGTACGGTTCATGGGTAAGGAAAGCCAGGCGCATGGAACTCCGGAATGATCAGTCCAAAGCGCGGAGGAACCGTTCGAGGATTTGGATGGATTTTTCCAACTGCGAAATGGCCAACCATTCCCGCTCGGTGTGCGCCTGAGCAATGTCACCGGGACCGAACACCACGGACGGGGTGCCGCCTGCAGCCAACGGCGCTGCATCGGTGAAGTAGTGAACGCCTCGCGTACCTTTGCGCCCGGCAGCCCGGGTGAGCGACCGGACCAGAGGCAAATCGGGGCAGGTGTCCAGTGGCTCGCAGGGGTTCGTTCGGAGGTTGTCGTAGGCAGCCTTCAGCCCATGGCGTCGCAGGAGGGCGATGATTTCGCGGCGCACACCGGCTTCGGTCTCACCGGGGAGCGTCCGACGGTCGATGTCGATGGTGCATTCGGCGGGTACGATGTTGGGTTGGCGTCCGCCGTCGATGCGTCCGACGTTGACCGTCGGTCGACCCAGTCGGGGATGTGCGGGCCGCGCAGCCAGTTCGGCCGCGTACTCCGTTTCGAGTGCGAGGACGATGCGAGCCATGGCAGTCACTGCATTTTTGCCCCGGTGCGGGGTGGCCCCATGGGCTGAACGTCCGGTGGTCCGGAGTCGCAGCCAGACATCGCCCTTGTGTGCGGTGACGATTTCCAGGCCGGTGGGTTCGCCGACAATGGCCAGATCGCCCTGGGGTCCGTGCTGAGCAAAGTGACGGGACCCGAGCTGCATGTTCTCTTCATCAATCAAACCAACGAAGAGGATCTCGGTATGGTTCGGCCGAGGTCCCGAAGCGGCGACGTTGAGGAGGGATTGGAAGAAGGCTGCCACCGAACCCTTGGTGTCGCAGGCGCCCCGGCCATAGATGCGACCATCCCGCACCACAGGCGTCAGCTGCAGCGCGTAGGCAGGCTCACCCACGGTGTCCATATGCGGAGCCAGAAGGACCCGATGTCGCACCTCACCGCGTGGAGACAGTCGAACCAAGAGGTTGGAGCGACCGGGAACCACTGCTTGCGATTCCACATCCAGGCCCTGACGACGAGCCGCTGACTCCAGAAACGCTGCGACCCTGTGTTCGCCATGCAGCTGGGGATCGCTGAAGAAGGCGGGATTCACGCTGGGCAGCGCGATGAGATCCTGGAGCAACCGGACACTGGTGGGTTGGGAGGCCACGATCCCGTGAGCGTACCGACCGGTTTGAGTCCCGGCGATCCTCAACTTTTGCGCACGGAGGCCCGTTGGGTTGGAGTGGCCATGGGATAAAGTCCCGGACAACAGCCGAAGGTTTGATGGAAAGCGGCGCTGAAATGACTCAGGCTGGAATACCCTACTTCCAAGGCTGCTTCCGTCACGTTGAAGGAACCGGATCGCAAGAGGGTTGCTGCCTTCTCCATGCGCAGTTGCCGCAGGTACTGGGGAATGGTTTGGCCCATTTCCTTAGAAAAAGTGCGGCTCAGGTAGAAGGGGCTGCACGCGGCCGTCCGGGCGATGGCCTCCAGAGACGGGGGGTTGGACAAGTCCTTCTTGAGCGCCTCGAGCACGGTTTCCACGCGGTCCCGAGCGACCCGTTGTTGTCGATGGCAAAACAGCTCTGAGTTCGAGGGCGGAGCGAAAAAGAATTCGCTCATCAACTCACGGACCTTGGCGCCGTACCAGAGGCGCTGGGCCCCGGCCAGAACCGGGGGTTGGCGCAGCGCCATGACGAGATCCCTCTGGCGGGAGGTCAGTGGCTCAGGATCAGAAATGCCGGATACGGCCGGCTCGTTTTCCAGGGAGGCCTGAATCAACGGGTGGAGGAACTCGCGGCTTTCTCCCAGTTCCCGAAGCAGAAAATCCGGCCGGAATTCCACCGTGATGAATTGATGGTTTTGTTCGGCCAAGCGCACGGCTGTCAGAGGGTTTTTGCCCTGCCGATAAAAACCAGCGGACTGGTTGCCGAACCGGGCGGACTTGGCGCCGCAGCTGACAGAGCCCTCACCGGTCAAATTCAGACACAATTCGACGCTGCCAGGATGGAAGCTCCGGGCCCAATCGATGGGTTCGGCGGCGTTGAAATCGTGCCACTCCAGACTGAAGCCGAGACTTCCAAAATTCCCGAAGAGCTGGCGCCAACCGGCTCCGACCGCAGCCCAAGCAGCCACCTCGCCTTCAAAGCGCGGTGAAAGGGTCTTGGGGCTCCGGGGCATATCAGCGGGTTCCGTGAGTTCCTAGGGTATGGTTCGACGGGAGCATGGACAAGGCTTCCGGCGGATTGGGTGTTGAGCAGTGCAGCCGCAGGGCCTCTGGGCAAATCCTTCTAGGTCGCCTTGGAGAAAACACCAACTGCACGATGCCTTTCTATTTTGAACCCAGACAGTAGACTCCCTCCCATCACATGGCCCTGTGCTTGTTCAATTCCCTCCAACGTCGCGTTGAGGCATTCACCCCACTTTTTCCCGAGGCCGATGCCATCGGGTTCTATTGCTGCGGGCCCACGGTGTATGACTTCGGTCACATCGGAAACTTTCGCACCTTCGTCTTCGCCGATCTCCTGAGGCGTTATCTCGAGTTCCGAGGCCATCGGGTCAACCACGTCATGAATATCACCGACGTGGAGGACAAGATCATCCGTCAGGTTGCGGCGACCGGTTTGTCGCTGGCCGAGTTCACTGGGAAATATACGGACGCTTTTCTAGCCGATCTGGCCACCTTGTCCTGTCTCAAGCCGCACCATTTGCCCAAAGCTACCGACTACATCCCGCAGATCATCGACTTGATTGAGCGATTGGAGAAGCGGGGCATCGCCTATCGGGCGGGAGATGGATCGGTCTATTTCAGTATCAACAAATACCGGGGCTGCGGTTGTCGTTATGGGCAATTGGTGACGCTCGATCCGGAGGCACAGCGGCAGACTGAGCGGGTTTCGGGCGACTCCTACGACAAGGACAACTTGGCCGATTTCGCGTTGTGGAAGGCCCGGGTTCCGGGTGACGGAGTCGTGTTCTGGGAAAGCCCTTGGGGCGAAGGACGACCCGGGTGGCATATCGAATGTTCCGCCATGAGCATGGCGCTTCTGGGGCCCAGCTTCGATCTTCACCTGGGAGGCGAAGACCTCGCCTTCCCGCACCACGAAGACGAGATTGCGCAAAGTGAAGGAACGGGGTTGCAACAGGGGGGTCGACCGTTCGTGAAGCATTGGGTGCATGCGGCTCATTTGCTGGTGGACGGCAAGAAGATGAGCAAGTCGTTGGGCAACTTCTTCACGGTGCGCGATTTGCTGAACAAGGGATTCCAGGGTCGGGAAATCCGATTCCTCCTCATCAGCGCGCATTACCGGGAAACCTTCAACTTCACGCTGGAAGGCCTCGAAGCGTCGAGATCGGCCCTGGCCCGATTGGATTCGACGGTGGCCCAATTGATGGAGAGGGCGGGTGCTGCCAATCCAGACAACACATTGGCGCCTTCTTCTTTCGAGATCGCATTCACCGAGGCCTTGGATGACGACCTGAACGTGTCCAAGGCGTGGGCGGTGATCTTTGACTGGGTTCGTGAGACCAACGCCGCGCTGGCCACCGGATCGCTGAGCCCAGCCGCCGCCGCTGAGCGCCTGCACGCTTGGCGACGGGTTGATGGTGTGATGGGTTTGGGAGCCCGTCCTCAGGAAGAAGCCCCAGCCGAAGCCCTCGCCTTGCTGGAGAAACGGAATGCCGCCAAAGCAGCCCGAGATTTCGCTCAAGCCGATGCCGTTCGCAATGAGCTCAAGGCATTGGGATGGACCGTTGAGGACTCCAAGTCCGGTTCCAAACTCAAGCGCCTGTGAACCCGCCGATGGAATCCCATCCATCCATAGTGACTCCCCTGGAATACTGGGAAACGGCGGTGCTGAGGCATTTGTTGCTGGCCGAACCCGACGCAGCGTTGGCGACGCAATTGACGGGTGCGACAGTGGTGGATCGCGAGCACATGGGACCGGCTCTGCTCATTCGCCTTCGCGCCTCCGAGGGTTCGTTTCCTGGACCTCGTGGTGCGGTGTTTGGAGGGCACACGTTCGCCCGACTGGAAGGATGTGCCGCCAATGCCGCCTTCACGCTGCACCTGGATGCGGACGGCTGGGTGAGCCACCTCTTCGCCTTCATGGAGGACGACTCGTCGTGGCCTCACAAGACCCGGGTCGTTGAAGTGCTCGGAGCGGTCCGTCAACGGTGAATGGCCGATAGCGCATCCGCATCCCAGGTGGTGCGCGCGACGGCCCAAACGATCACTCGATCCGCCCCCAAACCCTTGAGGACCGCCGCCACCGCATCGGTGGTGGCACCCGTGGTCAAAACATCGTCCACGATGATCCAAGAGCCTCGGATTGTATCCGATCGCTCGGGTACAAAAGCGGATCGAACATTGCGGGTCCGATCTTCTCGGCTGAGGGAAGCCTGGCTCAAGGTGGCTTCATGGCGTCGGACTCGATCGGTCACCAGAGGGACTCCGAGAGCCTGGGCAAGAGGTGCCGCCAATCGTTCAGCCTGATTGAATTCGCGTTCCCGCAATTTGACCCGGTGGAGCGGCACCGGCACGACCCCCTGCCAGGAATGGCCGGCCAAACTGGGCAAGGCGGCATCTGTCAGCAGGCCCGATAGGAAGGTCGCGAACCACGGTTCCTTCTGGTACTTGAGCCGGTGGATGCTCTCCAGGGCGACCCCCTCGGCGACGACAGCCGCCCGGGCTTCATCCCAGGCGTAGGTGGCTCCACGACAGTCTGCGCAGGTGTGTGAAGCGGTGATCACACCAGACCATGGCAGCCCACAACGCCGACAACAGTGATTGCCGATACGGCGCACTCCGAGGCTGCAGGATGGGCAGACATAGCCGTTCCTCCGGTCGGCGCGATGCTCGTGACACAGCGCGCAAACCCGAGGATAGACCAGTCCCAAGACAGTCTCACCCCAAGTGGTGAGTCCGTTCATGAGCCGCCGGTTGCCTCGATCAAGGAGCATTTCTCAGGGAGGGATCCGCAGCTTTTTGAAATCCGCCCAGCGCGCGAACAAACAGCGCCGTGGTGATGGTGATCACTCCGAAGGTCAGCCATCCGTCATGCAGTCGGGCTGAACCCCACCACCACGTCTGGGCATCGTGACCCGGAACCGGAGCCGTGAAGAATGTGTAGGACTTGAACCAGAAGATCCATCCGGCGTGCAAACCCATTGGCAGCCACAGTCCACCAGTCCGCTCGCGGCACCAGGCAAGCAACCAGCCGATCGCCCCCAGAGTGAGGATTCCGGGAAACACCAGCGAGGGATCACCCAAGCCCGATAGCATGCGGCCCAGCATGACTAATCCGGTCCAAGGGCCTACCGGATCCAGAGGATCTGGACGTCGGAAGAAATGGACCAAAGCATACAGCAAGGCGCTGACGATAGCTGAGACCGCGATGGGGAAGCGGCGTCGGAGGGATCCGTAGACCATGCCGCGAAAGAGGAGTTCCTCGATGAAGGAAACAGCCACGGCCGCGCCCAGCGCTCGGACTGCATGGCTCAGCAGCAGGCTCCCAGGATGCCCAGAATTCCAAGACCGGGCACCAAAGCCCAATGCCATCGCAGCGACGATGGCGAGCGACAGCATTCCGCCCGACAATCCCACCGACAGCTCTCGGCGGGACTTCGGTCTCCAGGCCAATCCCACGGCCGACCATCCTGGGAAAAGTCCGGTCCGCGCCATGGGCCAGAGCCCAAACAAAGCCAGCCCAAGGAGGCAGCGGTCAACATAGCGGCGGAAGGGCTGCGCGGCCAAAGGCGAACCCGGAACCCAATGCTGGGCCAGGGTCCAAAGCCACGGCGCCAACAAGGCTCCGCCGACAAATACCACGATGAGATACCCACAAAGGACCATCACGGGATTTCCCGGTGATCGAGAGAGGGTTGTCCGATTCATGGGGGACTGACTCAAAAACAGCGAGTGAAGTGCATTCCAACCGGGTCAGCGTCGACGCCTCTGAGCATCGCAACCGGGCCGGGTAGCTCAAGGCACTCGGCAAGTCGGACAAATTCCAAAGAATTCCATTCGATGAGAAATCTTGGTGAAACCGTGGCGTCGAGCGAGCTGATCTTGGAATTCACTCAGGAAGCAATCGTCCAGTTCGATGATGCGGGCACATTGTTTGCAGACCAGGTGGTGGTGGTGAGCATCGCCCTCTTCCGGGGACAATTCGAATCGGGCCGCTCCGTCTCCGAAATCGTAGCGCCGCACCAATCCCATGCGCTCCAAGGTGTGCATGTTCCGGTAGATGGTCGCCAGATCGCAGTCCATCTTTCCCAGCGAGGTGTGGATCTCCTTGATCGTCAACGGAGACGCGTGCTTGCGGAGCACATCGAGGATGGCCTGGCGTGGGGCGGTGATCTTGAGCTCCCCGCGGCGCAGCTTGTCCGTCAGATCCGACAGCGGTTGCTGGATGAGTCGGTGCGGATGTTGGTGCTGGGGACAGGGCCGGCTCATGACAGGTTCCGCATAGGACGTTGCAGCCGCCCACCGAACAGGGACAGCACAAAGAGCCCGGCCAGCGTGAGCGTGATGCAAGGGCCGCTGGGTAGGTTGAGCGGATAAGAAATAGCCACGCCACCGACCGCGCCGATCAGCCCCAGGAACAGACTCATCAGGATTTGCTGTCGAAGGCTCCGTGCCAGATTCCGTGCGGCGGCCGGAGGGATGACCACCAGCGAGGTCACCAAGATGATGCCCAGCAGGCGGATGCTCAGGGCCACCGTCACCGTCAGCAACGCCACGAAGCCATAGTTGAGCCAGCGGACAGGGATTCCCGAGACATGGGCCAAATCCGCATGGGCGGTGAGCAAGGCCAACGCGTTGAGTTTCCAGAAGAGGATGGATCCCACGGAGACCAGAACAATGAACGCCAGAACAGCATCACCCCAACCGACGGAAAGGATGTCCCCGAACAAATAGCGATCGAGCTCTCCACGATGCCCACGCAACAGACTCAGGATGACCATTCCGAGGGCGACGGATCCACTCAACAGCAACGCCATGATGGTGTCGTTGAGCAAGGCGGTGCGTTCCTTGAGCCAGAGGATCAATCCGGCAATCAACAGGCTGAAAAGGATCATCGGAAGCGTCGGGTCCGGCAGCCCCAGCCAGAAACCCAGCGCTACGCCGGCGAGGGCTGCATGAGCCACGGTGTCGCTAAAGAAGGACATCCGCCGGGCGGTGACGAAAACTCCGATGAACCCACAGAGCGGTCCCAAGAAAAGGGCGGTCAAAAGCGCCCGCAGCATGAAGGGTTCAATGTCCATGGCCGCCGTGAGAATGAGGGTGATGGTGGTGGTGATGGTACGGCGTGAAATGGATGCCGTAGGCCTGTTTCAAGGACTCGGCGTTCATCACTTCCTCAGGCGCCCCCTCGCAGCAAATGACGCCGTTGAGCGCATACACCCGGCTGGCGTGTCGATAGACCATGGAGAGATCGTGCGAGACGAGGACCACAGTGAGGCCGCGTCGTTGGTGGACCTCGGCGATGAGTTCGTAAAAATCGGCCTCACCCGGGGTGTCCACACCGGCGGTGGGTTCATCGAGCAGCAACAATTCCGGCTCGTTGAGGAGGCTGGAGCAAATCAGGACGCGTTGGAGTTGCCCGCCGCTGAGCCCAGCGACGGGGCGGTCGAGCAATCGGGTGACATCCATCTCGGCCACGGCCGAGTGCAATTGCTCATCGATTTGTCGGGACGGACGCCAGAACCAGGTGGCGGTGACCGGTCGTCGGATGGCCAAGAATTCCCGCACCGTCAGCATGAAGCTCGGGTCGAGTTGCAGGCGTTGGGGTACGTAGCCAATTCGTCGAAGGAGCGACGGATTCGGTGGTCCCTCCTGCAGGAGACGGACGGAGCCCGAGTGGGGTTCTTGGAGACCCAGCAGACATCTGAGCAAGGTGGTCTTGCCGGAGCCGTTGGGTCCGATCAACGCCACCATGCGCCCGGCTTCGATGCGCAAGTTGACGCCACGTAGAACCGGAGTACCGCCCAATTGGACTTGAAGGTCCCGCACTTCGACAGCGGCGGGTTTCGGTATTCGGAAGGCGATGTCCATGGAGCTTCAGCGCAACACCGATTCCAGCGTGCGCAAATTACGGCGGAGCCCGTCGATGTAGAACGTCTTAGAGGCGGTGCCAGTTTCCAAGACATCCAGTTCAGCCACACCAATCTGAAGGTCACTGGCCAGACGCTTGAGCAATCGCGGATGGAATTGAGGTTCCGAAAAAATCACCCGAACCTGCTGGGCCCGGATGGCCCGTGACAATTGAGCCAAGTATTTCGGAGAAGGGTCCACACTGGGCACCTCTTCAACGACGCCCACCAGCATGAGGTCGTAGCGCTGGCAGAAGTACGGAAAGGCATCATGAAAGGTGACGACCTTGCGATTGTTCAGACTCTGGAGGGACGCGCGGATCTGGGAGTCGAGTTGATCGAGTTCCTGAAGGTAGGCCGTTGCGCGGCGGGTGTATCCGTCAGCGTGGGCGGGATCGGCCTGACAGAGAGCTTGGACGATGTTGGACACGCAGTGTTTGGCGAGAATGGGGTCCAGCCAGACATGGGGGTTGGCACTGTCGCTATCGTGATCGTGGTTGTGCTCGTGTTCTGGGTGACCCTTTTTGGATGGGGTCGGGTCGATGGCCAGTGGTGTCAGGTGGTGAATGAGTTGCTTCTGAAGACCCTCGGTCACCGTCACGACTCGTCGCGTGGGCTTTGAAGCTCCCCGAGCCACCGCACGAGTGAGCCAAGAGTCTACGCCCAGACCGTTCATGAGGACCACGTCTGCCGCCGCCAATCGACGGAGATCCGAAGGACGGAATTGGAAATCGTGCGGTCCCACATTGGCCGGCAGCAGATTTTCGACGATGGCTGCGTCTCCAGCGACATTGGCGGCCCACGAATGGATGGCCGGCAGGGTGGTCAGAATCCGGACTTCTGCGCGAGTGCTGAGAGCACAGAGCAGGCCGAGCATCCAGACCATGAGGAGGGAGCGGGATCCATTCACGATCCGGCAGAGTAGAAACCGCGGCAGAAGATTGCAAACCGCTTGCATCCTCATAAGGCAACAAAAAACCCGCCGGCGAACCGGCGGGTTTCAAAAAGTTGTGACAGGTTACTTCATCAACAGCATTTGCCGGGCGCGCTTGATCGCCAGGCTGAGCTTGCGCTGGAAGGGAGCCGGCAAACCGGTGTACTTCCGGGGCAGAACCCGTCCGTTGTCGGTCACGTACTGCTTGAGCAGGGCGACGTTCTTGTAGTCGATAGCGTCGATGGTGAACTCGACCTTGGGCTTCGGACGCGGGGTCCGGGCTGCGGTCGATCGGCGCTTCTTCTTTTCCTCGAGCTTGGTCTTGCGGGGCATGGCTTACTTGATTTCGCGATGCAGGGTATGACGGCGAAGGAAGGGATTGAACTTCTTCTTTTCCACCTTGTCGGTCTGCAGCTTCTTGTTTCGGGTCGTCTGGTAGCGGGAGACGGGCTTACCCTCCTTCTTCGCTTCCGTACACTCAATGGTCACAATCTCACGCGGCATAAATCAATTTTCCTTATCCTTGGTGGGTTTCTCCTCGACGTCGCTGTCGTCTTCTTCGACATCCACCGAGGCTCCGGCCTCGACAGATCCCAGCGAACCGAGGCGGTTGCGCTGACGCAGAACGCCTTCCTTCTCGAGTTGGGCTTGCGATTCCACCGTATAACGGGTCCAGGGGATCGCTTCCAAACGGGCCTTGGGAATGACCTTGCTGGTCAATTCGCAGACGCCGTAGGAGCCTTTTTCGATGCGTTTGAGGGCTTCCTCGATCTCATACACGGCATCCTGATCTGAGGACAGGAGGCTGAGTGCGAAATCGCGGTCGAAATTGTCGGTGCCGGAGTCACCCATGTGGAGGCTGTAGCTCTCCATTTCGGCTTGGGACTCCTTGGCCAACCCGCTCATCTGGCCCCGGAGGCGCTCATGCAAGTCGAGCAGGTTCTGGTAGAACTTCTGCCACTCCGGCTTAACCCGGGAAATGGGCATCCAGCTCTGGGTTTCAGGTGCTACGGCCTTGCTACCGGCCTTAGCCAGAGGTCGACCGAGGATCATGGCCGCACTGGCCGCGCCCACCTTATGGTGTGCTGCCTTCTTGATCGGAGTGATCGGAGCGGGTGCCGGTTTTTTCGCCATGGCGTCTCTTTCCCAGTTTACTTGCTGAAGGCACTCGTCCACCGCGGACGACTCATCCGCCGGGTGCCTGTTCCCACGACTCATTTCGAATCGAGGGCCGCGGAAACTAGCAATTGATACACAGAACGCCACCAAAATCTTTGGATGCTGGCAATGGACGAATCAACCAGTGGGTTCTCAGGCAGGCTTTTGGAGGTGTTAAGATCACCGTTCGAACCCGCTTGGACCCTGCCGTGTTTGGGGAATCCAGGTGAACTGAGTAGACGGAAGGACCTCCAGAGAACTCGAGTTGTCCCGTTCCTTCGCCTTGCTTCGTAGGACGGCTTGCGCACACTCCGCCCCGCTCTGGCGATTCCAGGGCTCCTTTTATCAGAGTCTAATGAACGCGATTCTCGCCCTCGAAGACGGTTCGGTGTTCCGCGGCCACGGATTTGGCGCGCAGGCTTCGGCATCCGGGGAGGTGTGTTTCAACACCTCGATGACCGGCTATCAGGAGATCCTCACCGATCCTTCCTATAAGGGTCAGATCGTAACGATGACCTACCCGATGATTGGCAACACGGGCATCAACCTTCAGGACATGGAGTCCTGGAAGGCCCATTGTTCCGGGTTCGTCATTCGGGAACTCAGTCCCGTAGTAAGCAACTGGCGAGCAGACCTGTCGCTAGCCGCGTATCTGGATCAAAATGGCATTCCGGGAATCCAAGGGGTCGACACCCGGGCGCTGACCAAGAAGCTCCGTGTGCGGGGTGCCTTGGCCGGGTTCCTGACCACAGAACCGATGTCCGATGCGGACGCGGTGGCTCGGGCCCGCCAATGGGGTTCGATGGAGGGCCGGAATTACGTCGTCGAAGTCACCCATTCGGAGAGTTTCATCTGGGACGAAAAAGATCAGGACTCGGCGGACTTCTCGGTGACGCAGCAACATTCGCCGCCCGAACCCCGCCAAGTGCGGCTGCCGTTGCGCGCCGCCGACATCCCCATCGTGGCTTACGATTTCGGCATCAAGTACAACATCCTGCGGCGTTTGCGGCAGCGCGGTTTCCGTATCCGCGTGGTTCCTGCCGGAACCTCGGCTGAAGAGGTGCTGTCCTACAAGCCAGCGGGTGTGTTCCTCAGCAATGGCCCGGGCGATCCGGGAACCTTGGGAGGGATTGTCGGTGAGGTGAAGAAGCTCGTGGACACGGGCATTCCGATCTTCGGGATTTGCCTGGGGCATCAGATTTTGGGTCAGGCATTGGGTGGCAAGACCTTCAAGTTGAAGTTCGGACACCGGGGTGGGAATCAACCGGTGAAAGATCTCGAAACGGGTCGGGTTGAAATCACTTCCCAGAACCATGGTTTTGCCGTCGACCCGTCGTCGCTGCCGTCCGAGGTGGCGGTGAACCGCATCAATTTGAACGACCAGACGGTCGAGGGATTGCGCCACAAGACCAAGCCGGTCTTCTGCGTGCAGTACCATCCGGAAGCCGCCCCGGGTCCCCATGACTCCTCCGTGCTCTTCGATGAGTTCCGGGAGCTGGTGGAAAAGCGGGGTTGAAGGGTTGGCTGGGTTGGCTGGGTTGGAGATGAAACCACCCGTCGTTGGATCCGGTGCTGATCAGCGGGGCATGCCTGCCCGGGTATCCACGCTGATCAGGAGGGCGTTGCCCATGGGGCGTTCGGAACCTTCACACGGGATGTTCATCACCTGACCCCGGGCCCAGAGGGTCGAGGACCCACCGCCATCGAGATTGAGAACTTCAGTGCATCCGAGGCCTGCGATGTAAGTGCCGAGTTCACCCAGGGTCATGCCCACTGAGATGCCGGGTTGACGTCCATCCACCTGGACCAAGAACAGGAACTGGTCATTCCATCCGATGGCCGATCGCGGATGGCGGGCGTCGGAAGATTGGTACTGCGTGGGCTGACCTCCTTTGAGCAGGGCGGGGCCGCCTCCCAAGCCGGTGGAGATGTTTCTCAAGTCGGGTTGGGTTTCCGTGGAAAGGGTCCAGAGGGATCCGATGGCCACGGAAGCGGCCGAGGGTTCCGTGCCGACCGGCAGTGACAGAACCACGCCGTTGGTCGGGATGGGCGTGTTTCCCCCAAGATGCAGGGACTGAAGGCGAAAGACGGATCGCTGACCGGGCCGGAGGGGCAAAGCGGAAGCGGCTTCGCCGATAAAGAGACACTCGGTGCCATTCGCCGAAGGAGTTCGTGCCCCTGAGGCAGCGGTGTACAGTACCGGTCGCTCGTGCCGCTCCTCGTTGAGACCGATGGCCATCTTGGTGCCACTGGGCGGGGTCATCGAAAGCAATGAAACCACAGATCCCAAATGGAGGGATCGATCCGGGCCCACCCAGAAAGCGCTTTTGCCATTGGGAGCAGAAATCAACTCACCCTCCCGAATGCACAGCCCTTCCGGATCTCCCAGACAGGGGCCTTGACGCGCGAAGAAGTCGCCGTTGATGGCGGCCAACGGCAGACCACGGTTCTTCGGAAAGGCCGAGGCCTGACTGGACAGCGTCCCCACGCCGAGATGGTTGCTGCCACCGAGCAGCACATGGATTCCCAGATCCGGCCGGTCCCTCCGAATCCGGATGACATGCACCGACCAAGGTCCTTCGGAGAGGTTATCCTGATGGTAATGGAAGGCGTCCCCAAGTCGGGTTTTGGAGGTCGGGACTGGCGGCGTTGCGGACGAGGCGATCGCATCGACCGGATGGGTCGCATCAACCATCCCAGATGAAAACGCCAATAGAAGGAACCAGAGGATTTGTTTCATGAGGACGGATCAGGATCGCGGCACCGGCACGCGCACGACCAAGAGGCCCGATGCGGTGGACCGCTCGCGTCCGTAGCACGGGCTGTTGAGGATCTGATCCCCAAGGATCAGTTCCGTGGATCCGCCGCCGTCGAGGTTGATGGCTTCCTGACAACCGAGACCGATGAGAAAATCAGAGAGTTCAGCGAGGGTCATGCCGACGGAGAGCCCTGCCTGCCGTCCATCGACGACGACGAGAAAACAGTGACGCTCATTCCATCCGAACGCAGAACGCGGGTGGCGTTCAAAGGAACGAGCCGCAGATTTCCCGGTCGGCTTGCTGAGGTGGACCAAAGCCGGCCCTCCACCGATGGCGGACACGGCCGATTCCAGCGAGGGCTCGGTGAGCGTTTCGAGGTATACAGGGGTGCCCGGCCGCAGGTGATCCCGCAGAGACGTTCCCGCGCGGAGGATCAGGCTATCTGGATCTTGTGGGAAGGAATGGCCTTGGACTCGGCCGTGAACCACCCCTCGAAGCCGTTGGCCTGCCTTCAGCGGCAACCAGGGATGGGATCCCTCTCGGGTGAGGATCCATCCCGGAGAAGGATCCGACTCGATGGCCCGCGATGAAGCTCGTGTGAGCACCACCGGACGGGAGCCGTCAAAATCCTCATTCAGCCCGAATTCCTGCGGTGCAGATTCGCCCACGCGTAGGCTGAAGCGCGCACGCACAGTGTTGATCCGGGGTTTTCCAGCGAGGTCAAACCACAGGCAGTCCCGTTCGATGGGTGCACTGATGAGCTGGCTACGCTGGATGAAAAGGCCTCGTGGGTCTCCGGGCATCGGGTCGTTTTCGATGGCGTAAAAATCGCCATTGATCGCGGCGACCGGTGTTCCGAGGGATTTGGGAAAGAGTGAAACCTGCTCAGAAAGGGTGTTAAGGCCGATGCGGTCATGGAAGGCCAGCGAGGGACAGAACTGCAGGCTGCTTTGGGTTTGATCCACTCGGACGACGTGGATGGACCAAGGTTCGTCACGCACCACATGTGCCACACTGAGGCCAGTGCCAGCCGCTCGGAATTCCGGTGGGTTTCCGACGACCACAACCCACAGGTGGCAGCCAACCAGCGCCAGTCGGAAGAGGAACCCTCCAAAGCGTCTACCCCAGGCGACGTGGAACGACTGCATTCTATCGTTGCTGGAATGGAGCAGTGACCGAGGATTTCGCATGGATCGTCAGGCCAAACCTTTCCAACGCCGCAGCGACCATTCGGCCACCAACAGTCCCAACAAGATCGCCAAAGACACAGGACGGTCCCAAAGGGGTTTCCGGTGAAACTCGACGGTGGGCGTCGGTAGGTCTTTCCAGAGTGATTCCAATCCGGAGGGCTGGGTCTCTTCGATCCGGTGTTCAGTCCCATCTCCAGCCCTGCTGATCCCTGCCATCACGGGCGGGCGGGCCTGCAAATCTGCCAATTCTGGATCGACCGATTCGGCGACCAGCAACTGGCGGTCGACACCCAGGAGCAACTCACCTCGACGGGCGACGGCGCTGACCACGAAGGTTCCAGGCTTTTGGAGGGTGATGGGTGCCACATAAGCGCGACGGGTCGGGTCGAACCGGGCCACCCCAACCGCGTTGCTCGAGGCACCGGAACCGGCGAAGAGTGTCACTTCGGCATCGGTCACTTCCTGTTGGGCTGGGTCCCGAACATGGATCGAGGCCGAGGCGCTGGCCCCTGGAGTGATGTAGGAATTCGAGAGATCCAGAAGCACCGGTGGGTTGGTGCGGCTGCTTCGACCGGCGGCCAACCAGCGGATGGCATTGACCCAGAAACGTCGGTAGTACCGGGAATCGCAGTTGTCTTCGGTGACGGGCCACCGGGTGTTCCGAGGCTCGCCCCAGAGGGTCTCAAAATCGGCACCCCAGGACCGTGTCGTATCGGAGGTGAAGGCCATGGTCCGGCCACGACCCACTTCCTGGACCGCCAGCAGCACGTCGCCATCGAAGCCCTGAGGGGCGTTGTCGGCGTAGGCCAAGACTTGCGCGCCGGGCTTGGCTCGCTCCATCCGGTTGATGCCATGCAAGGTGGGGAATTTCTCGGTCCAGATTTGGCGGGTTTCCTCGGCCGTAGCTCCGATGGCCACGATGGGGTGGGTCCAGGCCGCTCTGGGAATCCTCGGCTGGAAGTCCTCCTTGGAGGAGTCGAAAGCTCCTTCCATGGCGACTGGAATGATGCGGTCCAGGAGCGTCTGGTGATAACCTCCGCGACCGAAGGCCGAGTTGCCACCGATCATGAGGAATCCACCACCGAACTCTTCGACCAGCCGGGCCATGTTGGTGACCTGGAGCGGACTGAACGAGGAACGGAGGATGTCGCTGTGGATGACCACGTCATAGTCGAGCAAGCCCGCTAGGTTTTTTGGGAAACCGTAGGTCGGATGATCGACGGGGTAGATGCGCTCGCCGGTTTCGGGATCGGCATCGACCGTGTTGAGGTATTGTCCGTTGTTGCCAAACGGACGGTAGAGCGTGGTCACCTTGATGCCGGGATCGCTTTGCAGCGCATCCTTGAGGTATTTCCACTCGGGCTGCGGGCTCTGATTGTTTTGCGGGGTTCCCTCCATGTAGAGCACCCGCAAAGTCGGATCGACCACTTCCAATCCGAAAGGCCGCTGGTTGTTCGAAGCCAGCCATTCTCCGGGACTGGAGGAAACGCTGACCTCGTACACTTGGAACCCGCGCATCCGCGGAATGAAATCGAGTTCGATGTGCTGGGCGTCACCGTTGAGAAGGAGCGGCTTGGCGGCCAGGATTTGACCGTCTTTGCGGATTTGCACGGTGACGGTCTTACCGGTGAATCCCGGAGAGCGGATATCCACCATCACGCGCGTCGGAGCGTTCTCGGCGACGGCACGGCGGACTTCGAGACCGGTGATGCGGACATCCTTCAACTCATTGGTGGTTCCGCTTAAGAGCGTGTGGACTTTCACTCCATGTCGGCGCAGACGGCGAGCGGCGGCTTCCGGGTCACGGACCTCGGTTTCAATACCGTCGGAGACCAGCAGAACGCCGGTCAGCGGCTCTTCGGGAGGCAGGGAGAGAAGGCTTTCCAGAGCGCGTGAGATTCCCGAGGAAGGTCCGTCGGCTTGCGATAAAATCGGACGGTTGGTTTCGACCGTGATGGTTTCGCTGAATCGCAATTGCAGCAAATCGACGTTCTCCGGTTTAGCAGCGACCACATGACGCTCCATCCAAGTCCGCGCAGAGGCCAATCGGCCTCCGGGGACATCCGTGGTCGCCATGCTGCGTGAGGTATCCACGAGGATGGCCAAGCGCGCTCGGCGGGAATGGACCGTTTTCTCAATCCACTGCGGATCGAGGAGGCAAAGCACCAAGCCGACGATAGCCAGCAATCGGAGGAACGCGCAGAGGGCTCGGACCCACGGCTGGGACCGCCCACGAGCCCACGCATAGCTGGTGATGAGCAGGCTCATGACGATGAGCCCGCCAAGGACCAGCCACCGAGGCTCCGGTAATTGGGTGAACTGCATCATGATCATTGAGCCCGGGTCAGGCGTCGGAAGTACTCGCTGATTTGTTCGGCGAAGGGCTGGGGGGCCTCTTCAGCCGAAACATCGGTGCGGTCTTGGTTTTGCCGCAATGCTCGCTCCAAAAGGTCTGCCGCCGATTGGACGCCCGCCGCTGCCAGACTTCCGTTTGTTCCAGCCGCGTCGCTGCGGCCCTCGCCGAGGGCCTCAGCCGCCTGGGACATTTGTTGGGCGGCGGCATCGATGCGTTTGCCAGCCGCCTGGGCTTCGCGCGCCTCTTTGCTGCTCATGCGGGCGATTTTTTCGGCCAGTTTTCGCGCCTGTTCCTGCAGGCGCTTTTGTTGATCGGCCAGACCCTTTGGATCTTGTCCGGGGCTGTTTTTCGAGGGCTCTCCGGGTGAACCCGGCTGGGAACCAGAGCCAGGACTTGGTTTGCCCGGTGGGGCTGGAGCGGGTTTTCCTGATTTGCCCGGGGCTGGAGATTCACTCGGTTTTCCGGTCTCGCCCTCCTTGCCTTGACCCTCGCCAGGCTTTTGACCCGGAGGGGATTTCTGGGGTTTGCCTGGTTTTTTTCCTTCTCCCTCTTCTTCCATTTGGTTGGCCAATTCCGATTGGGCCTTGGCCAAGGCTTTGGCTTCTTCCAGAGCTTTCTCCAATTCTTCGGCGTTGGCTGGTTTTTGAGGTTTCTTGTCGATGGCCTCCAAGACCACCTGAGGTGGCTGGAGGTCCGGAGGTGATTCCTCGGGCGGCTTCTCGGAGAGCTCGGGTTCTGTGGGCAAATTCTTCAGCTGTGGCATGGCCTTGATGGCCCGGTACAAGGCGGCGAGGGCTTTCTCTTCTGCGGGCAAGGCCTCCGTTGGCAACTTCTTGTCCAGCGCTCGGGCCGCATCATCCATGCCTTCCAGCGCTTCATCCAAGGCGAACTGGGCCGCCTTCGGAGCGTTCATGGATTCGAGTTTCTGTTGGTACCGAGCGGTGAATTCTCGGGCTTCGCGCTGGCGCTGGGAAAGGTCTTGGAAGGCATTGGTCGCAACACGGGCAGTGGTGGTTGTCGCCGTCGTGTCGGCGAGAATCCCTTTCTGGATGGCGATGAGGTTCAGCCGCTGTTGTGGCTGGCCTTTGCGCTTGGAAGGCGGCGGGCCGGATCGGTCGGTCAATTCGATGAAGTAAGTGGGCGAGCGACCGATCCCGGGTCCATCGAGGGTGTTGTTGTCCCGGGCCTCGGCGTAATAGGATACCACGTCGTAGGGCTTGAGCTGAAGACTCCCCAAGCGCAGGACAACGGCACCGAGTGTCTGACCGTCCTTGAGATGGCGGTCCCGGACTTCCAGACGTTGCTCGGGTCCACCCAAGACATGGTAGACGATGGTGATGGATTCCAAACCGAAGTCGTCCGAGGCGGTCACTTTTAGTGGAATGATCTCGTCGGGGTCGGCGCGGATGTCCTCGCCAGGTTCGGTGACATCCACTTTGGGCGGCTGGTCCGGAAGGGCCCGAATGGGATACCGGGCCGAATTCGAGGTGGAGGGCCGGCCACGGGAGTCGGCGATGACGATGGAATATTCGGAATCCTTTGAGAGCGTCAGTTCGCCGCGCCAGACGTTGGAGTCGCCGGGTTTCAGTGCCACGACACTCCCATTGGTGAGAATCAATTCGGCCTGGCCAAGAGACACGTTGCCTTCCAATTCAAAGAGGACCCGTGTGCCGCGCAGTGCGGTGATGGGCGGGGTGGACTGGCGCAGTTCCGGAAGGCCGGCGTAGGCGGGCGGAATCAAGCGGAGTGACAACCGAGCGATCTCGGGTGGGACATACGCCACCAAAGGATATTCGGCAGAGACGGTGTCACCGGCGCGGATGCGGAAGGTTCCAGAAGTGGTGACGGTCAACGCATGGAATGCTAGCGCATTGGACAGCACGGGAATCGTCTCGATCTGCCACCGATCTTCGCCTTGAGTTCGCCACTCCACTCCGACCGTTTTGGGGATTCGGCCCGAGAGGCGGTTGGTGAGAGTGAACTTCTGGCCCACCGGAAATTCGCCACCGCCGGGTTCCACGATGAGTCCGGTGAACCGGGCCGCGGACCACGGAGCCAGCGTCCGGAGCAGGGCAACGCCCGATTGGGGTGCAACGAAGAAGAATCCAATGAGTGCCGACAAGACGCCGCCGCCGAAGAGCAATCCGGGCAGGCTGAGACGTTGTCGGTAAGGCACGGTCTCGACGCTGGCGAGTTGGGCGGAGCGTTGGCTCAGAGCTGCAGCCAGTTCCGATTCATAAGGACCAGAAGGGGTCCTCTTGCCTGAGAGGTATTCAGCGGCTGTTGAAATCTCGCAGCCCAGATGGGGGCTCGCCGATTCGATGTCCAGGGCGGCCTCTTTGAGCGGAGTGCTTTGGTGTTTCAGACGGAACCACCGACGAAGCCCCACCGCGAATCCGACCAGCAGGAACAACCAAGCCAGAACTCGGACGCCGACAGGCAACAGCAGTCCGTAGTCGAGGAGCATGACGATCAACAACCCGAGCCCCAGTCCAGCTCCCGTGGCCCAGGCGAGACCTGTCCGTCTGGCGGCGTCCTTGCGACGGGCGGTCTGGGCCAGTTGCCTGCGGGCTTGATCAGCGGGTGTGTTCATGGGGTGGAACGGTTGGCCACGACGGTTTCGATGAGCAGGAACCCGAGGGCTGCCAACAGGAGGATGCGCCACCATTCCTGTC
>Ga0255099_1000044_pt1 | contig 51067 bp, 47 predicted proteins | sample Colum_Colum_RepA_2_FD_188451 | JGI IMG/M metagenome (GOLD analysis project Ga0255099, IMG submission 188451) | Freshwater microbial communities from Columbia River, Oregon, United States - Colum_Colum_RepA_8d | ecosystem: Environmental > Aquatic > Freshwater > River | place: USA: Oregon...
GTTTTTACTAACAAAATAAACTCTGTTAAATTATTGTTTAGTTTTAGGTTTAATAGTTCAATACAAATACGTTTGAAATAAACTAACTGCCACAGGCTTCGCAAGCCTCCGGATTGTCTAAACTACAGGCCAGTTGTGCTTGTTGTTCTTCTACGCTAAGTAAATGGGTTTGTCCGCGTTCAACCAGTAACTGATCTTCATTACCAAGCACTACGGTAGGTTTTTTTAAAGCATCCTGGTCTACGGTAAATTTAATGGCATCGGCAGCTGCTTTGGTACGTAAGTAGTACATGCCGGTTTTTAATCCTTTTTTCCAGGCATAAAAATGCGCACTGCTCATTTTTGCAAAATTAGCATCCTGTATAAACAAGTTTAGCGATTGCGACTGATCTATAAATGCGCCACGATCTGCAGCCATATCGATAATAGTACGTTGTTTAATTTCCCAAACGGTTTTGTAAAGTGCTTTAATATTATCGGGTATTTCGTCAATATGTTGTACGGAACCGTTAGACGCAATGATTTTATTTTTTAATCCTTCATTCCAAATGCCAAGCTTAACCAAATCGCGCAACAAGTGTTTATTTACTACAACAAATTCACCACTTAACACACGGCGTGTATATATATTACTAGTGTAGGGCTCAAAGCATTCATTATTGCCTAAAATTTGCGAGGTACTTGCGGTAGGCATGGGCGCTAATAACAAGCTATTGCGTACCCCGTACTTTAAGATTTCTTCTCTTAAAATATCCCATTCCCAGCGCTTACTAGGTGTAACATGCCACATGTCATGCTGAAAAATACCTTTAGAAATAGGTGATCCGGCATACGTTTCATAGGCACCATCCGTTTTAGCAAGATCTTTGCTGGCAGAAAGTGCTGCAAAATAAATAGTTTCAAAAATTTCAGAATTTAATCGGCGCGCATCTTCACTTTCAAACGGAAAGCGCATTAAAATAAATGCATCTGCAAGGCCCTGAACACCCAATCCAATGGGACGATGCCGCATATTACTGTTTCGCGCTTCGGGTATCGGATAATAGTTTCTATCAATAATTTTATTAAGGTTTAGTGTGGCCTGATAGGTAATATCAAATAATGCATTATGATCAAACTCACCGGTTTTTTCGTCTACAAAACGTGGCAAGGCAATAGAAGCGAGGTTACAAACGGCAACTTCATCGGCACTGGTGTATTCAATAATTTCTGTACATAAATTACTAGATTTTATAGTACCGAGATTTTGTTGATTAGATTTACTATTAGCCGCATCTTTAAATAACATGTACGGATTTCCCGTTTCAATTTGCGCTTCAATTATGGCGGCCCACAATTCACGTGCTTTTATTTTTTTTCTGTAGCGACCTTCAGCTTCATACGATTCATATAAGGCTTCAAAGGCGGCACTGTGACAATCGCTTAAACCCGGACATTCATTAGGGCACATCAGCGACCAGTCACCCTCGGCCTCAACACGTTTCATAAATAAATCCGGAATCCACAGCGCGGTAAATAAATCGCGCGCGCGCAATTCTTCTTTCCCATGGTTTTTACGAATGTCTAAAAACTCATAAATATCGGCATGCCAGGGCTCAAGATAAACCGCAATAGAGCCTTTTCGCTTGCCGCCGCCCTGGTCCACATATCGTGCGGTTTCGTTATATACTTTTAGCATGGGAATAATACCATTGCTGGTTCCGTTAGTGCCTTTTATATATGAACCCGTGGCACGAACATTGTGTATGCTAATACCTATTCCTCCGGCGCTTTGTGAAATTTTTGCACATTGTTTAAGCGTATCATAAATTCCATCAATACTATCATCTTTAACCTGCAATAAAAAACAAGAACTCATTTGTGGCTTTGGTGTTCCGGCATTAAATAGGGTAGGCGTGGCATGCGTAAACCAACGTTCACTCATCAGGGTATAGGTTTTTAATGCCGATTCAATATCATCTTTATGAATGCCAACAGCTACGCGCATAATCATGTGCTGCGGTCGTTCTGCAACCAAGCCGTTCATTTTTAAAAGATACGAACGTTCCAAGGTTTTAAATCCAAAATAATCATAGCCAAAATCACGGTCATATATTATGGAGGAATCTAAAATCTGCGCATTTTCCATTACCAGAGCAAAAACATCTTCTGCTATTAATCCCGCTTTTTGACCGGTTTTAGGATCAATGTAATGGTACAGGCTTTCAATAGTTTTTGAAAATGACTTTATGGTGTTTTTATGTAAATTACTTACTGCAATACGCGAAGCCAGTTGAGCGTAATCGGGATGCCGTACCGTTAATGATGCAGCGGTTTCAGCAGCCAAATTATCTAAATCACTGGTACTAACGCCGTCATAAACACCATCTATAACTTTTTTAGCCACCAATATCGGATCAACGTGTGCCGGTTCTAATCCGTAACTTAGTTTTTGAATGCGAGCTGTAATTTTATCAAATTTTACAGACTCCCGGGTGCCATCGCGTTTAATTACAAACATGTTTTAGGGGTGTTAAATAGGTTTTTAATTATATACAAATACAAGATAATATGAGAACTTAAAAATTTTAATTTTAACCTGATTTTTCTTTCAACAGTAGCGTAGTTAATATCTTCAATACCCTGGATTATGGGGCTAAGATTCCTGACAATCAAGTATTTAATCATCTCAAAGGGGGGTTTTTAACGAAGCGGCGAACTAAAAGTCTTCGTCCAGTTTAAATTCTTTTTGAGTTTCGGATTTATTCATTACGCCGGCCTTTTGATATTCGCCTACTCGTTTTTCAAAGAAATTGGTTTTTCCCTGAAGCGAAATCATTTCCATAAAATCAAAAGGGTTAGCAGCATTAAAAAATTTAGAACAACCCAATGCAACGAGCAGACGGTCGGCCACAAATTCAATATACTGGCACATTAAATCGGCATTCATGCCAATAAGTTTTACAGGTATGGCATCCACAACAAATTTCTTTTCAATTTGCACAGCATCTGTAATAATTTGCGTAACCTGTTCTTTAGGCAATTGCCATTTAATATGCTGTGCATATAATAGGCAAGCAAAATCACAGTGCAGGCCTTCGTCACGGCTAATAAGTTCGTTGCTAAATGTAAGCCCCGGCATTAAGCCCCGTTTTTTTAACCAAAATATAGAACAAAACGAGCCTGAAAAGAAAATACCTTCCACGGCAGCAAAGGCAATTAGGCGTTCCGCGAAACTGCCATTGCCAATCCAACGCAAGGCCCACTGGGCTTTTTCACCCACACAGGGTACGGTATCAACAGCATGTAAAAGTTTGTCTTTTTCAACAGGGTCTTTTATATAAGTGTCAATAAGTAAAGAATAGGTTTCAGAATGTATATTTTCCATCATAACCTGAAAACCATAAAAGCAACGGGCTTCAGGGTATTGCACCTCGTTTAAAAAATTGATTGCTAAATTTTCATTTACAATACCATCACTCGCGGCAAAAAAAGCCAGTACATGTTTTATAAAGTGCCGTTCGTTATCGTTCAGTTTGGTATTCCAGTCTGTAAGATCAGAGGCCAAATCAATTTCTTCAGCAGTCCAGAAACTGGCTTCTGCTTTTTTATAAAAATCCCAAATGTCACGATACGTGATGGGAAACAGAACAAAACGATCTTTGTTTTCAATAAGTATTGGCTCTTGCGGCATGTAATTTGTATTAATTGGTTTTAAAAACTCTTCATGCAAATAAATTGAAAAATACAGGGGGGTATCTTTAAAATGAATTAACACATTGCCTAAGTTTTTAACACGTGACGTTATTAACCGATTTTATGTTGATAAAAACAAGAAATGATTTTAAAACTCCATTTTGAATTAAAGACAAAATTCGTATTAGCCTATTTATGTATCTTTGTTTATACGGCATGAATGATGTTGCACTGTTTGATCAATTGCGGAAACGAAATTTTTCGGCCTCAAAAGTGTTTTTTGAACGCTATTACGGCCGCATGCTTGCGGTTTGCCGCCGCTACTGCGCCGAGGATGCAGAGGCCTTAAGCACACTGTTTGATTTATACGACCCTACTTTAGAATATTTACTTCAACATACTGTTGAGTCCAAAGAAAACCTATGGCCGCATTTAGAAATGGCCTTAATAAAAAAGCTTATTCTGCATACAAAATTGAAAGGTGCATCCTTTCATGTCTCAAACACGGTGCATCCAAAGTCACAAAACGAATTCAACTTTGATTTGTTTGCGCCCAGCGAACGGGTAGATTTTTCGTTAACCAATCGGGAATCTTTATTAAAAAGTATTCAGCAATTAACACCGCCACACCGTTTAGTATATAATTTGTGTTGCATAGATGGTTTTTCTAACATGGAAGTGGCAGAACTTATGGAATACAGCTTGGACACGGTTCGTGTAAATCTTGAAAAAGCAAAATTTGCGTTGTTTAAAAATTTAGAATATATATTAACACACCAGTGAACGCAGAAAAGCCTCAAAATTTAGATGAAAATCGATTTTCGGTTTTACTTAAAAATACCGAAGAGCCCTTTAACGCATCCGCATGGGAATTATATTTGGCATTCAAAGGAAAACTACAACCAAATGCAGACCCTAAGCCTTTTAGGCCACATGCCTGGAAATACTTTGAATTTGATAAAACAAGAACGCTCTTAGCAATTGTTTTAGGGGCACTTACAATTTTAATTATAGGGCTGTTGGTAAAACCCAGTAAGCCTAATACCACAATCCAATTTACAGATATAGACACAGCAAACGCATCCTTAAATTCCTATCAAAATAAAAATCAATCTGCAAAACCATCACCAATAAACACACTGCAAGTTTCAAATGGAATTCCAAAAACAACTGAAAATCAAAAATTTAAAAACACAAAGCGCCCCATGGAAAAGCCAATTTCAAAAAAAGATTCTGCAGACGTTAAAACAGCAATTCCTGAAATAATTCAAAAGTCAACAACGGCCGAAGATACCATACCATGAGTTTTGAAAACAGCCTAAATTACGCGCGCGCGTGCGATTCGCAAGATCCGTTGCGTGCATTTCGAGATAAATTTCACATACCGCAGTTTAACGGTGCTCCGGTTGTATATTTAACCGGAAACTCACTTGGGTTACAACCCAAAACCGTTACTGCATACCTTTTGCAAGAATTACACGATTGGGCTTCCCTGGGTGTGGAGGGCCATGTTAAAGCAAAACATCCTTGGATGCCGTACCATGAATTTTTAACACCTGCCATGGCTGAAATTGTAGGCGCTGAACCTTCAGAAGTAGTGATGATGAATCAGCTAACGGTAAACTTGCATTTACTGATGGTATCGTTTTACAGGCCCACAGGCAAACGTAAAAAAATTATATGCGAGCATAAGGCGTTTCCAAGTGATCAGTATATGTTTCAATCGCAAATGCATTGGCATGGACTGAATCCCGAAACGGATTTGATTAGTGCAAAGCCGCGTACCGGAGAATGGCATCTGCGCACTGAAGATGTTATACAACTTATTCAAATGCATGCCGATGAACTTGCTTTGGTATGCTTTGGTGGCGTCCACTATTATACGGGTCAACTCATGGATATGCCCGCCATAACTAGAGCCGCTCATCAGGCGGGAGCGCTTGCAGGCTTTGATTTGGCGCATGCAGCCGGAAACGTTGAATTAAAACTGCACGATTGGAATATTGATTTTGCCGCATGGTGTTCCTATAAGTATTTAAACAGTGGTCCGGGCGCTGTTGCCGGTATATATGTACATAAAAAACATCATCAGCGTACAGATTTAAAACAATTTTCGGGCTGGTGGGGGCACGATGCCGCCAGCCGTTTTAAAATGCCTGAAACCTTTAAACCCATGTCAACTGCTGAGCGCTGGCAGCTCAGTAATGCGCCGGTTTTAAGCATGGCGGCTTGCCGGGCTAGCCTCGATTTATTTTTAGAAGCCGGCACATCGCAACTTTTTAAAAAAAGTAAAATGCTTACGGCATATTTAGATTTTATAATACGTGATTTAAATAAACAGTATGCAAATGCATTAGAGATTATAACACCAGATGCACGCGGCGCGCAAGTATCCGTGGTGGCACACGGGTATGGAAAAAACTTGTTTGAAGCCATGACAGCGTCCGGTATTATTGCAGACTGGCGCGAACCTAATGTAATACGGTGCGCACCGGTTCCGCTTTATAATTCTTTTGAAGACGTATTTCGTTTTGGCCAAATACTATCGCAACTACAGGGTACACTATAATACAAAGCCACATTCTTTTAGGGCTTGTAACAATTCCGTTTTTAAAGTTAAAATGAATTGCTGTTCCGATTTTTTTAATCGAAACCATTTCCAATTTTGCCACTGCAAACGCAATAAATCTATAAGTCCTACACTGATTATACCAAAACTCAACAAGGCTATAAGTGTACAAAAGCCAATAAAAACTGAACCGCTGTAGCAATAGCCCAACGTAAAAAAAACGGCATACCAAACCATCCCACTGCCAAGTACAAACGTTAGTAATACCGAAGTATAAAATTCTTTATGTTTTACTTTATTACATGCATACCAGCGTGAAATTGCAATTACCGGGGCATGTAGCATAATTCCCGGCCAAGCTAAAAGCCCTATGCACAGTAATGTTACAAGGGTAATTAAGGGTACATACGGAGGGTATTGCCGGGCATACATTTCTTGCAGTCCGTGGTTTAAACATGCTTTAGTATAAAGTAAACTCTTATGTTCTAGAGCTTCTTGCTGCACAACCGTTAAGGTATTAAACGCATCGGCACGCCTTTTACTTTCACGCCAATTAAAATCATAGGCGTTTGTTGACTGCGGTAAAAGTTTTTCAACAAGTGGTATTACTGTTTGGCATTGGGCAGGTTCAACATGAATAACCAAGGATACTAAATGCTGGTATATACGCTGTATCATGTCATACTGCGCTTTTGCAGGCTGCTGCCTATATGCAGGCAGGTATTGTAAAACTGAAATAGGCTCTCCAATATGGTATATTAGCCGGCTACGAAACCGGCTGGGATCGCTGTAGTTAACACCAATAGGAATAATGTGTAAGGGGCTTGTGCCTAAAGCTTCTTGCGCTTCAAAAGCCAGCCGGGCAGCACCTTTTTTAATTGGCTTTAAACGCCGGTCTTGAACACTAACGCCTTCGGCAAAAATCATTACTTTTTTCCCTTGTTTTAATGCTTCAATAACGCGCGCCGAAGTTATATCGTTGTTTTTTAAACCTGATTTTCCGCCGTCTTGAATTCTATATATGGGAATAATGCCCAGTTGTTTTAAAAAAAATGCAGCCCAAGAACTGCGAAAGTAAATTCCACCGGCCAAATAATGCGTACGCAACGGATAAAACACATAGGTAAAAGCAATAGGATCCGTAAACGCACTGGGATGATTTAAAATTAATAATGCAGGACCAGGCGTATTTAATATGCTTTTATTCCATACGCGAATAGATTTAAAAAAGAAAAAAAACACAAATGCCAAGGGCTGACTCAAAAAATGCCAAATCATGATTTACAGGCAAATGTAATACCTCTAAGGCGAACTTATATTATTAACATCATGTTAGTAAGATTTATCTGTAAAAACCATTCAAAATGCCTTAAATTTCTGTAGATTTAAAGGTTATTAAAAAATAAAATAATTTACAATTCATGTCTGCAGAACACGAGGAAAAACGCAATTACGGAGCGGATAATATTCAGGTATTAGAGGGTCTTGAAGCGGTGCGCAAACGCCCCGCTATGTACATTGGCGATATAGGATTTAAAGGTCTTCATCACTTGGTATACGAAGTGGTTGATAATTCAATAGATGAAGCACTAGCCGGATATTGCAAAACCATCGAAGTACGCATTTTGCAAGGTAATGCTATAATGGTAAAAGACGATGGACGCGGCATACCAACGGGAATTCATCCCAAAATGGGCGTAAGCGCTTTAGAAGTTGTAATGACGGTATTACATGCCGGTGGTAAATTTGATAAAGACACCTATAAGGTTTCCGGAGGATTACATGGCGTTGGTGTGAGTTGCGTAAACGCGCTTTCAACCCACATGAAAACAGAGGTTCACCGAGATGGAAAAATTGTAATGCAAGAATTTAGTTGCGGAAAACCATTATATCCGGCTAAAGAAACCGGTACTACTACGTACCGCGGCACCATTCAAACATTTCAACCGGATACCGATATATTTACAGTAACCGAGTACAATTATTCCACATTAGCCAATCGCCTCCGCGAACTGTCTTTTTTAAATAAAGGAATAGCCATAATGCTTATTGACGAACGCGTTTCTGATGATCAGGGGCAGTTTTTGCAGGAACGTTTTTACAGCGAAGGCGGCCTTAAAGAATTTGTAAATTATCTCGACGGTGCTAAAGAAAAACTGATTGATGAGCCCATACACATGGATAACGATAAAGGTGTTATTCCCGTTGAGGTGGCCATGCTTTACAACACTTCTTTCAGTGAAAATATTCAGAGTTACGTAAACAATATTAATACCCATGAGGGTGGCACCCATTTAAGCGGATTTCGAAGAGGTTTAACACGTACACTAAAATCGTATGCCGAAAAAAACGGACTGCTTTCAAAAGTTAAATTTGAAATAAGCGGAGACGATTTCAGAGAGGGTTTAACGGCTGTAATTTCGGTTAAAGTACAAGAGCCTCAGTTTGAGGGGCAAACAAAAACAAAACTTGGTAACTCAGAAGCTATTGGTGCCGTTGATACAGCTATTAGCGAAGCATTAGAACATTACTTAGAAGAGCATCCCCGCCAGGCCCGAACAATTGTTGAAAAAGTTATTTTAGCAGCTACAGCGCGACATGCTGCCCGTAAGGCCCGTGAATTGGTGCAACGTAAAAATGTAATGAGTGGCTCAGGTCTTCCTGGTAAACTGGCAGATTGTGCTAGTGGAGATCCAGCAGCCTGTGAATTATTTTTAGTGGAGGGCGATAGCGCTGGAGGTACTGCAAAACAAGGCCGAAACCGTGAATACCAAGCTATCTTACCCTTGCGCGGAAAAATATTAAATGTTGAAAAAGCCCTAGAGTATAAAATTTACGAAAACGAAGAAATTAAAAATATATTTACCGCTTTAGGTGTGTTTCGGGGTACTCGAGAAGATGAGCGGGCTTTAAATTTAGAAAAACTCAGATACCATAAAATTATAATAATGTGTGATGCCGACGTAGACGGCTCGCACATCACAACCTTAATTTTAACCTTCTTTTTTAGGCATATGCGTGAGCTTATCGAGCGTGGACATGTATATATTGCTGCGCCACCGCTGTATCTTGTAAAAAAAGGAAAAGAGCAACAATACTGTTGGAATGAAGAGCAACGCGATATAGCCATTAAACAGATGGGTGGTGAAAAAACAGATTCTGTGCATGTTCAACGCTACAAGGGTCTTGGTGAAATGAATGCCGAACAATTATGGGAAACCACACTCAATCCTGATTCCCGCACTTTAAGACTCGTTAATATTGACAGCGCCGCTGAAGCCGATCGTATTTTCAGTATGCTCATGGGAGATGAGGTACCACCCCGTCGTGAGTTTATTGAAAAAAACGCGCGCTATGCTAAAATAGACGCCTGATTAGGTGTTTACAAAATGTTACTGCAGGGTCATGAAAGGGTACCGCTTACAGAATTAAAGGGGCATACACTACTAGTGGCCCCCTTAGATTGGGGATTAGGGCATGCCAGCCGCTGTATTGAATTAATTCATTTCTTAAAACGCCAAAACGCTGTGATTTTGGGGATTACGCCAAGTACTGAAGCCATACTCAAAAATGCATTTCCGGATCTTAAAACAGTGGCAATTCCAGCCTTAGGCTTTTTTATAAATCCACATTTAAAATTTGGATTTAGCGCATGGATGCAGCTTCCTAAATTTATAAAAATCTTGTTTTCAGAATTAATATGGGTGCGTCGCTTTAAAGCCCGCTGCCCTGAATTGAGTTGTATTATTAGTGATAACAGGTATGGAATACGTCATTCCAAGGTTCTGTCTATAATGATAACCCATCAGGTGAACATGCAGGGCAGGGGGTTAATACAGGTAATTAATTCTGTACATAAAATAGGGTGTAAGCCATTTAATCAAGTTTGGATTCCAGATTATAAAAGTCCAAAACAGGCGTTGGCAGGATTGCTGTCCCGTGCAGATAATTTTCATCACTCTCAATTTTATATTGGCCCCCTTTCACAATTAAATTTAGAATGCGCTGGTACTATTGAAAAGCACGATATTGTAATTTTGTTATCAGGCCCGGAACCACTACGCAGCCGTTGGGCAAACAGCCTTGTTGCCCGCTTAACATCAATGTATTCAAGCCTTCGGCTAGCGCTTATAAGCCCGGTGCCGCTGTATATAACACGGTCGCATCCATCTTTTATTATCCGGCACTACATTTTACCTCAACCGCAGGTATTAACAAATCTTATTTTAAATTCAAAATGTGTAATTACCCGTGCTGGCTATAGCACATTAATGGATTTAAACCGACTTAATAAACCTAAAGCACTCTTAATACCAACACCTCAGCAACAGGAGCAAGAATATTTAGCACACTATTGGCAACAACAAGGTTGGGCAAACAGTATAAGTGAAAGCGCGTGGAATATTAAATCTGCAAAGGAGTTAAAAGCACTTATTTATTAAAATGAATTTACACCCTGAACGGTTGTATATTTCATGGTATATTTTATTCCTGGATTTATGTATTTATAAGCGCTATGGCTCATAAGCGCAGCCTCATGAAAGCCGCATAAAATTAATTTTAGTTTATTGGTGTATGTATTAATATCGCCAATGGCATAAATGCCCGAAATATTAGTGCTGTAATCTTCAGTATTTACCACAATGGCATTTTTATCTAAATTTAAATTCCAGGATTCAATGGGTCCCAATTTTGGACTTAAACCAAACAAGGGAATTAAGGCATCACAAGTCTTTTCTAGTGGCGGGGAATTTTCCTTAACAGATTTAATGCTTACGCGTTCTAAATGTGAATTTCCAAAAACTTCATGCACGGCAGCATTTAAGTGCAATTGAATTTTTCCATGTTCGGCTAATTGCATTACTTTTTGTACAGAATCAGGGGCGCCCCTAAAACTCTCACTTCTGTGTACCAAGGTTAATTCAGAACAGCATTCAGACATAAAAATGGTCCAATCGAGAGCCGAATCGCCACCACCTGCAATTATAACTTTTTTGTTTCGAAATGCCTCAGGATCCAGCACCATATAATATACCCCTTTGCCATTTTCAAAACGGGTGAGGTTTTCAACGTCAGGTTTACGGGGTTCAAAACATCCTAAACCGCCTGCAATTACAACGGCTTTACAGGCAATTTGAGTACCCATATTGGTGGTAATTAAAAAATCTCGCTCACTTTTTTTTTCCAATTGCTCTACACGTTCGCCTAGCGTGAAACCCGGTTTAAAAGGGGCCGCCTGCTGCATCAGCTTATCAACCAAATCACCAGCTAAAACCGAGGGATAGCCAGGTATGTCATATATGGGTTTTTTGGGATAAATTTCTGAGAGTTGACCACCAACCTGAGGTAAAAAATCAATTAGGTGGCAACGCATTTTAAGCAATCCAGCTTCAAAAACAGCAAAAAGGCCAACCGGTCCGGCACCAATTATAGCTATGTCAGTTGTAATCAATGCCTGCAAAAGTACCAATTTTTAAAGTAATTGTTAAATTTTGATTTGTACAGATTATTCAATAGCTTTACAGCAAACTGATTTACACATGAAAAAGCAATTACTTACTTTATTGTCTTGCTTAGGAATGGGAATAGTGTTAGCACAAACCCCTAGCCCCAGCTGGACCATTTCACAAAATGCCGCATTTACCAATACATCTGTTGGTATTCGCTTTATGGATGCCGTTGACCCTAATGTGGTTTGGGTTGTTGGATATGATGGCTTTGCTCCAAACCGTAATTATAACTGGTTTTCCAGAACCATTAATGGAGGTTCAACTTTTACCGCAGGAACTATTTTTCCTGATACCAGTACCTATGTTTTAGCAAACATGGAAGGTGTGGATGCCAATACGGCATGGGTTTGTTCTTATTTGAAATCTTCACAGGCCCAAGGTGCCATACACCGCACTACAAATGGCGGTGCCAATTGGCAAAATATGACTGCCGCAGGTATGTTTACCAACGCTGCGTCGTTTGCAAATGTGGTTTCGTTTTTTACGCCTTCAGTCGGAATGGTTATGGGCGATCCAATTAATGGATCATTTGAAATCTGGAGAACTACAAATGGTGGTCTTTCATGGAGCCCCGTGCCGGCAGCCAATATCCCCTCACCACTTCCTGGAGAGTATGGTATAGTTAATTTATACTACAAGCAAAGTTCTTCAAACTTGTGGTATGGCACACAAATGGGTCGTATCTATTATACCAACAATGCCGGATTAACTTGGAGCGTTTCTAATGTGGGTGCACAAACCAATACGGTAATTGAAATTGCATTTACTACACCAAACAATGGTATTGCCTATGTGGTAAATGCGGCACAACAATTTGATGTATATAACACTACCAATGGTGGTGCTACTTGGTCTATCATTTCACCGGCTCCTGCTAACGTTGGCAGAAACGATATTGTTGGAGTTCCGGGAACCAATCAATTTGTTTCTTTTGGTGCGGGCACCGGAAATCAAATTGTTTCATTTTCAACCAATAATGGTGTAAGCTGGACCGACTATGGCAGCGTTAATATTCAGTATTTAACGGGCGATTTTGTAAACAGTTCTACAGGATGGGCAGGATCGTTTAGCGATAATACCAATCCTAATGTTGGTGGTATTTGGAAATATAATGGTGCTGCAATTCAGGGTACGGTTGCACCTACAGCAGCGTTTACAATGCCTGCCAATTTATGCTTAACCGGATCTTCGGCCACATTGCAATTAAATAATTCTTCTACCGGTTCGCCAGCCCCAACTTACAGCTGGTCATCCTCACCTGCGGGAGGTAGTTTATCTAGTCCAACAGCTTCTACACCAGTATTAACGTTTACAGCACCTGGTAATTACACGGTTGTATTACGTGCCAACAATGCTGCAGGTACCAATTCAACGGCATTGGTAATAAATGTACAAGCTTGTAGCCTGCCAACTGTAAATTTTGCAGTAACTAGTGGTACAATTTGTAATAACGGCGCATTTACTGCTACCAATACCAGTAACGGTGGTTCACCAGCACCAAGCTATTCATGGTCTGCCATTCCTTCTGCCGGTGTAACATTTTCGCCTTCTTCATTAGCGATGAATCCCAGTATTAAAGCAGCTACTCCTGGCACATACACAATTGTACTTGAAGCTACAAATAGCCAAGGCGTTGTTACTTATACGCAATCTGTAAACGTGGTAAGTTGTTTACCTGCAGTGGATTTTACTGTACCATCAACGTTTTTCCGTTGTAACGACCCTGCTAACCGTATGCAAACTATAAATGGTAGTACAAGTACTAACGGTGCTATGTCATATACATGGAGTATTCAGCCAACCAGCGGCGTTAGTATTGCTCCTCCAGGTGTAAATGGCAATAATATTTTAGTAGCGTTTACAAATACTGCAATTACTAATTACTCAATAACGCTTCGTGCAGCAAATGCATCAGGAACCACTATTGCTACAAAAGGATTTACAGTTGATTACCTTTGCTTAGGCGTTCAAGAAAATTATGATTTATCATTCCTTCTCGACGTATATCCAAATCCTGCACACGATCAGTTTAATGTACGTATGCCACGTCATAACGAACCAGCAAAAGTTCGTGTTGTAAATTTAGTTGGTGCTTTAGTGTTTGAAGACAAGTCCTCTAAAGAAGTGATTTCTATAAATATGTCAAATCGCCCTAAAGGTGTTTATTTTGTAACCATTGAGGTGAATGGACAAAAAGCCACAAAGCGTCTTGTAATAGAATAACAATTAATAATTTTTATAGAAAAAACCGCCCCATTGGGGGCGGTTTTTTTATGTTATGAAACTTGTTTTTTTTGGAACACCGGAATTTGCCGCAAGCCACTTAGATTGTTTGCTTAATGCACAGCATGAGGTGCTGGCTGTAGTTACGGCTCCTGATAAGCCTTCAGGTCGGGGATTAAAAACACAAGTATCGGCTGTTAAAAACACAGCTATAACATATAATCTACCTGTTTTACAACCCAACAATTTAAAAGATGCAGATTTTATAAATACTCTATCAGCATTTCATGCAGATGTTTTTATAGTTGTTGCATTTAGGATGTTACCTGAAATCGTTTGGGCAATGCCGAAATGGGGAACCTATAATATCCATGCTTCATTATTGCCTCAATTACGCGGTGCGGCTCCAATTAACTGGAGCATAATTAATGGACATACCCAAACCGGTATTACCATGTTTAAAATTTCGATGCAAATTGATACCGGAACTATTTTATTGCAACGTAAAATGCAAATTAAGCCCGAATGGAATGCAGGCATTTTGCATGAGCACTTAAAGCAGCTTGGTTGCGATACCCTTAAAGAAGGTCTTGAAACCATCAAAAAAACAATAACTGAAAATGCAGCATTACCATTAATCGACCAAAATCATGAGCTTGCAACACATGCGCCAAAATTATTTAAGCAGCATCAAATTATAGATTGGAATAAATCAAGTGTTCAAGTTTTAAATACCATTCGTGGTTTAGCTCCATATCCAGGCGCAATTACCTATGCCACTTCAAAATCAAACACCAAAGTACAAATTAAAATTTTAACCGCTAAAGCATTTGAAATGCCTGTACCTTCACCCCTCATAAGCGGCACTGTATTAAAATTAAACAACCATATAATTGTTGCTGCCGCTGATGGCTGGCTTGAACTTTGTGAATTACAGCTTGAGGGCAAACGGCGCATGGATGCGCTTGCATTTGGAAATGGATCTGCACTACATTTTCCAAATCGTTTTTTCATATCAGCGGAATAGCCCTGATATCGGGCGTCTTAGAACTATTTATTAACAAAACCCTTATTTATCAACAAAACCAGCCTATGCATAGCGAAACCACTTGACAGGTATAGGTTCTAGCAGTAATATTGCATCTAAATAATGTTTAACCTTAAAAACTAAAAACAATGAACAAAGCAGAATTAATCGACGCTATTGCGTCCAGCACAAAAATGTCAAAAGCTGATTCAGGTCGCGCACTTGATGCAACTATTGAGAGCATTCACAAAGCCCTAAAAAAAGGTGACCGCATCGGATTAGTAGGTTTCGGATCGTTCTCTGTTGCTAAACGTAATGCACGTAAGGGTCGTAATCCTAAAACTGGTAAGGAAATTAAAATTGCAGCTAAAAAAGTTGTAAAATTTAAAGCCGGAGCGGAATTAGCTGGAGCGGTTAACAAAGGAAAGTAATTATAAAAGTATTTACTTTTTAAAAAACCCGGATTACCGGGTTTTTTTTTGTTTGAAAATTAAATTTCAATACGTAATTTAGTAACATATAAACAATAAAATTAAGCGAGATGAAAAAACAATTACTCATTGCATCTGCACTACTTACTACATGTGGTGTATTTGCACAACAACCTCGTGTTCCCGAACATGCAACAATCGTTGACTTGGCATCACGTTTAGCCAAACGTTATGAAATGATCGAGCGCGTTGAAGAGAAAACGCGCCCGTCGCGTTCGCAGAACGGAACACAATCCACTGCTCAGCAAAAATCTGCAGCAACCACTTGGCAGGCCTTCAGCGCATCTATGAACGCTTATGGCATGCTTGTGAGCCACTCAAAGCCTTTACAGTACAATAAAGATTTAAACGCAGTTACTTTTATTCATCGTAAATCACCGAGTTATCAGGTATCTGCAAACGGCAATTCCGGTTCAATTGTTAGTATGGTATCGTCAAACTTTGGTCAAACATGGGATTCTACATGTATTTGGGCAAGCGGAACAAATCTTGGACGTTACCCGCAAGGTGGCATATACAATCCTCCGGGTAATACCAGTATTGCAAATGCATATATTGTTGGTACAGGACCTGTTACTGGCGGCAGTGGCTGGCTTGGATCGTGGGCAGCAAGTAAACAATTGGGCACGTATAATAATACTCCAAGTGCGGCTCCAAATGCTCAGCAGTTTTGGCCCAGTACCCCACCTTATCCAGCTTCTGGTAAAGTAGATTTTCCGCGTTATGATTTTACATCTACATCAGACGGTTTGGTGCGATCAATAGGTACCATTGTAAACGATGTTAATGGTACAACTAATGCTACGTATGCATGGCGTGGTGCCCGTGTTATGAAAGGTACATTTACTTCAGGTGTTTTTAATTGGTCTGGAGACTCCATTATACCTGCATTATATGTTAATGCCAATACCGGCGCAAAAATGGTGTATGGAGGCTATCCTCATATGGCATGGAATGAAGCAGGTACTGTTGGTTATGTATGGTTTATAGGTGTAATTAACTCTACCATTGCTGCAAACCGCGGGTATCAGCCGGTAATTTATAAAACCACAAACGGTGGTCAATCGTGGAGCTTAATGCCAAGAATTGATTTTTCTGCTCCTAATATGACCTTGGTTACAGATTTTATTTTCCCCACAACAAATACAAATGTTGTTATACCATTCTTTAATCACGGTGAAGGTTGCGATGCTATTGTTGATAAAAACGACAAGTTGCATTTGGTAAGTACAATTGTTGGTACAGCGCGCAGCCATGTAGATTCAGTGGGCTATACTTGGAATTATAATAATTTTGATAACGAATCGTATTCTTTTCCACATCAACCCGGTGCACGTCCGTATATTTACGATTTTACAGAAACTGCCAGCGGTTGGAATGTTATGGTTGTAGATTCAATGTCATCTGAAAGCCCCGGAAATGCAACCGGAGACAACGGTTATGCAGATAATCCCTGGTTAGATAATGCCGGTTCTAAAATCAGTGTAGATGCTCGTATTCAATTAAGCCGCACTACAAACGGAAGCCATATTGTTTATACATGGACAGAATCGGATACTAACTTTACCAATCAAGGTCGTAAATGGAATCATATTCCTGATATTAAAGCACGTGTACTTGAAGTTGGTGCGCCTGCCACTTCATACCAACCGGCAGCACGCGTACATACTCTCGAAGTAAATATTACAAAACCAAATTCGGGCGGACATCCCCGTGTACAAAGTGCAGCGTTTTTAAATTACGTATCACCTAAATGTGCCGTAACCACTAATTCTGCAGCATCTTCATATACAGTGCGTGTACCAATGACGGTTTCAAATAGTGTTCCATTAGATGAACTTTCACCTAATCAACACTTTTATTCTACTGTTGAATTGATAATGCCTGTAAGTGCTCCTATAAGTACAACAAGCATTCAATATCTTAATACTGAAAGTTTTGAATTGTATCCCAATCCAGCACAAAACACTGTTTATGTTACTTTAAATACGGATGCCCCTGCTCAAATTAGTGTATTAAATGTAATTGGACAGGAAGTGCGTTCTTATAATGTAAGTGATAAAAATCTGGCACTTGATATACAAGGATTACAGCAAGGTATTTATATGATTCAGGTTACTCAAGGTACCTCAACGATAAGTAAAAAATTAATTATCGATTAATTTATTAATATATTGTATTTTTAAAAAAGCCGCAGAAATGCGGCTTTTTTTATGAAATATACACTTCGTAGGCTGCGGGAAATAAATAGGTTTTAGTACTATTATATTCTTTGCAATGATAACGTGTACGTTGTTTTTTACCCTTTATAAAAGCGCGCCGATTTTTGGTATAAAACATGGTGCCTTCCGGTAATAAATCAAGCAAATGCATTTTTGATTCCGTGTTGTACATAAATAATACTTTATATAACTGTAAATCGCTACAAGAGGAGGCCGCTGGATTTTTTATATAGGTATTTAATGCAAATAAAACATCGGGCGGAAACACATCAATAGCTATAAAATCATTTAAAAGTTTACTAAAACAACGTTTCCATTCTATACCATGCGGCAAATGCTTTGGACCAAATTCAATATGTACTTTTAAATGCGCTATTTCATGAATAAGCGTTATTAAAAAGGCATGGGGGTTTAAATTTTGATTAATTGTAATAATATGGTTACGATTTCCCAGAGGCGGCCTATAATCTCCAAAACGTGTAATGCGCTCTTTTTTAATTTTTAATTTAAAATCTAAAGTAATTATCCATTGTGCAATAATTTTAGCAGCGAGTGGGTGAATGTATTTTGTTAAAATGCTGCAGTTTTTATCAATTTGATCAGCCTTGGAATACATTGCCGAAAATTAATGAAACAAATTGGCTTTAGTATATTTACAATGAAATGAAATACCCCGAAGTAACCACACATATAGTAAAATGGCTAAACCAACATTTGGTTCAAAGTGCACAAAAAGGTTTTGTAATTGGAATTTCAGGAGGCATAGATAGTGCGGTTACATCCACACTGTGCGCATTAACAGGAGCTCCCACACTTATTGTAAGTATGCCTATTAAGCAACATGCTCCTGAATACCATCGCGCCCAAGAACATTGCTTATGGTTAAAGCAAAAATTTTCAAATGTTGAAACACAAGAACTTAATTTAGATACAGTTTGGATGGCCATTGAAACTGCATTTACACCAATTTCAACACATGCTTTGGTAATGGCCAATAGCCGATCACGCTTGCGCATGCTGACGCTTTATGCATTTGCAGGCAGTCGCTCGTTTTTAGTTGCAGGTACCGGCAACAAAATTGAAGATTTTGGCATAGGTTTTTTTACTAAATATGGAGATGGCGGCGTTGATATAAGTCCAATTGCGGATTTATTTAAATCAGAAGTATATGCTTTAGGACGGCATTTGCAGATATGTAATTCCATTTTAAGCGCTAAACCTACAGATGGTCTTTTTACTGATGGACGAACGGATGAAGATCAAATTGGAGCAACATACGATGAACTTGAATGGGCCATGAAACAAGCATCAAACATAAAACCCGAAGAGTATACGGAGCGCCAGCGGGCAGTTTTAGAAATTTATAGGCAACGCCATAATCAAAACGCACATAAAATGAAACCCATTCCCGTTTGCAGTATTCCACAACATTTAAAAACATGAACAATTATCCGATTCGAGGGTTATAGAATGAGTAAAATCATGTAGTATTCATAAACCCTAAAACGTATCTTTATACCATGGAAACCAATGAAGCACAGGCCGTTTTTGAATCAAAATTGGCCAACAATGAGTACATTGAACCAAAAGATTGGATGCCCGAAGATTATCGAAAGCATTTAATTCGCCAGATATCACAACATGCCCACAGTGAAGTTGTAGGTATGTTACCCGAAGGCAATTGGATATCACGGGCTCCGAGTCTCAGGGCCAAATTGGTATTGTTAGCAAAGGTTCAAGATGAGGGCGGTCACGGTTTGTACTTGTATACTGCAGCTGAAACTTTAGGTACCAGCCGCGATGAAATGCTTGACGCCTTATTAACGGGCAAAGCTAAGTATTCCTCAATTTTTAATTATCCTACCTTAACGTGGGCCGATATTGGAGCTATTGGTTGGTTGGTTGATGGCGCAGCCATAATGAATCAGGTAATGTTACAACGTACGTCATATGGACCCTATAGCCGAGCTATGATTCGTATATGTAAAGAAGAAAGTTTCCATCAACGTCAGGGCTATGAAATCATGACCCGAATGGCATTTGGTAGCCCTGAACAAAAAGACATGGCACAGGATGCATTAAACCGCTGGTGGTACCCCAGTTTAATGATGTTTGGACCACCGGATACCGAAAGTCCCAACTCCGAAAAAGCCATAAAATGGCGCATAAAGCGAGAAACGAACGATCAATTACGTCAGCGTTTTGTAAATCAAACGGTTGTTCAGGCAACATACTTGGGCTTAAAAGTGCCTGATGATAAACTAAAGTGGAACCCTGAAAAAGACGGTTACGATTATTCGGATCCCGATTGGAACGAATTTAAAAATGTAATTAAAGGACATGGCATATGTAACCGTGAGCGCATTAATGCGCGCCAAAAGGCTCATGACAATGGCGCCTGGGTTAGAGCAGCAGCCAATGCCTATTCTCAAAAACAAAATCAACAATCTGAGGCAGCATAATGACTAAAGACACGCAAGGTCCTCTGTGGGAGGTATTTGTTCAAAAAAAATCAGGTCAACCCTTTGTGCATTGTGGTAATTTACATGCCTTTGATGCTGAAATGGCCCTTCAAAACGCACGTGATTTATATACCCGAAGAGGCGAAGGAATGTCGTTATGGGTGGTGCCCAGTGCTGCAATTACAGCCAGTAGTCCCGAAGACCGTGGGGCATTTTTTGAGCCTTCTAACGATAAAATTTTTAGACACCCTACATTTTATCAAATCCCTGACGGCATAGGTCATATGTAATATGGCAAACGCACTTTTTAATTATATTTTACGCCTGGCCGATTCAACTATTATTTTGGCGCAGCGTGATGCCGAGTGGACCGGTCATGGACCTTATTTAGAGGAAGATCTTGCGCTTACCAATATAGCCTTAGATTTATTTGGTCGTGGAAAAGCCTTGCTTGAGTATGCAGCTAAACTTGAGGCTAAGGGCCGAACCGAAGATGACTTAGCCTTTTTTCGATCCGAACGTCAGTATTTTAATGCTATTATTACAGAACTCCCTAAAGGTGATTATGCATTTACCATGCTGCGACATGCAATTGTAGACACTTTTGATTTGCTATTGTATTCTGCTTTAATGTCTAGCACAGACGAAACCTTAAAAGGTATTGCATCAAAAACCTGCAAAGAAATTCAATACCATCAACGTCATTCGTTTGCATGGATAAAGCGCTTTGGATTGGGAACCGAAGAAAGCGCCCGACGTGTATCAGATGCACTGGAACAATTATGGCCTTTTACAGATGATTTATTTGACCAGGCACCTGCAGAAGTGGATCTAATAAATGCCGGTATAATTCCTGATCGCTCGTCTTTAAAGCCTGCATGGCAAAATCATATTTTAAATCTTTTTAACGAGGTACATTTAAAGCCAAACACAGAGGCCTTTATGCAAAGCGGAAGCATTAAGGGTATACATACAGAACACCTGGGCCATTTGCTGGCAGAAATGCAAGCCCTTCCGCGCATGTACCCAAATGCTACTTGGTAAACGGCATTAGTTAATATGATTAGCGAGGACGATGTTTGGAAATGTTTAGAACAGATACCCGATCCCGAAATACCCGTTTTAAATATTGTAGAACTTGGGGTAATTCGTAAAGTACAAATTACCAATAATCATGTTACTATAATGCTTACGCCAACTTATAGCGGCTGCCCAGCCATGAAGCATATGGAACAAGAAATTCAACGCAGTTTAAATATGTTTAAAGGGATTCATTTAAAGCTTGAAACGGTGTATTTTCCACCCTGGACCACATCATGGATAAGTGTAGAAGCGCGCAACAAACTTCAAGCCTATGGCATTGCACCCCCCGAAGAGGAAACCGAACGCAAGGCGGCCTTGTGGGGAGTAGAATCTAAAATACAATGTCCGCGCTGTAAACAGCAGCAATCTAAATTGATTTCGCAATTTGGAAGCACGGCGTGTAAAGCCCTGTATCAGTGCCAATCCTGTATGGAGCCGTTTGATTATTTTAAGTGTTTGTAATTAAATACAAATGCATTAACAGCTTACTGCTTTACTAAATGATTATATTTAATATATGAAATACCGGATTTTACTTTTATTTTTTTGCTTTGATTTATATGTTTTTGCCCAGCGCATTCAAAATGCAAATTATTCAACGCTTGGGTACATTACCTCAGATGGTAAAGTACAAGATGCCAATTACCGTACGCTGGGCTATATTGCAACCGATGGAAAGGTGCAAGATGCCAATTACCGTACGCTGGGGTATATAGGTTTTGATGGAAAGATACAAGACGGCAATTACCGTACACTAGGATACATTCAAGATTCAAAAGTACAGGACAACAACTACCGTACAATAGGTTATTTTGACAATGGAAGATTACAAGACGCAAACTATAAAACCATTGGTTACTTTGAGGGCATAAAAGCGCGATGGGCCGCATCGGCAGTTTTCTTTTTTTTCTTTTAATTTGAAAACACCATCCTATGGGATGTATAAACTAAACGTAGCATTAATAGGTGTTTAAATATATATATAGCGCAGTAGTAGTATTAAGTATTAACCTTGGATATGCACAGCATATTTTTAAGGCGCGTAATCTTTGGATACAGCAGGACGTTCAAATAGCCATGGATTTTCTTGATTTAAAAGAACCAGGCTCACAATTTCACTCTTCATTTAAACCCTATCTCAGCGGATATTGTACTGATTTTAAAGACAGTTTGGCATTTTCATCCGTTTCGCATAATCGTTTTTTAAAACCAAAATATTATATGGGTTTAGGTCAATTTACATGGGAATCAACACCAATAATTAATGGTTCATTTTCAAGGGCACATAAAACATCAGCATACGATTTTACCTATGGTACAGAACATGCGTTTTTAGTTAAATCCAATTTAGCTTTTGTATTAAACTGGAGTAATACCTGGTCGCAACACTATTTGCTAGGGGACTCATCTTGGATTGCATTAAACCAAACATCAAGTTTGGGACTTATTACAGATCGTAATTGGCAAAAACAGCGATTATCCAGCGAGCTCTATCAGGGTTATATATCGTTTAATCCGGGAAGTTCAAAGTATTTTAATCTTCAAGCGGGTAAGGGAAAACATGTTGTTGGGGATGGCTTTAGAAGTTTGTTACACAGTGATAATGCTCCGGCCTATCCGTATGCTCAAATTTCAGCAAAGGCATGGAGGTTGCAGTACCACGTGTGGTATGCAGCGTTACAACATCAGTCGCCCATAGATCCGGCGTCCTTACTAAAGAAGTATGCTACCTTTCATTATCTTTCCTATAAAGGCCCCAAGGGTTTTCAATTGGGTTTTTTTGAGAGCGTTATCTGGGCCGGCACAGACAGTTTAAGATACAGAACATGGGATGTTACGTATTTAAATCCTGTAATTTTCTTTAGGCCTGTTGAATATCATAATGGTTCACCAGATAATGTTATAATGGGCTTAAATGGCAGTGCTGTTTTTTTTAAAACCTTAAAGGTGTATGCGCAATTTGCCTTAGATGAGTTTCTATTAAAAGAGATTTTTGCAGGAAATAATTGGTGGGGAAATAAGTATGCCTGGCAGCTTGGCGCTAAAATACGGCTTCAAAAAAATATTTTGATACAAACAGAATACAACCGAATACGTCCGTTTACCTATTCGCACATGTATACTGCTCAAAATTATGCTCATGCCGGATATGCATTAGCACATCCTAACGGTTCAAATTTAAATGAAATGTTTTTTCAAGCAATATACCGCCATCGGCGGATGGCATTTAATGTACTTTATATTAACCGCTTACAGGGTATTGAAAACCCCTCAGAAAATTTGGGCAATAATCTTTTTAAATCCTATAACAGCCGACCACGTGATTATAATTTTGGTATTGCCTTAAGTCCCCGCTCAAATACCACCATTTTGCAATCCGGATTAGGATATTTATTGCAAGCACAACATAACCTTTGGTTTAAAATCTCAGGCTGGATTAGTCAAAATATTGATAAACAAACAGTTATAAAAACCGGATTTCAGGTTTCTCTCACAAGCGGCCTGTGGAATAATCCGGTATTTCCGGTTAACCAATAAAATTTTATATTTGTCATCCCAAAAATGGATGCTTTGTTATTTTCGGTTCCGCTTACCGGTTTAAGTGAGGGAATCCATAAATACGAGTTTGCATGTGGGCCTGCGTTCTTTAAAGAAATGGGTAGTACAGATGATGTAATAGCCGACTTAAAAGTTGATGCGCACATTATTAACCAGTCTTCACGCTTACAATTGAAGCTTGTTTATAATGGAATACTTCAAATGCAATGTGATCGCTGCTTAATTGCTTATACAAAGCCAGTGGTGCTTACCGAATCCTTTTGGATTTCTATTGCAGATATTTTAAGTATTGAAGATCAAATTATTTTAGTACCGGCCGGACTCGACAGGCTAAATCTTTCGCAGCATTTGTACGAAACGCTAATGCTTCAAATTCCTTTACGAAAAGTGCCTTGTGATGATGAAACCCTAACCAAAGCGTATTGTGATAAAAATGTATTACAATCATTGCAGGGGGTTTCAAATACCGACTCAGAGCACACAAAGGACTTAGAGTACTGGAATACCCTAAAAAAACTAAAACATTAAACTATTTTTAAACTATAAACTATGCCAAATCCTAAACGAAAACTTTCCCGATCACGTCGCGATTCTCGTCGTGCCACCTATAAAGCACCTAGCATGACAATATCAAAAGATCCAACAACCGGTGAAGCGCATTTAATGCATCGCGCCCATTGGTATGAAGGAAAATTATATTACAAGGGCCAAGTTGTAATGGAAAAATAATTTGTTAGCCCTGTTAACAAATTTAAATTCTAATAATTTTAAAAGGCAATAAAATAATGTATCTTGCCTTACTATAACAATTGTTTGTATGCGAATAGGCCTTGATATTTCTGGTGGAGATTATGCCCCTGAAAATTGTTTGGAGGGTGCAATTTTGGCACTTTCCCATTCCGAACGGCATAATGCAAAAATCTGTTTAATTGGATCAAAAAGTACAGCGGATTCATTTTTAAAGTCAAAAGGCGTTAATTTAAATCATTTTGAATTTATTGATGCGCCAGATGTTATAGAAATGGCAGAGTCGCCTACTAAGGCCTTTGCTCAAAAACCAAACAGTAGTATTGCCATGGGCTTTAAAGCGCTAAAAGAAGGTAAGATTGATGCCTTTATTAGCGCAGGTAATACAGGTGCCATGCTGGTAGGCGCCATGTTTACGGTTAAGGCTATACCAGGGGTTATACGCCCATGTATTACAACCTTGCTTCCAAAAGAAAATGGGGGAGTTGGACTTATGTTAGATGTGGGTACAAATGCGGATTGTAAACCGGATGTTTTATATCAATTTGGTATACTGGGCTCGGTATGTGCACGTGCGCTTTATAAAATAGAAAATCCTAAGGTGGGCTTATTAAACATTGGCGAAGAACCTGAAAAAGGCAATTTAGTAGCACAGGCAGCTTACAATTTAATGAAAGACAGCAAGGATTTTAATTTTATTGGAAATATTGAAGGCCGTGATTTATTTAACGACAAAGCAGATGTTATTGTTTGCGAAGGTTTTGTAGGGAATGTTGTATTAAAAGCGGCCGAGGCTTTTTATACGAGTATACGCAAAAGAAATCGAAGCGATGCCTATTTCGATCGATTTAATTACGAGTTATACGGAGGCACTCCCATTTTAGGAGTAAATGGCAATGTATTAATTGGTCATGGTATATCAAGTCCTTTGGCATTTCAAAATATGGTTATGCTGGCTATTGATTTGGTTAATTCAAAACTTAACGAGAAGGTGGCTCAAGTTTTTCAATGACACAAATAAGGGCTGCTATAACGGCCTTAGGGGGCTATGTTCCTCCGGATATTTTATCAAATGCTGATTTTGAACAAATGGTTGATACCACCGATGCGTGGATTAAATCCAGAACCGGAATAGAAACCCGTCATATTTTAAAAGGGGAAGGCCTGGGAACCAGCGACATGGCTGTAGAAGCCGTTAAACAGCTTTGCATTAAACGAAAAATAGAGCCTAATGATATTGATTTACTTATATGCGCAACAGTAACACCAGATCATCAGTTTCCAGCTACAGCAAATATTATTACTGATAAATTAGGAGCTAAAAAAGCATGGGGTTTTGATGTAGGTGCTGCGTGTTCAGGTTTTATATATGCACTTAATGTTGGCGCTCAGTTTATAGAAACCGGAAAGCATAAAAAAGTTGTAGTTGTAGGTGCTGATAAAATGTCAAGCATTATGGATTACACCGATCGGGCCACATGTATATTATTTGGTGACGGTGCCGGTGCCGTATTATTAGAACCCACTACCGAGGCTTTTGGCATTATGGACGCTATTTTAAAATCAGACGGTCATGGTCGCCATTTTTTGCATCAAAAGGCTGGAGGCTCTGTAAAACCGGCGAGTGCTGAAACCGTTTCCAATCGCGAACATTTTGTATTTCAAGATGGACAACCAGTATTTAAAGCGGCCGTTGTTGGAATGGCAGAGGTATCGGCTGAAATTATGGAAAAAAACAAACTTACAGCTGATGATATAGCCTGGCTTGTTCCGCATCAGGCCAATTTGCGTATAATTGATGCAACTGCCCGTCGTATGGGTATTGGAAATGATAAAGTCATGATAAATATTCAAAAATATGGCAATACCACGGCAGGTACAATTCCATTATGTTTATCGGATTGGGAAGGGCGTTTAAAAACAGGTGACAATTTGATTTTAGCCGCATTTGGAGGTGGATTTACCTGGGGTGCCGTATATTTGCGTTGGGCGTATACCGCCTAAATATGGCATCAATTATACCGCCCTCTAATCCCATTGATCCTGAAGATTACTACAAAACCGAAGAAGGGTATATTGTATTTAAAGCTTCGTATCATCTTAAACGCGGATATTGCTGCCAAAGTGGATGCCGCCATTGCCCTTACGGTTTTGATTTAAGAACCGGAAAAATAACGAAACCTTCAAAGCCTGATGACAATGCATAAAGCAGATTTGAATATTATTATATTTATATATGTTACTGCGAAGTGAAAATCTGGTAAAAAGCTATGGTGCTCGCCTGGTTGCCAACAAAGTGAGTTTGGAACTTAATCAGGGTGAAATTGTAGGCCTATTGGGTCCGAATGGTGCCGGTAAAACAACATCGTTTTACATGATTGTTGGCATGATTCGTCCAAATGCAGGAAGTATTTTTTTAGATGACATAAACATTACGCGCGAGCCGATGTATCGCAGAGCACAATTGGGCATAGGCTATTTACCACAAGAAGCTTCAGTTTTTAGAAAACTTAGCGTGGAGCAAAACCTACACGCTATACTTGAACTTACAAATCTGAGTAAATTGCAGCAACATGAAAAGGCTGAACAATTATTAAATGAATTTGGGCTACAACATGTGCGTAAAAATCTGGGCGATCAGTTGAGTGGAGGTGAACGGCGAAGAACGGAAATTGCGCGTGCACTTGCAACAGATCCAAAATTTATTTTACTCGATGAACCCTTTGCAGGAGTTGATCCTATCGCAGTTGAAGATATTCAGCAAGTGATACAAACACTTAAAAATAAAAATATTGGAGTACTGATTACCGACCATAATGTACATGAAACACTTAGTATTACAGACCGTGCGTACTTGCTGTATGCGGGCCAAGTAATTAAAAGCGGTACAGCAGAAGAACTTGCCAACGATGAACACGTTCGGAGGGTATATTTAGGGTCTAATTTTGAGCTTCGCCGGTAAAATGTTCAATATTTTAATTGCCAGTCAAAACATAAAAAAACGTAACGAGCTTTTGCACTTATTGCCTAATACCTATAACGTGATAATGCCTTCAGATATTGACTATCATGATAATGTTGAAGAAACCGAAACAAGCTTTGAGGGCAATGCCAGGCTAAAAGCACAAGCCTTACATAATTTTGCACTATCAAAAGGTTTAAATGCAGCAATTATAGCGGATGATAGCGGTTTAGAAGTTGAAGCCCTGAATGGTGCACCGGGTGTTTACAGTGCACGATATGCCGGAGTTCATCAAAATGATAACGACAATACACAACTTTTGTTATTAAATTTAAAAGGTATTACCCACCGTAAAGCCCGATTTGTAAGTGTAATTATTTACCAAGTCCTGCAAGAGATACATGTATTTAGAGGCGAAGTTCAGGGCACTATTGCTTATCAGCCCAGAGGAACTAACGGTTTTGGGTACGATGCAGTATTTATTCCCACAGGATTTCGCAGTACGTTTGCGGAACTTACAGCAGATCAAAAAAATTTAATCAGCCACCGTGCACAGGCAATGAAAGCACTGGTGAATTTTATAAAACAACCAACGTAATAAATTTTAAATAGTTAAAGAAATTGTTTTACATGTAGGTTTTTAAACCTTGGAATTGTTTTTTGGAAATATCAACGTAATAATGTTACCGCTCCCAACTGTTCCAGTTAAATTCATCGCTTTGTAACATGTTTAAATAAGCTTCATACCGCCACAGTAGGTTTTTTTCAGCATCAAAGGTCTTACGTACGGCGCATTGTGGTTCGTGACTGTGTGTGCATTGTGCAAAACGGCACGCCGCTCTATAGTTTTTAAATTCGGGAAAATATAAGTGTAAGTCTTTAGCCTGGATTTCTATTATTCCCCATTCCTGAATGCCCGGTGTATCAATTATAAAACTTGAATTTTGCCATTGGTGCATTTCAGCAAAAGTAGTGGTGTGTTTGCCTTTTTCATGCTGGTCAGAAATTGAATTTGTTTTTAGTTTTAACTCCGGACAAAGACAATTTAATAATGTGGATTTACCTGCACCAGAATGCCCTGTAAATGCTACAACTTTATTTTTTAACAAAGGCTCAAGTGTTTTTTTTACGCCGGCTTCATCTTTGGCAGTTACTGCAATTGATTGGTATCCGAGAAGCGTGTAGGCCTGTATCAATGTTTGTAATGAACGCGTTTCATCAGAACTTAACAAATCGGCTTTATTAAATATAATTAGCACTGGAATTTGAAATGCCTCAGCGGTTATTAAAAACCGGTCAATAAAACCGGAACTGGTTTTGGGCATTTTCCAGGAAGCAACAATTACAGCTAAATCAATATTGCTTGCCAAAATATGCACTTGTTTACTCAGGTTAACCGATTTTCGTATCAGATAATTTGTTCGCGGCAATAAAGTTTTAATTTGGGCATCATTATCAGAATTCAAGTTAAATTCAACCCAATCTCCCACAGCAATGGGATTTGTTGTTTTACGCCCTTCCAAACGCATGTGTCCCCGTAGTATACCTTTGATAATATTTGAGCCATGTTGTATCCAGTAGTGTTGACCTGTAGATTTAATAATTCGACCCTGCATAATCAAATATAAGCATGCTAAAAGGGCTTTTAACCATTTATTTATTGGTAATTTTGTCGAAAATAAATGTAATCATGAAAGAAGTTTATATTGTTTCTGCTGTAAGAACCCCTTTGGGTTCATTTGGAGGCTCTCTCGCAAGCTTATCGGCCCCTCAACTGGGCGCAATAGCAATACAAGGGGCACTTGACAAAATTAAGATTTCACCGGATGAGGTACAGGAGGTTATTATGGGCTCCGTATTGCAGGCCAATTTAGGCCAGGCACCAGCTCGACAGGCCGCTAAATTTGCCGGCTTACCCGATACGGTGACGTGCACTACAATTAATAAAGTTTGTGCCAGTGGCATGAAAGCCATCGCCTACGGTATGCAGTCTATTACATTAGGAGATGCCGATGTGGTAATAGCCGGAGGTATGGAAAGCATGAGTCAAGTACCGTTTTATTTACCATCCATGCGTTGGGGAGCTAAATACGGTAATGTGCAAACCATAGACGGGCTTGCCAAAGACGGTTTAACAGATGTATATGGGCAAGTACCTATGGGTCAGTGCGCGGAACGATGTGCAACCGATTTAAGCATTAGCCGTGAAGACCAGGATGCTTTTGCAATACAGTCCTACAAACGTTCTGCTCAGGCATGGTCCGAGGGGCGTTTTTCGGATGAAATAATTCCGGTTAAAATAAGTACTAAAAAAGGCGACGTGATAATAACCGAAGATGAAGAATTCAAGTCGGTTCAGTTTGATAAAATCCCAACTTTAAAACCCGTATTTATTAAAGACGGTACCATAACTGCAGCAAATGCAAGTACCATGAACGATGGCGCCGCGGCCTTGGTTTTGATGAGTAAAGAAAAAGTTGAAAAACTGGGTTTAAAACCATTGGCACGCATTTTGGCTGCTGCAGATGCGGAGCAAGCACCGGAATGGTTTACTACCACACCAAGTATTGCATTACCAAAGGCGGTAAAAAAAGCAGGTTTAGCACTTGATCAAATTGATTATTTTGAACTTAATGAAGCGTTTAGCGTTGTGGGGTTGGCCAATATCAAAAAAATGAATCTTAATCCGGATCGTGTAAATGTAAACGGCGGTGCTGTTTCATTGGGGCATCCATTAGGAGCCAGTGGTGCCCGTATACTGGTTACGCTTATACAGGTTTTAAAACAACAAAATGCGCGTTATGGTGCAGCAGGAATTTGTAATGGCGGTGGGGGTGCAAGTGCAATGGTTATAGAACTTTTAAAATAAATATGAAAACAACAATACTTAATGCCACACACCGTAGTTTGGGCGCTAAAATGGTACCATTTGCAGGTTTTGAAATGCCGGTATCCTATTCAGGATTAAATGAAGAGCATATGGCCGTGCGCCAGTCTGTGGGTGTATTTGACGTAAGCCATATGGGTGAATTTATACTGCGTGGCCCACATGCTTTAAAATTAATTCAAAAAGTATGCACCAACGATGCAGCCGTGTTAACTGCTGGCAAGGCACAATATTCATGCATGCCAAATGCACAAGGGGGTATTGTAGATGATTTAATTGTTTACGCTATAGATGCTGAAACCTATATGCTAGTTGTTAATGCGGGTAATATTAAAAAAGATTGGGATTGGATTTGCGCTCAAAACGAATGGAATGTTCCTATGGAAGATATTTCAGATAATACAGCATTATTAGCAGTTCAGGGGCCTAATGCTAAAAAGGTAATACAGCAACTAACACCCGTGGACTTAGACCAAATACCATATTATAATTTTACAAAAGGACATGTTGCAGGAATTCAAAATGTTTTAATTAGCCATACCGGATATACTGGTGCCGGCGGTTTTGAATTATATGTAGATATTGCACATGCACAAGTGCTTTGGGACGCACTTTTTGATAAAGGTAAAGAGGTAGACATTAAACCTATTGGATTAGGTGCGCGCGACACGCTTCGTTTAGAAATGGGGTTTTGCTTGTACGGCAACGATATTAATGATTCAACGTCACCTATTGAGGCGGGTTTAAGTTGGATAACAAAATTTACTAAAACTTTTACTGCATCAGAATTTCTTAAAAAGCAAAAACTAGAAGGGGTAACACGTAAACTGGTGGGTTTTGAAATGACGGCACGCGGCATTCCACGTCACGGATATGCCATTACAAACAACCAAGGTCAAATTATAGGAGAGGTTACTTCGGGAACGCAATCACCCAGTTTACAAAATGCAATTGGCATGGGCTATGTAGATATTGCTTTTGCAAATGTGGGTAATGACTTTAATATTGTTATACGTAATCAACAGGTAAAAGCCAAAGTGGTTAAATTACCATTTTATAAATCAACTAATTAGTATCTTTACGCACGTTAAGGGGGATTAGCTCAGCTGGCTAGAGCGCTACCATGGCATGGTAGAGGTCATCGGTTCGACTCCGATATTCTCCACTTTTTTGACCGTAATGGTCTGTATAAATCTTAAACATATCAGCAAAGCATTTTCAGGTTCTTGGCTTTTTAAAGACCTGAATATTGAATTTGCACAACCATCCCATTGGGTAGTTCTTGGCGCAAACGGTTCAGGAAAATCAACGTTACTTTTAATGCTTTGCGGATTTATTAAACCCAGCTCTGGTCAAATTACGTGGACACAGCATTCCCAGCAGTTGTCTGAAGAAGCTATACCGTTAAATATGGCGTATTGTACACCCCAATTAATGTTAGACGAGCAGCTGACCGTTAAAGAACAGGTAGAATTTTACTTTAAGTTTAAACCTTTAAAATGTAACGAAAGTATAACAAGTGTTATAACAAATGCCCAACTGTACAATCATCGCAACAAAGCGGTCCATGAATTATCCAGCGGATTAAAACAACGTCTTAAACTGGCGCTTGCATTCTGTTCAGACACACCTGTTTTATGTTTAGATGAACCTACCAGCCACTTAGATCAATCAGGTATCACTTGGTATACAGAGGCCTTACAAAAATATTCTCAAAACCGAATACTAATTGTAGCATCAAATCATAACCCCAGTGATTTCATTGCTAATTCAGCAGTTATTCAACTTTAAGGAATTTGAATACTGGACGTTGTTACTGCAGCCATATTAAACCAACCTACAGCCTTTAAATTTGTTGTTTTTGGTGTAATAATATTAGTGCGTACGTTTTCGGGTGTTTGCGCAAAAAGTCCGCCATTACTGATTTGATTGCGCGCCTGAAGTAAAAACAAATAACAATCTTTAGAAATGGAATGAATTTCAACATGGCAACGGTCTTTGGGGTAATATGTTTTAAAAGCCAAAAAAACACTAGGCGGTGTAAATGCATTTGGTGGGCCAAAAGCCAGCGGCACCTCCCCATTTGTTCCGTCAATACTTAAATTTATATCGGAAACATCTTGAAAAAGCGTGTCATTACGCCGGGTTTTTATCCAATAATAATCATTTAATAAACCGGTTGAATCTTTTGCCCATAGTCTGCAAGCATAGCGTTTGGTAGTTAATGTGGGCTGTGAAAAGGAGGGTGGTATAACTTCAAAATTCACGCTGTCTATACCGGCAGAACGCCTTAATACAGCCTGTGCCTTGTATAAATTAGAATTATGAGTTATTTCAAGACTATAAAGGGCGTTAAGGTCACCAAAGGGTTGCGTGGCATCTGGTGTGTAAGTATACTCGCCTTGGGTTTGCATTATAAATGGAACCACAGCACCTGTTTTTTCATTTCGTATTAAAACCTGAGCGTTTAATACGGGTGTATTTTTTTGATCAGAAAAAAATGGACTGCTAAAACTCAAACTTATACGTTGAGTAGTAGCAGTATTGTTAATAAACGCATCAACAACAAGTAATGTTGCGCCTTCGTCTAATTTAACTTGAACGGGATCTTCACAAGCGAGCAAAAACCCCAATAATAAAAAAGAAATCAGCTGTTTCATACTAAAATGAAAAATTATAGGTAATAGCTGGAACAATAGATCCAACAACTGAAAACCGGATGGCTTCGGTTTGCTGTGGATTGGATTCTTTTGCTTGAAAGAAAACACTAAATGCATTTCTACGGTTGTAGGCATTGTATACACTTATAACGATATGTTGTTTATAGCGGCGGTATTCATTTTTCTTAAAGTGGTAAGTAAGTCCTAAATCAAGCCGATGATAAGGTGTAATGCGGTAGTTGTTACGTAAATTATCGGTGTTGTATGGAATGATGTAATTTTGTATTTCAATTTTGGCATTTGGAAACGTAGCAGGTACACCACTGTAAAAAACAAATGTTGCAGAAGCACTTAAACGTTTATTAAAATCGTAACTAGAGTTTACATTTAACATGTGGGTGCGGTCATACCGGCTTAAAAACCAGTTGTCATTACTTATGCCACGCATCAAACGTTCGGTGCGGCTTAAAGTATAACTTACCCAGCCTTGCCAGTCACCTCTATTTTTTTTAATATAATATTCTATGCCATAAGCCCGTCCAAGGCCTAAGATGAGTTGATTTTCAATGGTTGGATTTATAAATAAATCGGCATTGTCAATATAGTCAACTTGGTTTTGAAAATACTTGTAATAAACTTCTAATGAAGTTTCAAGCGTTTGATCTCTTAAATTATGAAAGTAACCCAATGCAACTTGATCCGAAATTAAAGGCTTTAAATTTCTGCTGGCCAAAGTGTAGATATCTAAAGGCGAACTGGATGCCGTATTATTTATTAATTGTACAAATTGCGACATGCGGTTGTAACTGAATTTTAAAGATTGCCTGTCGTTTCGAATATAATTTAAACTCAGGCGGGGCTCAGGTATAATATATTGTTTAATAATTTCACCAACGGCGTAACGGGTTTCTGAGTCTAACGGCCGCGTGGTATTTGGAAGCGTATCTCTAAACGTATACGCCGTGCCTTTACCAATATATTGAAACAGCGTTACACGCAAGCCGCATTCTGTTTTAAAATGTCCGCTAAATGCATGTTCTTTACTAATAAATGCGGCATGTTCAAACCCATATTTAGAATCTGCCAGGTAGGATACGGTGTTAGAGCCGAAATTACCTATTGCATCATAGGGTAAAAAATCATAAAACATCGATTGCACCCCCATTCGTAAAATACTGGAATCGTTTTTAAGGTATGAAACTTCTGATTTTAAACTGTAATTGGTAATCAAACTATTCCATTTAAACGACTGATCATCGGAGTTGCGACCAAATTGCAATAAATAATTATAATCGCTGTAAAATGCAGTAGTGCGCCATACCCATTTTGAGTTAAAAACATGATTCCATCGTAGCGAAAGCGTTTTGTTGCCCCAGTCAAAACTAAAAATGGAAGCTCCAAATACATCGCGTCCAATATAGCTACTTAGTGTTATGGTATTTTTTGGATTAATCATCCAATGCGCTTTGGCAGTTAAATCATAAAAATAAAACGTTGTGTTTTTTAAGGGGTTTTGTTCGGGCACAAACGGTTTTACCAAGGCATCCAGATAACTGCGTCTTAAGGCAATCAGTATTCCGGCTTTGTCTTTAATTAAGGGCATTTCAATACTGATACGGCTAAATACAGTTCCAATTCCACCATTAACGGTGGGCCGTTTTGCACTGGATTCTTTCATGCGCACATCTATTAAAGACGATGCGCGTCCTCCATAGGCAGCAGGTATACCGCCCTTGTAGAGTTTTACATCTTTAACGGCATCCGGATTAAAGATTGAAAAAAATCCAAACAAATGAGAAGAATTGTAAACCGGAGCATCATCCAGGAGTATTAAATTTTGATCTGAATTTCCACCTCTAACATTTAAGCCTGAGGCGCCTTCGCCCATGGTGCTAATTCCGGGTAACAGCTGCAAGGCTCTCACAATATCTACCTCACCAAGTAATGCAGGAATTTTATTAATTTGTTTAATATCAAGTTTAGCAACAGACATTTCTGTGCTTTTTAATTGTCGTGCGGGGTTTTGATCTTGAATTAAAACTTCATCTAATTCATTTAAAACCGGCACCAATGCAAAATTCTGTAATGTATTTTTTTTAATCTGCATGGGCACATTTATAGATGCATAACCCAAGTATTGTACTTGAAGCGTGTAATTACCAGCTTCTAATTTTAAAAGGTATCGCCCTTCCGCATCAGTGGTAACCCCGAGTGAACGCTCACGAATTGAAATCAAGGCACCAATAAGCGGTTCTCCGGTTTCAAAATCTGTAATTTTTCCACGACATAACACCTGTGCTTCAAGAAAAAAATTAAATAGTAATAGTGTTAAAATTAAAATACGAATCATGTTCAAGTACGCAACAAAGTATCCAGCAAATGGTTGGTGAATTTAAAAACTAAAAAATACACAAGGGTCCAAGCAATAACCGATACACTCATGTAGGTGATAATTTTAAAGTTATTTTTATAAAATTTTTTTGCAATTAATGTGCCCAGCGGAATGGATAGCACTAGCGGGCTTACTAGTGATAAACCTAGCAAACCAAAACGCGTTTTGGTTTTAATTACCCAGCGCAGGTAGGTTCTGATATAAATACCCTTTTGGCTTTTTGAGCGCACGGCCTGCACCGTTTTAACAATTAAAGAACTGAGGTAGGTAAAAACAATACTACCGCTAATACCGGCAAAACCACAGCATAAAAAAACCAACAGGGGGTCATGAGCAAAAAAAACCAAGGCTGCCGGTATACCCAGTTTACCAGGTAAAACCGCACAAAGTAAAAACACCGAAATTGCACCTGAAATGTACATAAATAGCAAAAGTAGTACAATGCACAGGCTTAAAAGTTCATGAAATGCGAATTGGGTATTATTTTATGTATTTTTGTGACCGAAAAAATTGCCTATGTCTCAAACTGCGCAACACAACAGTATGTTTGAAGCCGTTCTGGCCCGTCTCGATACTGCTGCAAAACTAATGAATCTCAACCCTGAGGTTGCTGACATTTTAAGAAATCCTGCTCGGCAGGTAAAAGTAAGTTTACCCGTAGTTATGGACAATGGCTCCATACGTGTATTTGAAGGATACCGCACTGTGCACAGCACACACCTGGGCCCAAGCAAAGGAGGAATTCGCTACGCTATGGATGTAAATGCCGATGAAGTTATGGCATTAGCTGCTTGGATGACTTTTAAATGCGCCGTTGCTAATTTGCCATACGGTGGGGCAAAAGGAGGTATTCAGTTAGATCCACGCGCACACAGTGTGGGCGAACTTGAGCGCATAACACGTGCTTATGCCTTGGCCATGAAAGATGTTTTTGGGGTTAACCGAGATATTCCAGCACCCGATATGGGTACCAGCGGTCGTGAAATGGCCTGGATATTAGATGAACTTAACAAAGTTAATGGAGAAGATGCGCCCGGAGTTATCACAGGTAAGCCCATATCTATTGGAGGATCGCTTGGGCGTGATGCGGCTACCGGACGTGGCGTAATGATTAATACATTATGTGCACTTGAAAAAATGGGCATTACAGCAAAAGGTGCAAAAGCTGTTGTGCAAGGTTTTGGAAATGTTGGGGCGCATGCGGCTCGCTTGTTATCTGAGCAGGGAATATGCATAGTGGGTATCGGCGACCATACAGCTTCTTATTATAATGCCAATGGTATAGATATTACAGCTGCAATTGCATATACAAATTCAAACAATAAGGTTTTAAAAGGATTTACAGGCGCCACAGAAATTCCTGCCGACCAGTTGCTGATTCAAGCCTGTGATATTTTAGTTCCTGCTGCTCTTCAAAATGTTATTACATCATCAAATGCAGATGCAATAAAAGCTAAACTAATAGTTGAAGGTGCAAATGGACCAACAACGCCAGAAGCTGACCCTATTATAAATTCTAAAAAAATAATTTGCGTGCCTGATATACTTGCTAACAGTGGAGGCGTAACGGTAAGTTATTTTGAGTGGGTACAAAATAAAGCTGGGTATTATTGGCCTGAATCTGAGGTAAATTCAAAACATGATTTAAAAATGCGAGAGGCTTTTGAACAGGTTTGGGCAGCATCTCAAAATTATAAAACCAGCCTTAGAATAGGCGCTTATATTGCTGCATTACAAAAAATAGAGCAGGGCGTACGCTTAAAGGGCGCGTATTAAAATTTGCTTTTTAGCAAAGAAAATCGAACGTATCTCTTACGTACTATTTTTATTATATTTGATTAATGGATTTTTTTATCTGTATTAGCATTGCATACCTTTTGGGATCCATTCCGTCTGCTGTTTGGATTGGGAAATGGTTGTACCGTATTGATGTGCGCGACTACGGCAGTGGAAATGCCGGCGCCACCAATACCTTTCGCGTTTTGGGTAAAAAAGCAGGAATTCCAGTGTTGTGTATTGATGCGGCTAAAGGTTTTTTTGCTGTTTACTGCATTAACGGGTTTAACACCTTGTCCCAGTACTATCCGTACATTCAAATTTTAGCAGGAATGGCGGCTTTACTTGGTCATATTTTTCCAATATTTGCTCAATTTCGTGGCGGTAAAGGTGTTGCCACGCTTTTAGGGGTTGTTTTGGCCTTACAGCCTGTTCCCTGTTTATGTTCCATTTTGGTGTTTTTAATAGTGTTACTTATAGGTCGTATGGTATCATTAGCTTCTATTATTGCCGGTGTTACGTATCCCATTATTTTACACGTTGGATTTCATAACAATAATCCTGCACTATCTTTATTTTCGTGTTCAGTGGCTATTTTACTGGTATTTACACATCGAAAAAATATAAAACGAATTCTTCGCCGCGAAGAGCATAAAATCCAACGTTTTAATTTCAGAAAAGGCTGAATTATTGTGTGGCGCATAATTAGTACGTGGGTATTGTTTATAATTTTTGCTCTTAATGTAAATGCGGCCGAATTACCCTGTAAAGACGTAATTTACCGATCTCAAATAAAAACGTTACAACTTATAAATCCTCATACCCCGTATGCATTACCCGTAATCTCATTACAATCCTCTAACGATGTTTTAGAATTAAGTTTTGATGACCTGGACGGGGATTTTAAAAATTATACGCTAACGTTTCTTCATTGCAATGCCGATTGGACCCCCAGCAATTTAAAAACAGGCGAATTTTTAGATGGTTTTTTTGAGTTTAATATTGTTACGTATTCTTTTTCGGTTGGTACGTATCAAAAATTTACGCATTACAAAGTACAGTTTCCATCTGCATTGCCGCAACAATTTACACGCTTTAAATTAAGTGGCAATTACATGTTATTTATTTTTGAAAACGGTGATGCAGAGCAGCCGGTGCTTAGTAAACGGTTTATTGTAACCGATGCCAAAGCGGCTATACAATGTAGTATTCGCCAACCCGTTTCTAATACCAAAAACGGGGGCCAGCAGTTGGAGCTTACTATAGATTTAAACGCATCTTCCATTGCAAATCCAGCGCGCGATGTACATTTAACCGTTGTTCAAAATAACCGCTGGGATAATATGGCACAGCAAATTCAGCCACAATTTGTGCAGGCCAACCGATTAACGTATCAGTTTAATAACGATCTTATTTTTGAAGGCGGTAACGAATACAGGCCATTGGATATTCGCAGTATACGATTTCAATCACCCCAAATACAAAAAATGTACCGTGACGAACAGCATATCATGCATGCTGAACTTTTTACCGACGAATCGCGTGCCGTGAAACCGTATTTATATTATGCAGACATTAATGGTGCTTACACATTGTATAACCGTGATGCGATTGATCCACAATCGGTACTTGAAACCGATTACGTAATTTGCAAATTTTCTTTTCGTGCGCCAGAATCTTCAAGTTCATTTTTTTTATCTGGAAATATAACTTCATCTGGTTTAAACAGCCGCATTCCTTTATATTATAACTCTAAAAGCGGCCATTACGAAACTGAGGTTTTGCTAAAACAGGGATTTTATAATTATATATACACAGACGCCAAGGGGTCCTCATATAATACGGAAGGTTCATTTTGGGATACAGAAAATGAATACACGCTAATTGTATACTACAGGCCTTTCGGTACTTATTTTGATCAGGTTATTGGATTAGTAAAATGCAATAGTTTAAAAGCGCGTTAATTATTTAATGCGATTTGGATTAGACTTTACAAAGGCTTGCCATCCGCTGTAGGATTTTGATTTTAAACTAGCAGTATGTTGATAAAAATGACACAACGCAACAGCAAGAGCGTCACTTGCGTCTAATACTGTGGGTGCGGGATACTGTAAAATGTTTTGTATCATCGCAGCAACCTGTTCTTTACTGGCATTGCCGTTTCCTGTAATACTCTGTTTAATTTTACGTGGAGCATATTCGGTAACGGGTAGTTCATGTTGTAAAGCAGCGGCTATGGCAACGCCTTGAGCTCGGCCTAATTTTAACATAGACTGTACATTTTTACCAAAAAACGGAGCTTCTATAGCGAGTTCATCGGGATGGTATTTTAAAATTAGCGTATTTAAATATTCAAATATTTTTTTTAATCGCAGCGGATGCGATGTTTTAGAATCCAGTTTTAAAATACCTGCTTGTAATACTTTGGGGTTAGGCAAACATGAAATTAGTCCATATCCCATTACCAAGGTTCCCGGATCTATACCCAATATAATACGCTCTTTGGCAATCAATTAAAATGTATTTTTAAATGTGCTCATACGCTTCAAAGGTAAACGATTATGGTGGATTATTTTAGGGATAGTTTTGGGTATGGTAGCCGTTTGGACCATTTACAAAAAACTTTCACAGGATATTACACAAGATTCATGGCGTCTGCTACTAATCCGTTGTCAAAATCCACACACATTGATTTTACTGGCCTGTGCCGGTTTATTAATGCCATTTAATTGGGGTTTTGAAGCTGTAAAATGGAAAATGTGCCTATCACAGGTACAGTATTTAAATTTTAAATCTGCGTTAAAAAGCGTTTGTAGCGGCATATTTACAGGGTTTTTTATACCCGGACGATTAAGTGAATTTTTAGGAAAAATCGAATACATAGAGGTTCCGCATAAAGCATCAGCAATTGCACTTCATGGAATATTGGGTCAAATACAATATTTAATAACATTGAGTATCGGGTGTTTGGCATTTCTATTAAATGGGTATCCAATATCTCCATTAAGTATTGGCATGGGCCTGGCTTGTATTGGCGGTTCTGTTGCACTGCTCAGTATTTTATTTAAGTATCAACATGTGTTTATTAAACACCTCCAACGATTTTTCCCTAATCAGTCTGCATTACCATCATTTGTAATGCTTTCAACGTTACAAGTACGAAACATTATTGGCGTATCGGTATTACGTTATATTATTTTTAGTTTACAATTGGGGCTGGTTTTATGTGCGTTTATACCACAAAATGCCGTTACCGATTTAATATATAAATTACCTGTATATTTTTTAATAACATCAACCGTGCCCATGATTAGTATTTTTGAACCGGCCATTCGAAGTTATTTATTGCTTTTTGTTTTTCAACAACAAAGGGGATACACTCTTGAATTATCACTTGCGGTGGTTTTAATATGGGTGCTCAATTTAATTATTCCGGCAATTTATGGGTATGTAGCATTATGGAAACAAAAACTCAAATAACATGACGTTTTGGTATGTATGGGCATTAATGGTAGTACTATGCTATTGTATTTTTTTACTTTATTGCTTGGCACATACTAACGCCATGCCTTTAATTAAATCCAAGCGTATTTCAGATGGGCCCCATTTGGCAGTACTTGTTTCCGTATATAATGGCGAAAAAGTACTGGGCCCCATGTTTGAATTTTTAAGGCATCAAAATTATCCCCCGGAGTGCTGGACGCTTTTTATCACTGATGATGGCAGCTCAGACGATACCTTTAATTGCATATTAAAATTAAAAGCTAAAATGCCATGTAGTGTGGTTGTATTTCAAAATTTAAAACCTGCAGGCAAAAAGTATAATATTCAGTTTATGGCCGAACGCGTTACGAGCAAATGGATTTTAACTCTTGACAGTGATGGATTTTCAAAAAATAACAAGTTTTTAAAATCGCGTGTGCATTATGCAGAAACACAAAATTTAGATTTTTCGGCGGGTGCAATTACTTATACAAGCGGTGCGTCCCGGCTTCTGTTTCATTTTCAAAGTATTGAACATGCCGTTTTGCATGTATTAACCCATTCTGCATTTAATTTTAAAAAGCCGTATTTATGTTCTGGTGCCAATTTGTTATATAAAACTGATATTTTTCAAAAAGTAGGAGGGTTACGTTCACATATGCAAATAAGTTCTGGAGACGATGTTTTGTTATTAAATGCGTTTAAAAAATATGGAGCAAAAATGGGCTTTGATGCGCAAGAAGCATCGCAAATTCAGGTACTAGCCCCGCATACATGGCGCCAGTTTTGGAAACAAAAAATACGTTGGGCGTCAAAATCAAAATACAATTCAAATCTGTATAACCTTTTAATTGCATCTACTGTCTGGATGACATCGTTAATTGTTTTAATTTTACCCTACATGCTGTGGAATTCGGAACATAGACAAATGGTTTTTTTGCCTTTGCTAATTAAAATGGCTATTGAATTTGTTATTTATCGAATATACTTATACAAACAAAACATTCACTATACATTCAGTTTAACACCATTTTTGGTTTTGGCAATTTATCCGCTATATGTGCTGATAATTGGTTTTGTATCAATGCTGAGTCCAGTAACTCAAAAAGTAGGCCCCGGTTGGTAAAATGACAATTTTAAAAGTATTTAAGTCACAATTTTGGCGTCAGTTTTGGCCAGTCCTTGGGCTTGGTTTTATTACACTAACATTAGTTGTAGCACTTTTTGCCCATTACATTGCTCCAGACAAAAGTACCTATGCCAGCGTGCAGCATACGGCATTAAGTTTGGCTAAGCCGGGAACCGGATATTGGATATTTTATAATGCTAAAGCCGTTTCTACAGATAAAACCAAATCTGGCTCAATGCCATTTCAAGATACGAGCATCACTATAAAGGATTTTAAATTTACAGATACTGCATTTTATTACCATGCCTTTTTGCAACCTGAGCAATGGCAAAGCATACCACTACCAAAAGCTGTATTTGGCAATCGGTTAAAGGCGTTTACATACGACCGAATAAACTCTATATACACCATTACATTACACAAACGCATTAAAACCATTTCATATTCAGCAAGCACACTGCAGCAAACTTTAACAAAACATCAATTAAAGCATTTTGTATTTATTTTAGGCTCTGACAAGCTAGGACGTGATTATTTAAGCCGATTAATTTTAGGCACGCGTGTCAGTTTAGGTGTGGGATTAATTGCAGTAGGCGTATCCATTGCATTAGGTTTATTTTTAGGGTCCTTGGCAGGTTTTTATGGAGGGTGGTTAGACGCCCTAATATCTTGGTTTATGAATGTTGTTTGGAGCCTTCCCACCATTTTATTGGTTGTATCTATTTCTTTAGTGCTAGGAAAAGGATTGTTTCAGGTGTTTTTGGCCATAGGTTTAACCATGTGGGTTGATACCGCCCGTTTGGTTCGCGGCCAAATTATGTCATTAAAACAACGAGAATTTATTGATGCTGCAAAGGTTTTAGGCTATTCGGATGTACGCATAATCATACGCCATATTTGGCCTAATTTATGGCCTGCACTTTTAATTTATGCTTCTGCAAATTTTTCTACGGCAATATTAACTGAGGCCGGTTTAAGTTTTTTAGGTTTGGGGGCACAACCACCCATTCCATCCTGGGGCGAAATGATTAGTGCGCACAAAGGGTATATGCTATTAAACAAAGCATATCTTGTATTTATTCCGGGAATTGCAGTTAGCTTGCTGGTTTTAAGTTTTACTTTAGTAAGTCAAGGCATACGCAATGCCTTAGATCCTAAGTATAAAAATCAAAAGCCCATTCCATAAAAAAACCCAACACGGGTTGGGTTTTGTTGCCCGAGCTGGATTCGAACCAACATAGTCAGAACCAAAATCTGAAGTCCTGCCATTAGACGATCGGGCAATGGTTGGCAAAAATAATAAATTAAATGAAATTATAAGCTTTTTAAATGTTCTAATTGAAGATTCAAATTTTGAATTTTAAGTGTAGCATCCTCTAATTTTTTTCGCTCTAATTCAATTACTTCAGGTTTAGCATGTGCAATAAATTTTTCATTTTTAAGTTTGGAATCCGTACGCTGTAAAAAATCTTGTAAATGCTCTAATTCTTTTTGAATACGTGCTGTTTCAAAGCCGTTATGGGTTATGTTATTTAAATGTAAACCGCAAGGCATGGTTTCAACTTGAAACGTATAAACACCTGCACTTAATTTGTTAACTCTATGAATAGCATCTAAATTACCAAGTTTTTGAATTAGATTTAAATCAAGCGGCAAACTACCATCACATTCAGCAGTTAAAGCTAGTTTTGGCGAAATCTGATGTTGCGCTCGTAAGTTACGTACTTGTAAAATAAAACTACGATTGCATTCAAACCTGTTAATTGTATTTATGTTGTATTCATTAGGTATAGGCCATTTTGAGATGGTTAGTGCTTGGTTTGCATCACGAGGTTTTAACATGTGCCAAAGCTCCTCGGTTATAAAAGGCATCCATGGGTGTAACAGCGTTAAAAGGATTTCAAAAAAGTTATGTGTACAATCTATAGTCTGTTGCGCGAGTGGCTGTGCCGTACCATTACTGAAATTGGGTTTAATGGCTTCTAAATACCAGGCGCAAAAATCATCCCAAATAAGCTTGTATATACACATTAAGGCATCGGATATTTTATACTGACGTAATAAATTATCTATCTCTAACATTTGCTGAGATAAACGTTCCTTAAACCAGTCAATAGCCTCTAGTGCAGCAGCCTCTGGCGTAATTACAGTATCGGCTTTAAAGCCCGAAATGAGTTTAAACGCATTCCAAATTTTATTACAAAAATTTCGTCCCTGTTCAATTTGGCCAATGTCAAATAAAATGTCATTTCCTGCTGGCGCGCTTAGTAAAATTCCCATTCTAACGGCGTCAGCACCGTATCTGTCAATAAGCTCAAGAGGATCAGGCGAGTTGCCTAAACTTTTACTCATTTTTCGACGTTGTTTATCTCTAACAATTCCGGTAAAGTATACGTTTTTAAATGGTTTTTCGCCCATCCATTCATAACCCGCCATAATCATGCGGGCAACCCAGAAAAAAATGATATCCGGAGCGGTAACTAAATCCTGAGTAGGGTAATAATATTGTAATTCTGATTTTGTAGATTCTGTATTTTTAAATCCATCAAATACACTAATGGGCCAAAGCCATGAGCTAAACCAGGTATCAAGCACATCTTCATCTTGTGTTAATGCATCCGGTGTTTCATTAAATTGTGTAGCGTACTCAAGTAATGCGGCTTCATGTGTTTTAGCAACAACAAATCTACCTTTTGAATCATACCAAGCGGGGATACGATGACCCCACCATAATTGTCGCGAAATACACCAGTCTTTAATATTTTCAATCCAATAGCGGTAGGTGTTTTTCATTTTTGAAGGATGAAAACAAATTTCATCCTGCATTACGGCAGTTAATACTTGTGGATGTTTTTTTAAAAAACGCTTCATATCAACAAACCATTGTTGGCTTAATCGGGGTTCAATAACTGCACCGGTGCGTTCACTGGTGCCAACCTGATGTGTATAGGACTCTGTTTTTTCAAGATAATGTTCAGTCTCAAGGTCTTTAACAATTTGTTTTCTGACCTCAAATCGATCTTTGCCAATGTATTTTGATATCCCTGCATTGGCATTTAGCCGACCGGAATCATCTAAAATATCTATGCCGGGCAAATTGTGTTTTTGTCCGATTTGGTAATCATTTATATCGTGTGCAGGTGTAATTTTTAAACAGCCCGTACCAAAGTCCGAACTAACATAAGCGTCTGAAATTACAGGTATTTTTCGATCCGTAAGCGGAATAAATACTGTTTTGCCAATACATGCTGTATAACGTTCATCATCGGGATTAACACAAAGCGCCACATCAGCTAAAAGCGTTTCGGGCCGGGTTGTTGCAACCGACAAATATCCTGAACCGTCACAAAACTTATATTTTATATAATATAATTGGCCTTGTACTTCTTTATATAAAACCTCTTCGTCGCTTAATGCTGTTTTACCCATGGGATCCCAGTTAACCATACGCAATCCCCTGTATATCAATTGTTTTTTAAATAAATCAACAAAAACATCGTTTACAGCTTCACTCAAATCTGGTTCCATGGTAAAGCGGGTACGATTCCAGTCACAACTAGCGCCAAGTTTTTTTAATTGATCTAAAATAATATTACCGTATTTTTCTTTCCATGTCCAGGCATGCTCTAAAAATGCATCACGGGTTAAATGAGATTTTGAAATGCCTTTTTCATTTAGCATTTGCACTACCTTGGCTTCAGTGGCAATACTTGCATGATCGGTACCTGGAATCCAACAGGCATTATAGCCTTGCATGCGGGCACGACGTACCAATACATCCTGTATGGTATTGTTTAACATATGTCCCATATGTAAAACGCCCGTAATATTTGGAGGAGGTATAACAATGGTAAATGCCTTTCGGCTGTCCGGTTTTGAATTAAAATACCCCCGCTTTAACCACTCGGCATACCATTTTTGTTCTATAGCATTTGGCTCATAGGTTTTGGGTAATAGATCAGTAGCTGATGACATGAAAGCTGTTAATTTTCGTAAAATTACTTAAACAAATGGCTGTAAAGGGCAATTTTATTGCTAAAATCATTAACTTTAGTTTCTAATATTAAATCTTATGAAGAACGTTATCCTTACAATTGCACTATCCGGACTCTTCAGTTTCGGGATCTATGCACAAAACTCTCATGCTGCAGGTGATGGTCATAATCACGAAACAGCTCCTGCAAATTCAAATCCTGCAAGTTTAGCAGACATCAAAATGGATAAACTCACCCATGATTATGGAACCATATTACAAGGCGCCAACGGAGAATGTGAATTTAAATTTACCAACACCGGAAAAGAGCCATTGGTAATAACCAATTGTCAGGGCAGTTGCGGATGTACAGTGCCACAGTGTCCCAGTAAGCCCATTTTGCCTGGAAAGTCAGATGTAATTAAAGTTAAATACGATACCAACCGAATAGGTGCAATTTATAAAACAGTAACGGTTACTTCTAATGCCAAAAGTGGAAACGTTATTCTCACTATAAAAGGTAATGTAGAGGCTAAACCTGTTGAGCAAGCTTTTCCTGAAAACGCTAAGCCTGCAGGAGCGCCTTCAGAAAAACAATAATTTTAAAATATGCACAGTTTTTTAATTAAATATTGTGTTGCATTCTTTTTTATTTTAGGACTTAAGTGCTTTGCTCAAGAAACTGTAGTTCCTAAACTAGATCCTAATGCCCCTGATTTTAAATTTGAAACCGAACTTATAGATTTTGGAAAAGTGGCATATGACGCCAATGGCTTGCGTGAATTTAAATTTACCAATACAGGGCGCGCGCCCTTAATTATTACCAATGTTGTGGGTGAATGCGGTTGTACCTCTACGAGTATTGATGGAAAGCCGGGCTGGCCAACCGAACCTATTTTACCAGGCAAAAAAGGTGTAATTAAAATCAAATACGATACTAAACGTATTGGGGTATTTGAAAAAAGTATAACCGTGAGTTCAAATGCACGTTTTGCCAATAAAAAAATAAAAATTAAAGGCGAAATTTTAGCTCAAAAAAGCTGATTGCTTCAGATCTGTTCGGTGCAATTCGGTTAAAAATACTGAAGCCGCAACGGCAACATTTAATGATTCCGAACCCTTTGATTTTAAGGCTGGGATATAGCGTGAATGGGTAATAAGCCTTTGGTTTTCTATATCAATACCCTTTGATTCATTTCCTAGTACTAAAATACTTTTAGGTGGGAGTTTTGAATTAAAAAGGTTTTCACCATGTAACTGAGCCCCTATTACCGGCATATTGTCCCATGTACTAATAATTTCTGATAAGGTACAATAGATAACATCAACCCTAAAGCATGCCCCCATACTGGCTTGTATGGCTTTTGGGTTAAATACATCACAACTGTGTTCTGAAGCAATTAACAGGGTATGGCCAAACCAATCGGCAAGTCGTAAAAGCGTACCAAAATTACCCGGATCTCGGATATCATCTAAATATAGTGTAACCGCTTGGGGGTTTTGGGGGGGTATGCAAACGGGTTTATGCAGCTTGCAAACTGCCAGCCAGCCGGGAGGCTCAACCAAATTGCTAATACGTTTAAAACCATTTAAATCTAAAGTATAACAGGGTATTTGCTGAATTTCAAAATCAAGTTTTTGGTCCGGTGAAATAATAATCATTTCCAGCTTTTCAGGATGCATCAGCATACAATCCCGAATCATTTTATATCCCTCTATCACAAATCGTCCTTGTTTTAAACGCTCCGTTTTAAATTTCAATTTTTGAATCTCCAGTAATTTTGCTCGAGTCAGCATTTTTGCCCTAAATTAGGGCATTTATATTAAAGATACATGCGTCATTTAAAATGTATAATTAGTACCCTAGTCATTTTTTTGACATCATGTAATATTTCACGCCATATTGATTCCAATGCTTATTTGGTTCGAAACGTATCTGTAAATTACCCTCAACAATTACCAGTTAGCGAATCTGAAATTAATTCTTGTTTAAAAATTAATCCCAATAGAAAGTGGTTGTTTATTTTTGATTTTTATCCCTGGTGGTACAGCCTTTTTGACGATGCTAAAATACAGCAAAAAAAAGCCCTTCGGAGCACACGCATTATTCAACAAAATAAAAAACGAGAACATGAAACCGATTCTATAAATGCAATTCGGATTAGTCGCGGTAAAACTCCTAAAGTTTTAAAACTACGTGATCCAAATAGCGAATTGTGGATAGAAAGCTTAAGGGACATTGGGGAGCCTCCTGTATTGTATGACAAACAATTACTCATTAAAACAAAAACACAGCTAACAAAATTATTGATTTCTAAAGGGTATTTAAATGCGTGGATTTCAGACAGCAATACATTTAACATGTCTAAAAAATTTGCTTATATTGGATTGAATCTACACCCTGAAACAACTTTTAAAATTATAAACTGGCATTATTCATTTGAAAATCCAAATGATTCATTAATGCAATTATTTAAACAAGACAGTTTAAACGCTAACTTTATTAATAATAGGGTTTTCAGTGCAGACTTATTGTTTAATGAGCGTGAGCGTATGACCCAATTTGCAAAAGCCAGAGGGTATTATTTTTTTGAAAATAATTTTATTTCATTTAAAGCAGATACTTTAGGCCTGCCTCCCGGTACTATGAATATTGAAGTTTGTGTTGCTGCATTTGCCTCACAAAATAATACTTCAATGCAAGAACATCCTCGATTACAATGGCATACTATTAGCGTATTAACGCCTGATGAATTACAAGTAAATGGCACTTATGCCGGCAGCTTGGATTCCGTGTGGTATCGCAGCATCTTATTTAGGTCGTCACATCAAAAACCTTACAAAAAACAAATTATACTCAGGGAATTAAAACTACATCCAGGAAATTGGTATGCTCCAGATGATTTAGAAACTACGTATAAAAAATTAGTAAATACAGGTATTTTTAAATCTGTTTCAATTCAAGTTAAGCCCGATACCCTTCAGGGCAAAGTGGCACTTAATGCATCAGTAATTTGTGTGCCTCCAGTAAAACAAATTATCAGTGCTGAAACCGAGGGCACAAATACATTTGGAAATCTAGGAATTGATGCAAATATTGTTTATCGAAATCGAAATGTTTTTAAAGCCGGTGAAATTTTAGAACTTAAATTACAAGGAGCAATCTCGTCTCAATCCCAATTTAATACAAATTCCGACAATCAAAATATAGAAGGGTTACAGCGTAATTTTAATACGATACAGTTTGGACCAGAATTATCATTTATTTTTCCCAAAGCCTACGGTTTATTTTCATGGTCAAAACCTATTTTAAATTGGAACCCCCGATCCTATGTTAAAATAAATGCAAATATTCAAACCCGGCCCCAATTTTCACGTTCGATATGGAGTATTGATTATGGGTTTAATTTTAAAAATCAAAACGGAACGATTCGCCATGATTTCATACCATTTGAACTTTATTCTGTTAAAATGGGTGTTTTTAGCGATGCATTTAAAGACTCTCTGTTTCGATATAATGATGCTTTTTTAATTAATTCCTTTCAAGACCATATTACTACATTAATGCGCTACTCGGCAAGTTTTAGCAGGTATGATTATTTAACTACGTTAAACAAAACCAATATTTTGCTACGTTGGAATGTAATTTCATCAGGTTCTATTCTACGCCAACTGTTTATTTTAACAAAACAAAAATCCGATCAAAACGGTCAATACGAATTGTTTTCAGTTCCTTTTGCGCAGTTTTTTAAAACAGATCTTGATTTTAGAGTTAATATGCATTTAAAAGGCGCATCTCGATTAATTTGGCGCATCAACGCCGGAATAGGAATTCCTTTTAAAAATTTAGGTGTATTGCCGTACGAACAAAGTTTTTTTTGTGGAGGCCCCAACAGTGTTAGAGCATGGAGATCCCGAACATTGGGACCCGGAGCTTATAATCCCGGTAGCAATACGATGCGCTTTGATAAAATAGGAGATATATTAATTGAAACCAATTTAGAATACCGTTTCCATTTGCTTCGTGCTTTTTATGGAGCCTTATTTGTGGATGCAGGAAATATTTGGCGACTTTATCCCGATGCAAACAAACCTGAGGGCGTTTTTAACCTTAATACATTTTACAAACAAATAGCTGTAGGTTCAGGGTTTGGATTTCGCTGGGATTTAGATTTTTTTGTATTAAGATTAGATTTGGCAGTGCCTTTAAAAGATCCTAAAAATTGGAAGGATGAAAACACCTGGTTGTTTAGTCAAAAACCCTTAAAATACATTATAACCAATTTTGGGATAGGCTATCCTTTTTAAACTTTTTGAGCTTTTAAAATACTATTAAAAAGGTATAATCCGTCGGTATTGCCTAAATCACTGTCAGCTGCACGTTCAGGATGAGGCATCATGCCAAATACATTTTTAGTTTTATTACAAATACCGGCGATATGTTCAACAGAACCGTTCGGGTTATGTGCAGCATCCAATGTTCCATTTTCAGAACAATATTTAAATATTATTTGATGATGTTGTTTAAGTAAGGCAAGCCCTTCAGCATCAATATAATATTTCCCTTCACCATGAGCTATGGGGATTTTTAAAACCTGATTTTTTTTTATATCAGAGCTAATAACACTATTTAAATTTTCAGCTTTAATAAATGTATTTTTACAAGTAAACTGCAGGTTGTTGTTATGTAACAAGGCACCTGGTAATAAACCCGATTCACATAAAATTTGAAATCCATTACATACTCCAAAAACAAATCCTCCCGCATTAGCATGTGATATAACAGCATTCATTATGGGCGAAAATCTTGCAATGGCACCGCTTCTTAAATAATCGCCATAAGAAAAACCGCCCGGAATAATTACATGCGTACAATCATTTAAATGGGTTTCTTTATGCCATAATTTTACTACGCTCTGTTTTAATTTATGTTCTAATACATAAACCATGTCTTCATCGCAGTTTGAACCCGGAAAAACAACTACTCCAAATTTTATCATCTTAATACAAAGGTAAAATCTGGGTGCGTATTTAAATATTTGTAATAGATAATTTTCTTATTCTTTTTCCACGCTTAATAACAATACAGACCCATTTTTATTATATGCTCTTCCCTCGAGGTCTTTAAATTGGATGTTATAGATATAATTATCTTGAGGGGCTTTAGATCCGTTTGGGTTTGAGCCATTCCAGCCGTAGATGGGGTTTTGAGTAGAGAAGAGGAGTTGTCCCCAGCG
>Ga0255099_1000045_pt1 | contig 50203 bp, 48 predicted proteins | sample Colum_Colum_RepA_2_FD_188451 | JGI IMG/M metagenome (GOLD analysis project Ga0255099, IMG submission 188451) | Freshwater microbial communities from Columbia River, Oregon, United States - Colum_Colum_RepA_8d | ecosystem: Environmental > Aquatic > Freshwater > River | place: USA: Oregon...
CATCATCATCATGACCGATGCGGATGTGGACGGCGCTCATATCCGAACTCTGCTGCTCACGCTCTTCTATCGGCAGATGCCCGATCTGGTGGAGCGCGGTCACATCTACATCGCCCAGCCGCCGCTCTACAAGGTCAAGCACGGCCGTGAAGAGCGTTACATCAAGGACGATACCGAGCTCAGTGCCTATATGCTGCAGCTCGCACTCGACAGCGCCGTGCTGTTGCCCAATTCCATTGCCAAGATCGAATACCAGGCCCGGCTGGGTACGCCCCTGAGCGGCGCTGCCGGCGCGGCTGCGACCGAGGCTGCGGCCAGCACACCCGGCGTCTTTGCGGGTGAAACCCTGGCCACCCTGGCGCGCAAATACCTGCAGGCTGAAGCAGCGATTGATCGTGTGGGCCGTCTGATCGATACCGATGCGTTGCGGGCAGTGCTTGATGGCACCCGCCTTGATGTCTCAACCGAGCAGGCGGCGCAAACCAGCGCGGCCGCCCTTGAAGTGGCCATGGCCCGCTATCGCTCGCTGGCCCAGCAGGCCGAAGGCGATGGTCGGGTTACGGTGCGGGCTCAGCAGGATTCGCGTGACGATTCCTGGCGCCTGCAGATCGATCGTCAGCACCACGGCAATGTGCGGGTGAGTCTCATCGATCATCATTTCCTGGCCTCGGAAGACCATGCCGTTCTGGTCGATTGCGCCCAGACCTTGTCCGGCCTGATCTCCGAGGGTGCTGAGATTCGTCGCGGTGAGGGGGATCGTCAACGCGCCCATACGGTGGTGGACTTCCGCGATGCCATGCACTGGCTGCTGTCGGATGCCGAGCGCAATGTGGGCCGGCAGCGATACAAGGGCCTGGGTGAAATGAATGCCTCCCAGCTCTGGGAGACCACCATGGATGCCTCTGCCCGCCGCCTGCTCAAGGTGCAGATCGAAGATGCCATCGCCGCCGATCAGATCTTCACCACGCTCATGGGCGACGAAGTGGAGCCGAGGCGCAACTTCATCGAGAAAAACGCGCTCGGGGCGCGCAACATCGACGTCTGAGGTCTTACTTCCCCCAGCGCGTCCAGCGCACGGCCAATACGGTGCTGATGCCATACAGCACCATGGCAGCTGCCACTAGACCGAAGTAGGCACTGGCATCGGAGTCGCCTTGGGCGAGCCACCAGCCCACCCCGGCCACCAGGACCAGCCGGATCGAACTGGCCAGCACCGGGCCGAGGATCTTGCCCGAGCCTTGAGAAGCAAAGTAGAGCGTCAGCCCCAGACCGAAGAAGGCGAAGGCTGGCCCGACGATGCGAAGGTACTGCCGGGCATGGTCAAGGACAGCCGCCTCGCGCGAGAAGAGCCCGGCCCAGAGGTCCGGGAACAGGGCCACGATGATGCCCACCACGGCGAGATTGAAAGCCGACAGCCGACCCGCCGTCCAGGCCACCTTGCGGGCGCGCGCGACCTGCCCAGCGCCCATGGCCATGCCCACCATGGGTACGGCCGCCACGCCGATGCCAAACGAGATCGGGATCAGCAAAAACTCGAGCCGCTGACCGATGGAGTAACCCGCCAGCGCCTCCACACCCAGCCGCGCCACCAGTCCGGTGAAGATGAGCACGGCCAGCACGGACTGCAGGGGTGAAGCCAGCGCCACTGCACCGACCTTGAGGATGTCGATGAGCATCTCGCTTTGCAGGGCCACCCCCCGTAGTGCGAGCGTCAGCCGGCCCCGACCGGTCATGAGAAACCACAGGAAGTACACCACGCCGGCACCGGTGGCGATGATGTGACCCAGAGCCACCCCCACCATGCCCAGACCCTCGAACGAACCGATACCGAGTCCAAGAACGATGCCCAGCGGAATCTGCAGGATGGAGGTGAGGATGATGGTCAGCGACGGCACCCGCATGTTGCCGGTGCCTCGCACCACCGAGGCCAGCGTATTGCTCAGCCAGACCAGCAGGGCACCCGCAAAGAGCACGTCCGAATACCGTGCGGCCTCCTGCAGGACATCGCCCTGACCGCCGAGCCAGCCATAGAAGACCGGGCCAAACAGAAGAAACACGGCGGTGTAGAGCAACCCGGCAACGGTACCAATGACCAACGCATGAAAGGCCAGGGTGTTGGCCCGCAGGAGGTCGCCGCCCCCGAGCGCGCGGCTCACGGCTGACGATACGCCACCGCCCATGGCGCCAGCCGACATCATTCCGGTGAGCATGGCAAACGGAAACACAAGCGCCATGGCAGCCAGCGGCACCGTCCCCAGGCGGCCGATGGTCCAGGTTTCGGCAATGCTCACGAGCACGGCGAGCACCATGGCGACCACATTCGGAACGGCCAGCTGCACAAGCGTGGGCAGGATGGGGCCGATGAGCAGCGGGTGAGCGGCGGGTGCCGAGGCAGGGGTGGAGTTGCTCATGCGAATGATCCTTGCTGCCATGTAAATGATGGTGATCATACACATGAATGATGATCATCATTTAAAATCAACGAATTCAAGTGCAATGAACTGCGGAGTTCAACCATGGCTCGATCACAGGCTGAAAAGGCACAGACCCACGAGCGCATCCTCACCGAGGCGGCCGCTCAGATTCGTGACGACGGTCTCGAGTCGGTGAGCGTGGCGCGTCTGATGAACCGTGTCGATCTCACGCATGGCGGGTTCTACAACCACTTTGAATCCCGAGCCGACCTGCTCGTGCAGGCACTGGAACGCGCCCTGGTGGATGGCGCCGCCCGGGGTCGGTCCTTGCGTGGTGGGGGCCGATCCGAGAGTTTCGAGTTTTTCGTCAAGCACTACCTCTCGCGTTCCCACCGCGATGCCCGTAAGGAAGGCTGCGCGCTTGCGGCCCTGGCTTCGGATGTGGCCCGCGCGGATGATCAGACCCGCGCGGTGATGCAGGATCATTTCCATGGGTTTGTCCAATACCTCGAACACACGATGGACTCATCCGGTGCACAGGATGATCATCACGCTCAGGCATTGACGGCAGCGTGCACCATGATCGGTGGCTTGCTGATGGCGAGAGTTCTGACGGACACTCGGGAATCGGACGCCTTGCTCAAGACCGTACGCCAGCACCTGACGTCGGGCTGAGCTTCGCCCCATCCAACAACCACAGGGAGACACCATGAGCTGGAGCTTCGAGACCGACCCCGACTACCAACGCGACCTCGACTGGGTCGATGCGTTCGTGCGCGAGGAGGTCGAGCCGCTCGACCATGTGCTGGACAGCCCCTACAACATCACCGATCCCAAGTTCGTGCGGCTGGTGCGCCCGCTGCAGCAACGGGTGCGTGAGCGCAAACTCTGGGCGTGTCATCTGGGCCCCAATCTGGGTGGCCCGGGCTATGGGCAGGTCAAACTCGGCCTGCTCAACGAAATTCTGGGTCGATCCGCGTTTGGACCCACGGTGTTTGGTTGTCAGGCTCCGGATTCGGGCAACGCCGAAATCCTTGCGCACTTCGGAACCGACGCCCAGAAGCGTCAGTACCTCAAGCCCCTGCTCGATAACGAGATCGTGTCGTGCTTTTCGATGACCGAGCCGCAGGGGGGCGCCGACCCCAAGATCTTCACCACGCAAGCCGTTCGCGATGGCGATGACTGGCTGATCAGCGGTCAGAAGTGGTACGCCTCGAATGCGCGCTATGCGTCCTTTCTGATCGTGATGGCGATCACCGACCCGGACGCACCGCCCTATCAGCGCATGTCACTCTTCATCGTGCCGCGCGATACTCCCGGGCTACAGATCGTGCGCAATGTGGGCTGGGGCTCGGAGCGGGCTGCAACCCACGGCTACCTCAACCTCGATCGGGTTCGGGTGCCGGCCGATGCCATGCTGGGCGCACCCGGCCAGGCGTTCATGGTCGCGCAGGTGCGCCTGGGCGGTGGGCGCATTCACCATGCCATGCGCACCATCGGCGAGGCCAAGCGCGCACTCGACATGATGTGCGAGCGCGCGGTGTCGCGAGTGACCCAGGGCGAGCTGCTGGCTCGCAAGCAGATGGTTCAGGAAAAGATCGCCGACTCCTGGATCGAGCTGGAACAGTTCAGGCTGCTGGTGCTGCGCACGGCCTGGCTCATCGACAAATACAACGACTACAAGCTCGTGCGCAAGGACATTGCTGCGGTCAAAGCGGCGATGCCCAAGGTGCTGCACGACATCGCGTCGCGGGCGCTTCATCTGCATGGATCCCTGGGCCTGTCCAACGAAATGCCGTTTGCTCAGCAGGTGCTGGCCTCCTACTTCCTGGCCCTGGCCGATGGTCCGACCGAGGTGCACAAGGTCACGCTCGCCCGCGAGGTGCTGGGGGGCTACAAAGCCTGTACCGACACCTTCCCGAGCTATCACCTGCCGCGCGTGGAAGCCGAGGCCCGCGAGAAATTCGCCGAGTTGCTTGCCGATCTGGAGGGCTGAGTTGGCCAGTCATTCAAAGAACTCGCCGGGTTTGTCTCAAGACGGGCTGCGCGCCCTGAAAGACGCCCGCAGCGGCGCACAGGGCGCGCTGGCAGCCGCTGCAGAACACCTCGGGCGCGAAGGCTGGTGTGTCCTGCCTGGAGTCCTGTCGTCAGAACAGACCCAAGCGGCGCTGCAACGCCTGTGGCAAGCCGCCGAAGCGGCGCGCAAACGAGGTCGAGAGACCTTTGTGCCTTACCTCGACCCGAATGCCTCCAATGTGCGGGTGTTTGATCTGCTCCAAGCCGATGCGGTGTTTCGGGAGCTGATCCGTCATCCCGAAGCGCTGGCGCTGGTCGAGGCCCTGCTCGGTTCAGACATTCTGATCTCCAACTTCACGGCCAACATCGCAAGGCCGGGTTCAGGCTCCATGAGCCTGCATTCAGATCAGGCCCTGATCGTGCCCGAACCCTGGCTCATGCCCTGGTCAATCAACATCATCTGGTGTCTCACGGATGTGCACGCCGACAACGGTGCAACCCGCTTCATACCCGGCAGCCATCGGGTGACTCGCATGAGCGAACTCGGCGAGGATCCGCTGAGCCGACTCCAACCCTTCGAGGCGTCCGCGGGATCAATCATCGCCATGGATGGCCGCATCTGGCATACCTCGGGCGCAAACATCACCACCGATCAGGATCGTGCACTGCTGTTTGGCTACTATTCGCGCGCCTTCCTGCGAACCCAGAGCAACTGGAATGCGGCGCTCTCGCCCGAGGTCCAGGCCGGACTCGACCCGGACTTCAGGCAGCTGCTCGGGTTACAGCCCTCGGCCAATCTGCGCCAGGGTCGTTCGCTGCTGGAGAAAAATCGGGGTTTGACTCGGGCCTGAAGTCTTGGGGCCCATGGCCCCGGGCCAAAACAAAAAGGTTGCAGCATCACTTCATCGGCGAATACGACGTCGGCGCCATGATGCTGTTGCTGAAGTGCGAGATCAACGGACCGTTCTTTTCGGTTTCGGCGCGTGCACTGAGCCACTCGGGGTCGGTGGCAAAGGCATTCCACTTGCGCTCGCGATCGGCAAGGCTGTCCCACTGCAGCACGTAGATCAGCGTGGCATTGCTGTCGCCGATCACGTTGGTCCAGAAGGCCACCGGCACGATGCCGTGCTTTTTCCAGATGTTGAGCGTGATGGTTTCAAAGCGCTTGTTCAGATCAGGCAAGCGGCCAGGCATGCAAAAGTAGGTGCGCAGTTCGTAAAGCACAGCGTGTCTCCGTGAAATGGGGTGGGGTCATCCGAGCGGATGCTCCGCCATGATGAACCAGGTCGGGTGGCAGCGCGAACGGGGACCCTTGTCTTTGTATTCGATTTTGAGTAAGTTGAATACGAAACATCCCGAACTTCAAGCACTACCCGCACCGATCTGCATTGATCAATGGATTGTCATCATGGCCGAATCCACCACGCTCACCGTTCGCCTGAATCCAACCTTGAGCGAGTTTGTCGCACGAAATGTCGCTGCCGACGGCGCTTATGACAATGTCAGCGAGTACGTCAGAGATCTGATCCGAAAGGACATGGAGCAGCGGGATCAGCAAACGTTTGAACGACTGAAAGCTGAATTGAAGCAGGCCTTTTCGGCTCCTGACGAAACCTATCGTCCGCTGAAGGTTGCCGACTTTCTGGCTGGACATGCGGGCGTCGACGGCCGTCGACGCTGATCGCACCATGGCGAGGGTCAGGATTCAGGAGGCGGCAGTCCGTCGTCTCGACGATATTTATGTCTACACCCGACAGCGTTGGGGAAAGGCGCAGGCCGATCGTTACATCAGGGGACTGTTCAATGCTTTCGAGCAGATTCGCCCGCGATCAATGATGTCCCGGCCGATTCCTGCCGCCTTCGGCGTGGAGGGTTTTTTCTTCAAGTATGAGCGGCACTTTGTTTACTGGAAGACCTTGTCCAACGGTGATATCGGCATCGTGGCCATCCTCCATGAGCGGATGCACCAGATCGCTCGCTTCAGAGCGGATTTTTATCAGGAAGAACCCTGAGTGATGATTCAGTCACTCCGTCTTGCGCAGTATCAACCGAGTGCCTTCCAGGCCGCAGCTGCTGCTGAGACCAGCATCAGCACGGCCACCAGCCTTGCGAGAGCAGCACGCGGCACATGCGGCGCAAGCCGCATCCCCAGCCAGGCGGCCGGCAGCATCAGGGCGCCGTACAGAAGGCCACTGGCCCAGGGCAAGGATCCGGTCCAGGCATTGGTCAGCGTAGCGCCGCCCGAGATCGGCACCTGAACGAGCTGACCCAGCGCAATCGCCTGCGAGAGTTGCGCGCCGCGCCAAAGCAGCATCGGAATCAACAGCAAAGGCCCACCGGTCACGGTCAGGGCCGAACACATTCCGATGGCCAAACCGGAGACAGCCCCCACCCGAAGCCCATCCCGGTTCAAGGCCGACTCTGAACCGGGTTTGACGTGCGGCCAGGACATTCGCGTCCGGGCGCGGGTCTCGTTGGGATGCTGGTGGCGAAGCAGATGCACCCCCGTGGCAAAGACCACGCCCGACAGGATCCACAGGGCCCAGGCATTGGGCATGCGCTGGAGCAGCCAGGCACCCAGGATGGCCCCAGGCAGTGTGGCCAGGACCAATCTGCGGGTGCCCGCAATCAAGCCTGTGGCCTGCCGAGCCCGCCAGAGCGACAGCAGACCGGGTCCCATGAAGGCGATCATCGCGACCTCCATGGCCTGTTGAACCGTGAGGCCCACACCGATCGTGAGCCAGGGCGCGAGCAGCACGCCGCCCACGCCAGCCATGCCGATCAGCAGGCCCACGCCGATAGCGGCGAGGGCAGAGGGGAGATCAAGTTCCGTGATCAAGACCCGCGATCAAGCGTGGCCTGGGGAATCTTCTGCCCAGAGCCTTCCCGGGTCTCGAACACCAGGCGGATGCGTGCCCCGATCCGGACGGCCTCCAATGGGCTGTCGATCACATTGCACAAGAAGCGCACGCCTTCATCGAGATCAATGAGGGCGATGACATAGGGACCCCGCCTCGCAAACGCTTCAGAGGGCGCGCGACTCACCTGCGTGAAACTCACGATCGTGCCGCCGCCGGCCGCCTTTTCCCAGGTGAGGTCCCGGCCATGGCAGTGTCGGCACAAGGCACGGGCATAGAACTGCGGTTGGCCACAGGCCGTGCAGCGCTGAAAGCGAAACTCCCCGCGGTTTGCAGCCTCCCAATAGGGCCGGCTATCCGCATCGGGTGCCGGGATGGGGCGACCATCGGCATGCGCAGTTGAAGCAGTGTTCATCGGTCTGACTCGCTGATAGCGCTCTGCGGGACGAGCGCCATGAATGGAATACCTGGGTTGAAGGCCTGAGGACTCGAAGACGTCACGCGGGCTGGGCGTCAGGAAGGCTTGTTGCAGGGCTCAATGCCGCGCCAGCACCATGGAGCAATGCCCCGACAAGGTGCCCCCCAGCGTGTGCGCAAAGGCGAGCTCGGCGTCGGTCACCTGTCGATCCGAGCACTCACCGCGCAACTGACGCACCGCCTCAATGATGTGGAACATCCCACCCGAGGCGCCTGAAGATCCATAGGAGAGCAGTCCGCCATTGGTATTGAGCGGAAAGCGCCCGCCAATTGCGAATTCACCGGCCAGGGCTGCTGGGCCCGCGGCACCTCGCTCATAAAACCCCATGCATTCCAGCGCGATCAGCAGCGTGCTCGAGAAGCAGTCGTACACATGCGCACAATCGATGTCCTTGCGGTCCACTCCCGACAGGCCAAAGGCAATCTGCGCCGACTGCGTGCAGCCATAGTCAAGCAGGGTGGGCGCCATGAACAGATGCTCATGGGTATGCCCTTCACCAATACCCAGAATGCGCACGGCGGGTTTCGCGGTATCGCGGGCAACATCCAGAGCACTCACCACCACTGCGCCCGCACCATCGGACACCAGTGCGCAATCGAGCATGCGCAGGGGCGAGGCAATCGGCTTGCTGTTGCGCACATCGTCCATCGTGATGGGTTTGCGCATGTGCGCATTCGGATGGCGCACGGCGTTGGCCCGCTGGTTCACGGCCACGGCCGCCATGTGTTCGGTGGTCATGCCGTACTCATGCATCCAGGCCTGGGCGGCCAATGCAAAGCCCGCAGGTACCGTCAGGCCGTAGGGTTGTTCGTACTGCGCATGGGCAATATCGGCCAGGGCGCCCTGAACGCGATCGCCAAGGCCCGTGAGCCGGTTATCGCCCGAGATGCACAGCACATGGCGGCACAGGCCCGACTGCACCAGCGCCACGGCCTGAGCCACCTGCAGGCCGCCCGTGACCCCGCCCATGGAAATGGAGGCACTCACCTTGGGCTGCATGCCGACATACTCGGCAAACACACTGCCCAGCATCAACTGCGGCGAGGTGAACGAGTAACCGGTCAGCAGACCATCGACGTCACCCACGCGCAGGCCGGCATCGGCAATCGCACCGAGCCCGGCCTCGGTATGCAGGGACATGCAGGTGCTGCCGGGCAGGGCGCCCACGCGGGTATCGAAGGCGCCGGTGATCAGGGCTTGGTTCGGCAAGGCAGGTCTCCGGTGTTTCAGGCGGTGTTTGCCACGCGGGTGGCATAGGCCACGACGGACGACGTGAGCGCGGCTCTCTTGCGAAAGTTGAGGGTGGCTTGCGGGTTGGGCGTGCGCGAGCGCTCCCAGGAGGTCATGGAGTCGTACCAGGTGACCAGGAGCAATTGCCCATGCGTTGCATTGTCGACGCCGGCCAGGGGCGCCATGCGATGCCAGCCAGGCCCGTCCTGCGCAAACAGGCCCAGAGGCTCGGTGCGATAGCTCTCGCCGGCCTCGGGGTCGTCATTGCGCTCAAAGGTCTCCCAGCCTGCGCTTGAGAAGGCCACGGCCTCATCCATCCGATCAAACGGCAGCGTGAAAAACCGAAAGACATGAATGCCCGCCCGCGTGAAGGGCGCATCCGTGGCCGGACGCACGGTGGCTTTCAGCGGCAGCACCTCCAGCACGCGGACATCGTCGGGTAGACAGACCTGCAAGCTGGCAAGGGCCGACGTGCCAACCGCCGACCCGCCAGTCGGGGCCGTCGCGAGGGCTGCGCCTTTGTCAGCGCGCAAGGCCGCCTCGCCTTGAATCGAGAGCAGCACCAGCAGCTCATGATTGGTCAGGCCGAACAGACCCATGAACACACCCATGCATCGACCCTGAGGCCATTGGGCCAGGGCGCGTTCGACGCGGGGCGCGGCCTGCATCCAGGGCTCGGAGGCCTGCAGACGGGCATAGACGATGCGAACGGGTGAGGGCGCATTCATGACGCAAGCTTACCCGTGAGGGCCCATGCGATCATTCCAGCAACCCGCCCAGGAGCCCCCATGACGCAGCAAACGCCCTCCCAGCCGGTCGCCGGACCGCAGGACAGCCCCACCTTCTGGACCCGCAACCGGGTTGAACTGCGCGCCGCGGGATTCGATCCCGACACCGTGGCCCACAGCACAGCCATCGTGACGATCGCCAGTGCGTATACCAATGCGCACCGCTGCAACAACCGCGTGCGCGACATCACCGACCTGCTGGTCCAGACCCTGGAGGCACGCGGCGCGCGGGGTCTGATCGTGGGCGCTCCGGCCGTATCCGATGCGCTCACCCAGGGCACGCCCACCGCAGGCTTCAGTCTGCTATCGCGCGATCTGGCGGCCGATTGCTTTGAGGTGGGCCATCGTGCCCATCATGGCGAGGCCATGATCGTGATCTCGGGCTGCGACAAGACCGGCGCGGCCGCGATGATTCCGCTGGCACGCACCAATGCCTTCGGGCTGGTGGTCTATCCGGGCACGAGCTCGCCCGGACAGGTGTCGTTCGAGCCCTACAAAAGCAAGGGCCGCAACATCACGATTCTCGACTGGGCCGAAAGCCGAGCCGCGCACCAGGCCGGCCGCCTCACTGACGATCAGTTCAGGGAGATCGAGAACAACGTCATGCCGGGCAGCGGTACCTGCGGCGCAATGTTCACGGCCAACACGATGAGCACGGCGGCTGAAGCGATCGGCATGATGCTGCCGCGCGGTGCCTCGCATCCAGCCGATCATCATGCAGGCAGTGCGATCCATGAGGATGTCCGCGTCCAGGTGCTGGCGTCGGTCGATGCATTGCAGCACCTGATGAAACAAGGCATCCGGCCCCGCGACATCCTCACCCTGCGGGCGTTTGAAAATGCCATCACGACCCTGTTTGCCATGGGTGGATCCACCAACATGGTGCTGCACCTGCTCGCCCTGGCCCATGCAGCTCAAGTGCCTCTCACCATCGATCACATCCATGCGGTGGGCGCACGTGTGCCCCTGATCACCAACCTGCAGCCCCATGGGCCTTACGCCATGGTCAGCCTGCATGAGATCGGCGGCGTGCCGGTGGTCATGAAGGAGCTGCTGCGGGCAGGTCTTCTGCACGGCGATGTGCTGACCGTGACGGGCCGGACCCTGGCCGAGAATCTGGCGAATGTGAAGGCGCTGAGTGAGCTCCAGTCGGCGAGCGGCGCATCGGGTCGCCCATCGCCCCATTCAGCGAACACCCCCGCCGCTGCAACGTCGCAGGTCGACGACATTGTCTTTCCGGTCGATCGCCCGATCGCGCCACCCGGCCATCACATCAGCGTGCTGCGCGGCAATCTGGCCCCGGACAGCTGCGTGCTCAAGCTCTCGGGCAAGACCCTGGATCAGGGCGAGTTTCGCGGGCGTGCCCGGGTGTTCGAGTCCGAAGCCGATGCCATGAAGGCCATCCGGGCCGAAGAGGGCAGCGAGCCCATCGTGCCGGGCGATGTGGTGGTGGTCCGCAATGTGGGGCCCGTGGGCGCGCCCGGCATGCCCGAGATGGTGATGCTTACCGTGCAGCTGCAGGGTCGAGGCCTGGGCAAGAGCGTGGCGCTGATTACCGACGGCCGCTTTTCGGGCGTGTCGCACGGTATCCTCATCGGTCACATCTCGCCTGAGGCTGCGCGTGGCGGGCCGATCGCGGCCGTGCGTGACGGCGACACCCTCGTGATCGACCCGGTGAGCCGCAGGCTGGATGTGCTGCTGAGCGACGCTCAGATCGCCGAGCGCATGAAGGCCTGGACGCCGCCAGACCACTCTGCTTCGGTGCAGCGGGGCTCGGTTCAGGACAAGTACATCCGACTGGTGTCGTCGGCGCATGAGGGGTGTGTGCTGTGAGCGCCGCAGAGTCGGTCGATTCCTCCGTCCCCTGGGTCCTGATCCATGACGAGGGCGCCAGTCGCGTCCTGACCCTGAACCGTCCGACCAAGCGCAATGCGCTCAGCGACGCCTTGCTCGCCGAGCTGTGCAGCGCGATCGAAGCCGCTCAGGCCGATGACGCCGTGCGCTCCATCGTGGTTCGCGGCGCGGGGTCGTCTTTCTGTTCGGGTCGGGATCAGGCGGACATGGGCCGGGGCACAGCCGGCCAGGTTGTTCTGCAAGACGAATCTCTCGAGCGCACGGTTGGCATCTTTACGCGCGCCCTGCGCCTGTTGATGCACTCTCCCAAGCCCACGATTGCCGCGGTGCATGGCCATGCACTGGCCGGCGGGCAGGCGCTCAGCCTGGCCTGCGATTTCGTGGTTGCAGAGCGCAACGCCCAGTTCGGGAACCCGGAGATCCGTTACGGATTTCCCGCGGCGATGAACACCGTCTTGCTCGCACGCCATCTGGGTCGTCGAAAGGCGCTCGAGATTGCCATCACAGGCAATACCTGGCGGGCCGATGAGTATGCCGCCCTGGGCTTGGTCAATCGTCTGACCGAGCCTGGGGCGCTTGATCTGGGCGTCAGGAGTTTCTGTGAAAACCTCAACGTGCTTGCGCCCTGGGCGGTACGTCGCACCAAGCAGCTGCTCATGGCCGCCGAAGACATGGGTCTGGATGAGCTGCTCGCCTCGGGCGATGGGCTCAACCAGTTGCTTCGCCTGAATGCCCAGATTCAGGGGCTGTTTCAGGACAAGGTCTAGCGAGGGCGACGACCCCAGGGTCGGGTCGCTCGAGGCTCATTCGAGCGTGACGACCTGATCACCGGGCTGTGCGGTGCAAGCCTCGTCAAGCGCCGCGCCGTCCTGGCGCACCACGATCTGCGCCGTCGTGAAGCAGGCCTCGATCCTGCGCACGCCGGGCACATGGGCCATCACATGCGCGGCAATCGATTCCGGCATGCTCACCCGCAACAGATTGCGCTGCAGATCCTCGGGCGGGTGATCCTCCAGACTCAACCACGGAATCTGCCCCGCAAACCAGGTGATGAGCGGATTCCCGAGCGCGAAGCGGGTTGGCTCGTAGCCTTGCGCCCGCAGCAGCGCCTGGGCCTTGGCGCGCAGACTCGGGTCTTGCTCCGGCGAGAGGTCCCGGGGTCGGGACGCGAGGGGCGGTTCCGTGGCCGGCTGCAGCGCGAACGCCAGCAGCTCGGCCAGCCACTGATTGCAGTTCTGGGACCAGGTACTGAAGGCATGCGCATTGGCCGTGTATCGAGTGCCCAGCAGGCCGAGCGCGGTGGGGCCGTGCAAGGCCAGCCTCTCAAGGCGTTCAGTCACTGGCCGGGCGGGCAGGATCAGCACAAGCAGATGGCCGCGATCAGGATTGGCCATGCCACTGACGAAGCCCGCCAGTCCTTCATCAAAAATCCGGGGTTCTCTCGCGGCGCAGTCGTAATACAGCTGACGCACGAACCAGGGCCCTGACGGATTGGCCTGCAGGCTGAGTCCGGCATGCGAATAGCGCTGGCCCCACCACGACAGGTTCAGCCCCGAGCGCGCCACGATCGCCACGCCTGAGGCCTGCGCGTCCAGTCGTTCGCGAACCAGAGCGCTCATGCGCAGCAGCCGATCCTGTTGTGCCGCCGTGCGATCAGCCGGCGCCTCGCAGTGCCGCAGCACACCGGCCTGTGCGCTGCCCAGGCCGATCAGGAGGGTCAAAGCCAAAGTCATCAGCGGGCCGCTCAATCGGTACGCCCGGGAGTCAGCCAACGCTCGGATCGGGGGCCAGGCCATCGTCAGGAGCAATCTGCCGTGTGCGCGACTGAATCAGCGCAGGCTCAAGCCAACGGCTCAGAGCCGGACCGGAGTCTGCGCAAATTCCCGATGCACATCGTCGCGAATCACCAGAAAAAAGGGCTCTGTCTGATCTGCGCGGCTGAACTGCACACCATAGGGACGGGGTGTGGCCATCACGGTGGCGCCGAGCATCAACTCGGCGCGCTCGGCTACGACGCGAGGCAGGCGAAGCTGCAGGGTATTTGAAGCCTGGCCTTGTTCGAGCGTGACCCGCACAAAGCGCCCATCGTCCAGCGCAGGCGTGATCATCACCACGCGATAGGGGCCGCGCGCATCGGTGACCAGTTTCGTGGAACTGTTGCTCGAAGCACTCGCGGAGTCCGAGGCCGACGAGGCCGCCGAAGAAGCTGAAGAGCCGCCTGCAGCCGAGGAGCCGGCCAGGCTTTCGGCAGCCAGGGCGGTGCTGCCGAGCTGGAGCAGAACCGTGGACAGCAGAGTTGACAGAAGAAGCCGAGGATCCAGGAAATGTTTGCGCATTTGTGAACGATCGATTACATTAGACATGTGCTGAAAATCGTCTTGACAAAAGCATTCGAGCGCTGGCTCGACGGTCTCCGTGACCCATCGACTCGGCGCCGTCTCGTGCTTCGAATCCGAAAGGCGAGTCTGGGGCAACTGGGTGATATCAAGCCCGTTGGTGATAATGACATGACGAAGAAGATCAGGATTGCCGAGCTTGCTGAATTCGACCCCTCGAAGTACCTCACCGACAACGAGGCGATAGCCGACTACATTCGTCTGGCCATTGAAGACGGCGATCCCGGATTGCTCGCAGCCGCTCTGGGTGATGTGGCCCGCGCGCGCGGCATGACACAGGTGGCTCAAGCGGCCGGATTGACTCGGGAAGCTCTGTACAAAGCACTGCGTCCGGAGGCCCATCCGAGGTTTGACACCATTCAGAAAGTTTGCCGGGCGCTGGGGATCAAGTTGACTGCCACCCTCGCTTGAGGGGCCCATGACCCGCCTTCCCCCCGGCCTGTACCAGACGCTGATCACCGAGGCTCTGGCCCACGAGTTGCGGGCCCTCGGCGAGGATCAGGCTCAGACCGCCGCGCTGCACCCGGCCGAGGCCGCCGACCGGCTCACGCTGCATCTGGCGCGCATCATCGAGCGCTCGCTGGAGGGACTGATTCAGCGTCGAGGTTCGGCCTCGCGAGATTCCCAGGGTCATGCCAGTCCGGTGATCGCAGCAGTTGATCTTGCCCGCGACATCGTCGATCTTCTGATGCAGGGCGATGCCCCAGCCGATCGTGCGCGGGCCCTGCCGCATCCCGATGCCCGCTGGTTGAGCGCAGTGCTCGTGCGCGGTCTCGATGGCAACCGCGTTTGGCCGCAAGAGCCGATCACGCCCCTGCTCGACACCACGCTGCTTACCAATGCCCCCGGCGAGCCGCGCATCGGCGCACAGCTGCTCACCGAGATTCCATCGGCCGATGCGATCGATGTGGTCATGGCCTTCATCCGCAAGAGCGGCATCAGCCCTCTGCTCAACAGCCTGCGCGCGCACTGTGAGGCAGGTCGCCCGTTGCGAGTGCTCACCACCACCTACACCCAGTCCACTGAACTCGCCGCGCTTGAGGCCTTGCGTGACCTCGGCGCGCAGGTGCGCGTGTCCTATGACGAGACCGGCACCCGTCTGCATGCCAAGGCCTGGCTCTTCACCCGCCACAGCGGCTATTCCACGGCCTACATCGGCTCGTCCAATCTCACCCACAGTGCACAGGTCACAGGCCTGGAGTGGAACGCGCGTTTTTCGGGTGTGCGCAATCCCTCGGTGTTGGCCAAGGTCGGTGCCGTGTTCGAAAGCTATTGGAGCAGCGGCGACTTCGAGCCCTTCGATGCCGCAGTATTCAAGGAACGCACCCGCATCGCGAACCGTGACGATGCACTGCCCTGGCTGCCGCCCGAGATTCGGCTGGAACCTTTTCAGGAGCGCCTGCTCGAGCAGATCGCCCTGGCCCGTGCGCAGGGCCTGCATGCCAATCTGCTGGTGGCGGCCACCGGCACCGGCAAGACCGTCATGGCCGCGATGGACTATCTGCGGCTTCGTGAACAACTCCCCAGAGCCCGGTTGCTGTTTGTGGCCCACCGCAAGGAAATCCTCACGCAGGCCCAGCGCATCTTTCGGGTGGCCATGCGAGACCATGCCTTTGGCGAACTCTGGGTCGATGGCGCCAGGCCGGATGCAACCCACCCCGACGGGTTTCGCGAGGTCTTTGCCTCCATACAGAGCCTGAGCGCGCAAAGCACCGAACTCATCCCACCCGAGCATTTCGATGTGGTGATCATCGATGAGTTTCATCATGCCGAAGCGCAGACCTATCAGCGGCTACTTGAGCACCTCAAACCGCGCGAATTGCTGGGCCTGACCGCAACGCCGGAGCGCGCCGATGGCGGCGACATCCTGCGCTGGTTTGGTGGGCGCATCACGGCCGAGCTGCGCCTGTGGGATGCCATCGACCAGCGTCGTCTGGTGCCCTTTGCCTATTACGGCACCAGCGATGGCACCGATCTTACGCGCGTACCGTTTCGTCGCGGCACGGGCTACGACATTGAGGGGCTCACGCAGCTCTACACCGCCAACGATGCCTGGACGCGTCTGGTGATCCGCCAGGTGCTCGACCGGGTGGCCGAGCCCAAGCGCATGCGCGCACTGGGCTTTTGTGTGAGCGTGGAGCATGCCCGCTTCATGGCGCGCAAGTTCAATGAAGCGGGTTTCGCCGCCCGGGCGATCTGGGCCGAAACGCCTCGCACCGAGCGCGAGGATGCGCTTCGTCAATTACGTGAACAGGTGCTGCAGGTGGTGTTCTCGGTCGATCTCTTCAATGAGGGCGTCGACGTGCCCGCCGTGGATACCCTGCTCATGTTGAGGCCCACCGACAGCGCAACGCTCTTCCTGCAGCAGCTCGGTCGAGGTTTGCGTCAGCATCCGGGCAAGAGCCTGTGCACCGTGCTCGACTTCGTGGGCCAGCATCACCGCGAATTCCGATTCGAGCGCAAGCTCGACGCCCTCACGCGCGGGGTAGCCGGATCACGCAAGGCCCTGCTGGAGGCCGTGGAGCAGGGTTTTCCGCTGTTGCCCGCAGGCTGTCATCTGGAGCTCGATCGCCAGGCGCAGGAGATCGTCTTGCGCAGCATCCGCGAGGCCGTACCGCATCGATGGTCGGCCCGCGTTCAGGCGTTGAGCGCGCTGGCGCAAACCCACGGCCCGAATCTCACGCTCGCCCACTATCTGGCACATTCAGGCACCACGCTGGACGAGGTCTACAACGGAGGCAAGAGCTGGTCGGATCTGCGCGCCGATGCGGGCTTGCCTGTTCATCCTGCGGGACCGATCGAAGCGGCCTTGCGCCGCGCCTGCGGACGCCTGCTGCATGTGGATGATGCGCCACGCATCCATGCCTGGAAAACGCTGTTGCAGGACCTGGCTCGCCTGGGTGGTTCCGGCGAACGTAATACTGCGCATGCGGCCATGCTCATCGCAGCGCTGTTCACCCGCGAGACCCTGCCTTCAGGCGCAAGCCGCGCCGATGCGCTCGCCCTGCTCGCACAGCATCCGCAGGTGATTGAAGAGCTTCTGCAGTTGCTCGACGTGTTGCAAGAGCGCCTTGCGCATCTGGGCTTTGCGCTCGAGGTGCTGCCGCAGGTGCCCTTGCGGGTACACGCCCGCTACACGCGCGCAGAGATTCTGGCGGCCACCGGGTCTTCGGACCGGGCTGTGCCTGCGGCCTGGCAGACCGGCGTGCTCTGGGCGGAGTCGATCCGCAGTGACCTGCTCGCCTTCACGCTCGACAAGACCGATGGGCGCTTCTCGCCCACCACCCGCTATCGCGACTACGCCATCAACCGGGAGCTCATTCACTGGGAGAGCCAGTCCGTCACCCGGGCTGACAGCGACACCGGCTTGCGCTATCAGCGACACGCGCAGCAGGGGAGCCATATTCTGCTGTTTGCCCGACTCAGGGTCCCCGGGCCGTTTCTATTCTTGGGGCCCGCCCGCTACGTGAGCCACCAGGGTGAGCAGCCCATGGCCATCACCTGGCGGCTGCACCATCCCCTGCCGGGCGATGTGTATGCCGAGTTTGCGGCGGCCGTGGCGTGAGGGTTGGTCGCACTGAGTGTTGAGAGTGCCTGTTTATCCGCTGCAAGTTCAGCGAAGCGTTTACGACAGGAACGTTTCTGGCGATACGCCGAATCGCTCGCTCAGGGCCCGGATCTGTCGGACGTTGAGTTTTCGCTTTCCCGATAAAACCTCTGAAATCACCCCCTGACTGGCCACTTCAGGAAGATCGGATTGCTTCAGGCCGTGAGCATCCATCAGGTAACGCAGAGCATCCCCTCCGCGATACGGTGGCAGGGGCAGACGCTCAGACTCCCAGTCTTCAATCAGTCGCGCCACGATGCCAATGAGCGCGGCAGCTGGATGTCGGGGTTTGCCTTCGCTGGCCTTCATGAGAAGGTCAAACAACTCGAGCATGCGGCGGTGATGGGCTGCACTGCGGATCGTGCCGACATCCGAAAGGGAATGAAACGCCTGCCAGGCTGGAAGCAGCTGGTCCGCGAGAGTCTGCGGGCTCAGTGTCGCCAGCGTGCCCTGTCGTACTCTCGATGGGTGAGCACCTCGACGACGCGTAGGGTCTGGCTTGCGAAGTGAATGCGTGCGATCAGTCTGTACTTGTTGCCGCATAGATTGAACACCAGGTAGGGGCCGACTTTGTCGACGGAATTGAAGGTTTTCTTAAGTGATGCCCAGTGCTCGAACGAGTTGATTGAAACGACCGCCAGCCAGCCCGCTGCGCCACTTCGCGCATCCGGGTGGCGTTGGGCGAAGTCAAGAAGGATTGATCGCCCGATCAGTCGCATCAGTATAGCAAAATGAGATAATTTATGGGATATGCGTCTTTTGATTCTGCTAACTGTCCTGGGTTTTGAACATTCATCTGAAGTCTTAGGACAAAGCGGTTACGTAGCGAAGCAGCCCTCTGGGGCGATCACGGTACGATGCTCCGCTGACCTTCATTTTTCAGGAGACCCCCTGTGCCTCGTCCGCTTGAAGGCGTGACCGTCGTCGCGCTCGAACACGCCATTGCGGCCCCCTTTTGCACCCGCCAGCTGGCCGATCTTGGTGCGCGGGTCATCAAGATCGAGCGGCCGGGTGTGGGCGATTTCGCGCGCGATCTCGATGAGCGGGTGCGCGGCCTGTCGTCGCACTTCGTGTGGACCAACCGCTCCAAGGAGAGCCTCACGCTGGATCTCAAACATCCGCAGGCACTCGAGGTACTGATGCGACTGCTGGGGCAGGCCGATGTGCTGGTGCAAAACCTGGCACCGGGCGCCGCTGCCCGCATGGGGCTGTCGTTCGAGGCTCTGCATGCTGCGCATCCGCGTCTCATCGTGTGCGACATCTCGGGCTATGGGGCCGATGGTCCCTATCGCGATCGCAAGGCCTACGACCTGCTCATTCAGAGCGAGTCGGGCTTTCTGTCCGTCACGGGCAATGGCGAGGATCCAGCCAAATCGGGCTGTTCGATTGCCGATATCTCGGCCGGCATGTACGCCTACAGCAACATTCTGGCCGCGCTCATTCAACGCGGACGCACGGGCGAGGGCAGCCACATCGACGTGTCCATGCTCGAAGCCATGGGCGAGTGGATGAGCTTTCCGATGTACTACGCCTTTGAGGGCGCACCCCCGCCACCGCGCTCGGGCGCGGCTCACGCCACCATTCATCCCTATGGGCCCTTCGTGGCGGGCGATGGCCGGGCCGTGATGCTGGGCATTCAGAACGAGCGCGAATGGGCTGCCTTCTGTGCGGTGGTGTTGCGCCAGCCCGAACTCACTCTGGACGAGCGCTTTTCATCCAACTCGCGGCGCGTGGCCAACAAGCTTGAGCTCACCGCCATCATCCTGCAGGTGTTTGCCGCACTCACGGCCGAGCAGGTGGTCGAGCGCCTGGAGGAGGCCCGCATTGCCAATGCCAATGTGAGCACCATGGCCGATGTCTGGGCTCATCCGCAGTTGAAGGCCCGCGGCCGCTGGACTCAGGTGGGTACACCGGCGGGCGAGGTGCCCGCGCTGCTTCCGCCTGGGCGGGTCAGCAGCTGGACTGCGCGCATGGATGACATTCCGGATGTAGGCCAGCACACCGATGTCATCCTGGCCGAGCTGGGCTGCTCAGCCGAGGACATTTCGGGGCTGAGGGCGGCCGGGGCTGTGTGAGTTCAGGGGGTGTCGAGCGTGAACTGCGTGATGAACGATGTAGGCAGTTCTGGATTTCCCGTTTCCTGCAAGTAGAGCCTTGTAGCCTCTCTCAGGTGATCCACGGCGTCCTCGATTGACTCGCCCTGAGTCGTCGTACCGGTTTCCGGGTTCAGGGCAACATAACCCCCCTCTTGGGCGGGCATCAGGATCGCAGTGAGGGTGACGTGAGGTTTCATCCTGGAGAGTGTAGGGGTGAGGCCCATGGTTGTCACCTGATGGTTGGGTCATTGAAGGAGAGCGGCGGTAAAAGCTTCGGTGCTGATTTTTGCTTGCCTGAGAATCCCTGCCAAAGTTCCACGCTTGATTGATTTGTGCATCGGGACAACGCACAGGCGAGACCCGTTTCGCAACAGAAGATGGCTGCCTGATTGACGAACCTCGGCAAATCCAAGGCGCCCAAGCGCTCGAGCAATCTCCGACCCCGAAACATCTGACAACTGTGGCACGGGTACTCCTCTGGTCGACGCACCAGACCAAGAGCGGCTTTCGGCCGCCTGATCAAGGTCAATGCATGCATGCAGCTTTGCATGAACAAAGCCGCCCGGCCATTGCGCTCAAGACCTAAGACATTGGTTGGAGCGGTTCTACTGCGGCAACCACCGCTCCTCCTGCAGTCGGCGCAGCCAGTCGATCAGCGCATCTTCGGTATCGATGCAGCCGGCGAATCCGTGCTGACGCAACTTGATCGGGCTGAGCAGGCCATGCGAGGGATGCGCCACACCCTGAGCGAGCGACCGGTCGGTGAACTGCCATGAGCTGCCGATCAGCTGGGCCAGAGTGAGCGGCCGCAGGCCATGTTGTTGCACGATGCGTGACCACACCGCTTCCTGAGCGGGCATGACCTGGGCCAGTGCAATCGACTCGGGCGCACCCAGCGGCATGTCGAAGTGCCGGGCCACCGCAGGCCAAAGGTCCTGCCAGGCGATCGCATCTCCATTGACGATGTTGTAGGTCTGATTGGCGGCCTGGGGTGAGGTGGCGGCAAACGCTACAGCCTGTGCGATCAGTCGGCTGTCGCTTGCGGCGGTCACGAAGCGCCCGCCTCCGGGCCAGACCAGCGGCAGGCCGAGCTCGCGCCGAATGGCTGCAAACGCCCCGATGGCGGCCACCACATTCATGGGGCTGCCGGGCGCATGGCCCATCACCACCTGGGGTCGCAGGATGGTGAAGTGCCAGGGCCTGCCTGAGGCCAGCGAGCGCGCCTGACGCTCGCGGATCAGATCTTCCTGAAGCCAGTAGAAGTTCTCATGCGCATGGCGTGGCCAGCGCTCCTTGGCCGGAATGGGCGCGGGCTCGATGTGTGTGCCATAGGCCTTGGCGCCCTGCAACAGCGTGATCTGAGTCAGCCTGCCGGCCGAGGGCTCCAGTGCATCGAGCAGGTTCTCCAGCATGGCCCGATTGGTGGCCATCTGATGGGCATCGCGCCAACCCGACACCAGGTCGGGCAACTCAAAGAGGGCGCTGTAAAGGAGGTGGGTCACTTCCCCGAACTCGGGCGTCACGGCCTGGCAGGCCTGACCATCGGTGAGATCGACCGCCAGATGCCGCACAGCATCGGGCCACTGCCCCCGGCGACGCGACAGCGCCGTGACCCGCCATCCGGGCAAGGCACTGAAGTGCTCGACGGCGGCCTGGCCGATGATGCCGGAGGCTCCGGCAACGAGAAGGTGGTGAGTCATGTCTGGCGTGATTCGCTTCAATAAAGCTTGCGTCTGGTCGGCGAGGCGAACCAGGTTCAGTCGGCGGTGATGTTGGCTTCACGGACCACGCGATTCACGCGCTCGTGGTCCAGGCGCATGAAGGCCAAGGCGGCCTCGGGTGCCAGAAACGCGGGTTCTGCGCCGCCATCGCGCGAGCGTTGAATCACAGCCGGATCCGAGAGGGTGCGCCGCGCGGCTTCTGCAATGCGCGCCACGATCTCGGGCCGGGTTTTTGCGGGTGCAAAGAGACCGGTCCACCCTTCGATGCCATAGCCGGGAACCTGCTCGGCGATGGCCGGAAGCTGTGGAAAGTCTGACTGACGCTCGGTGTTGGTGACGGCGAGCACCCGCAATTGTCCACCGCGGATCAGGGGCAGCGCGGGTGGGCGGCTATCCACCGAGAAGTCCACCCGGCCTGCGGCAACATCAGTCAGGGCCTGCACGTTGCCTTTGTAGGGCACATGGACCGCCTTCATGCCGGTGAGCAGGCTGAGCATCTCGCCGCCGATGTGCGTGGAGTTGCCCACGCTGGTCGATGCGAAGGTGAGCTTGCCCGGGTTGGCCTTGCCGTAGGCGATGAGGTCTGCAAGTGACTTGTAGGGCGACTGGCTGGAGACCAGCAACAGAAATCCACCGAGCGTGAGTCGACACACGGGCACGAGGTCGCTCATGGGCGAATAGGGCAGGTTGCGAACGATGCCAGAGACCAGAATGCTGCCGGCCGAGCACAGCAGGGTGTAGCCATCGGGTGCGGCACGCGCCACGGCTCCGGCAGCAATATGACCGCCCCCGCCGGGTCGGTTCTCGACCACCACCGACACGCCGAGATCCGATGACAGGCCGGGCTGCACCGTGCGTGCCGAGATATCGACCACGCCCCCGGCGGTGGAGGGCACGAGGACAGTGACCGGACGAGTGGGCCAGGCAGACTGGGCTTTGGCCGCGACGGGGGCGAGAGCGAGGGCGCTGGCGGTGGTGAGTAGGCGACGACGCGCGGCTTGCGCAGCATTGTGCCGGTGGGTCATGGGTGTCTCCTCGAGCGTATTGTTCGGCCTGGCTGATTCTGGACCAGGGCTGTTGAGATGACCAGAGACACAGCGTGATTAACAGGTCGTGAATCCCTGAAATTAGGCGGACTGAATTTCCCAGACCTGTGCGCCCGGCTCCTTGACGAGTCGCACGCGAGCCCTTGAAGCAGGAGGGCTCCCAAAAAGAGTCGTCAACTCGTCGGTCAGCCGATTGGGCACCGATCGATCGTCGGATGGCTCAGCCTTGAGTACATTGAGCGCGACCTTCATGAACTTGCCGTAAAGCACCTGACCGTTGATGCGCACCAGATGCCAACCTTCGGGCAAACCCGATTCCTTTCGCTCTCCGAACCTGATGCACACCGATCGACGTTGCTGCGGGTCAGCAGTGGGTGTACGGCTGAGGGGCACGATCGGGAAAACCATTCTTCCTGGCCCTGGACGGCGCCAATATTCGAGCAGCCGCGCCTGTATTCGATCCAGGAGAGTTTTACGAAGACGATCCTGCAGGTCGGGCTCCGCGATCCGATCGAAGCCGACCAGGTGAAAGGTTTCCTGAGGTGCTTCGAAAGCAAAAAATTGCGATGGCTGTGCGCGGTTGCCGCCCACCCAGGCGTTGATGGGATTGTCTTTGAGGTATCGCTTCCAGGCGGAAGAAGGTGCAGTCAAGGCAGCCTCTACAGGCGAACCCATGACATCGGCTTCATGGCGCTGCTGACTAAAAAATTGTCTGAAAAATACGACCATGTCGTCCAGCAGGATGGACGTGCGCCAAGTTTTCTCGAAGAGGGCCAGCAAGACCACCATCTTGAACGAGCGTGTCATGGGCGTCGATTCGATTTCATGAAGCAGATCGCCCGCGATGGCATCAAGCTCCGCTCCGTCTGGATTGTTCAGCCCCGCAACGCGAAGCACCTCAAACCATCGACCGTCCTTGCCTCGCAGGTTCAGCGCCCTCAAAACGGTACTTCGTGAAAAGCGTCCCAGCCTCGTGTACTCCTCCATGCGCAGCGTCTCTGGCCGTCTGGCTGCAACGGACTGCAGATCATCGATGACCTGGTCTCGGATCTGCTCATGGGCACGCAGGCTCTCCCGCAGCACTTCGACCGCTTTGGCCTCGAGATGGATCTCAATTCCTTCCGGAAGTGCGTCAGGTCGGGTGCCGGCGGCCTGCCAGGCCTCGATTGCACGAAGAGCCTTCATGGGCGTGATGACTGCATCTTCTCGATCCGTGGTCAGACCCTTGGAAAGGGTGTTCGAACGATCGCCTTCTGAACCCACCAGCAAGGGCAGCTTGAACTCTGCCTTGCGATAGTTGCCGATGAAATCGAGAACGGTCAGCCAGGGCTTTCCCTCATGAAGCCGAAGCCCTCGCCCCAACTGCTGAAGAAAGACCGTCATCGATTCGGTCGGCCGCAGGAACATCACGAGGTCGACCACAGGAAGATCAACGCCTTCGTTGAACAGGTCGACAGTGAAGAGGATTTTCAGTTGCCCATCCTTGAGCTTGTCGATCGCCAGCCGACGAGGCATGGAATCATTTCCTGAGTGCACGGCAGCGGCCGGGATGCCAGCCTGCATGAATTGCTCAGCCATGAATCGTGCATGGTCGATGGACACGCAAAAACCCAGTGAGGCTTTTGAGGGATGCTCAAGAAACGCATCGATGGCACGCTTTGCACGCTCCGGGGTGTTGAAGCGCACAGTCAGGCGGCTGATGTCATAGCGGCCTTCCCGTTCGATGCGTTTTCGAGTTTGTTCTGGCGCCTGCGCACTCCAGCCCTGCAGCAGGCTGTCGTCGTAAATCACCACATCGGCGATACCGAAGTACCGAAAAGGCACCAGCCATCCCAGAGCGATGGCTTCAAACAAACCGACCTGATAGGCGAGATTGCCGTGGCACAGCTCAAGCAGATCTCGATGGTCTGAACGATAGGGCGTGGCTGTGAGCCCCAGCAGGAACCGCGGGCGCAGATACTCGATCACGCTCTGATAGGAGTTGGCGGGCGCGTGATGGAACTCGTCGATCACAATCCGATCGAAGTGCGCTGGGGGAACTCCCTTCAGGCGATCCTCACGCGAGAGCGTCTGGATGGAAGCAAAGACGCAGTCCGCGTGAATGTTGAATTCGCCGTCAAGGACATAGCCCAAGGTTCTATCGGGATAAACCTCGGCGAAGGCTCGAGCCGCTTGGTGTAGCAATTCTTCACGGTGCGCAATGAAAAGTATGCGCACTGCATCGGCTGCATCGAACGCCGCAAGAAAAGTTTTGCCCAAACCCGTGGCAGCCACCACGAGAGCGCGGGTTTCGCCATCCGCACGCAGGCGCTCAAGTTCGGCCAGCGCAAGCTGCTGCACGGGCCGTGGGGTGATGGTCTGGCCTGGTTGCACGACAGGCTCGACCCGCCGGGCTGCATAGGCCTCAATCCACGGTGCATCAAGGCCGTACGCATCGTCACTCTCGAAGAGTTCGTCGAAGCGGGCCCGAATCTCATCCATGGGCAAACCGGCATCGACATCGAGTACGGTCCACGTCCATTCCACACCGTCTCGCAGCCCTGATCGCGATAAATTGGATGAGCCGATGAAGGCTCGCCCCGATCCATCGCTTCGCTCGAACAACCAGGCTTTTGGGTGAAAGCTGCGGCGCGGATGGCTGTAGACCTTGGCTGCCAGCCTGCCAGGCGGATGGTTGCTCCACTCGACGAGTCGTTGCAGCGCCTGCGGTTGGGTCACACCGAGATAGTCGGTCGTGAGCAAGCGAATTTGCGCGCCCCGCAACAACGCCGCCCGCAAGGGACCCTCAAGCAGATCCAGGCCGCTTTGCATGACAAAGGCCACGGCAATCCGGGCTCGGCTGCAGACCTCAAACTCTTTTCGCAGTGCATCAATCAGGCTGCTGCTTCCACCGACATGAAGTCTGGGCTTCCTGGGTGTATCGATCTGCAGTACGACGCCCTGATCGAACCCCCCGCGCGCAAGCCTTTTTCGCTCAACACGGTCCTGAACAGATTGGCGCGAAATGCCACGGCGTGCAGCAACGACATCGATCAGCGTCTGCAGATCGGCTAGTTCATCGATCAGTGCGTCGTTGCTGCCCTCTTGGAGTGCTTGAAGCACCTCATGGGTTTCTTCGACCAGCTTGAGCCCCAATAGCCGGTCCCACTCATGCGAGCCGGCGATACGCCAGACCGGTTGACTGAAGTCCTCGACGCTTGCGAGCTCGGGGATACGGTCACGAACGAGTTTCTCTGGCATTCCAGTAATCCGCCTTGTCCGCGAAGATCCAGCGAACGCCCCCTCGCGGGTCGGGTTGATCGCCCTGGTATCGCGGAATGAGATGGATGTGCAGATGGGGCACGGTCTGCCCTGCGGCAGGCCCGTCGTTGATGCCGATGTTGAAGCTGTCGGGCGAATGCTCGGCGATCAGTTGCGCACGCGCTTCGTCAACCAGCGCCAGCAGGTCGAGACGTTCCTGCGCGGTGGTTTCGAAGAAGGAGCCCACATGGCGGGTGGGCACGATCAGCGTATGCCCGGGCGAGACTGGATAGGCATCGCGCAGCGCGATGGCGGTGCCATGGCGGTGCAGGATGCGCTCGGCGGGCAGGGTGCAGAAGGGGCAGACCATGGCCAGACGATACCGCGAAGTCGACAAGTCAGTTTGGCGGTGCGGCGCGCTTTATTCCATAGGCCTAGCCTTGCCGCGCAAGCGTACCGGCATGGTCAGAGGCACGCCCCGAATGCCCGAGATCAGGGTTCGTGATCCAGAAGTTCTCGATAGTCCGTGAACCGCACCAGATGCTGTGACGCACTCTCCAGGCTGCCGTAACCCGAGGCGAAAAAAATGCAAGGTACCTGAGCCGCGCTCGCGCACTGCACGTCGAGGAAACTGTCACCAATCAGAACCGAAGCCTCTGGCTCACCCTGAAGAACGGTAAGCGCATGCTGCAAGGGTTCTGGATGGGGTTTTCGGTGGCTGCAGGTATCGGCACCAACGACGGTAACGAATGCATCGACCAATCCGAGCCGGGCCAGAAGCTCAATGGCCCGCGCTTCGGATTTGTTGGTGCACACCGCAGGCCGCTCGCCAATCTGAACCAGCCGAGCGAGCAGGGCGTGCACACCGGGATAGGGCTTGGCATAGGTGCCGGAGACCTGCTCGTAATGAAGCTCGTAGCGCCCGAGCAGCTTCGGATGCCAGTCAACCGGCGCTCGGAGCTTCAGCAAAGCCGCGCGCGCGCTACCCTCCAGGCCCTCATGCAAAGAGGCCTGCACAAGGCCTCGATCAACTGCGGGTAGCGCAAGATCCTGCAGTGCAAGATTCAAGGCCTCGTGAAGATCGGGCAGGGTGTCGATCAAGGTTCCATCAAGATCAAACACCCTCGTTTTGCTGCGCCAGAACAGCGTTGCGGCGGCCGGGGAGCTCAAAGATCGAATCGCGCCGAGGCGTCCGCAAAGTCATGCAGGTGAACGATGGTGCTCTGTGCATCGGTCAGGACAACGCCGTATTGCGCCGGCTCATGGCTGCCGGGCACCTTATGGCTCTCATTGAGTTCAAGGGCGACCTGATGGTTCGTCCCACGCAGGGTCGACAGGGGGATGCCCATCCAGCTACCCGCAATCGGTCGATGCAGATGCCCGAAGAACAGATGCCTCACCTTGTGCCGCTCGGGCATCACAGCCTCACGCAGCGGCTCTACATCGATCAGCGAAATCCGGTCCATGGCCGGGATCCCGACCTTGCAGGGCGGGTGATGGATATACAGCAGGACGGGCTCGCTGGCTTGAGCGAGTTCAGTGCGAAGCCATTGAGCGCGGGCCTGGCAGAACACCCCCCATGAGACGCCGGGTTCGTTGCTGTCGAGCATGATGTGGCGAAAACCACCCTCAGAGAAGGCGAACTGCACGAATCCCGCTTCGTCGGTACGGGCGGGCTCGATGCGACTGCCCTGAACGGCCTCGGCCGAAAAAGCAGCGAGGAACGCTGAACGATCGTCATGGTTGCCGATGATCAGCTTGACCGGCATCGTGAGTTCGGAGAGTTCGGTGCGCAAGGCCTCATAGGCCTTGGGCTCTCCCCAGTGAGCGAGGTCTCCGGTCACGATCGTGAAAGCGGCATCGGCATGTTCCGCATTGATGCTGCGCACGGCCTGTCGCAGTCGCCAGGAAGGGTCCGTCCCGTAAATCGACCGACCGGCCTCAACCAGATGCGTATCCGTCAGGTGAATGAACTTCAGCATGGTGGCTCTCCTCAGGACCGGGCGCGGGGAATGAGCGCCTGGACATCGGCAGTCATTTTCTTGAGAACATCGTCGGCACTGCCCCGCTTGGCCACGACGGTTTGAAGGTGATCATTGATGACGTCGGTGATGCGAAGGGCGTTCTGGCCGGGGAAGGCGTACCAGCCGGTGATGACGTCCTGCTGCTGAATCGAAATCAGGTGGTTGGGATTGGCGGCGTAGAAGTCAGCCAGCATGTCCTTGCGTTGCGACGGGATGGTGGTTGCAGGCATGTAGCCAGTGGCCTTGACCATCATCGTGGCGCCAACCGGGCCACAGGCAAACTTGATGAACTCCCAGGCGGCTTTTTGCTTCGCGCCGTCTTTGGTGAACATCATCGCTACGTTTCCGCCCGCAGGCAGGCGGGCGGCCGCCGCGGAGAGCGGATATCGTGCACAACGCAGGCCGAAGCGACCGCCGATTTCGCGGTTGTAGCGCCCCAGTTGCGCGGTGCTCTGCATCGAGATGCCCAGGCGGCCCGAGAAGAAGTCCTGAAACGCCGTATCCGGGCGGGTATCCGGCATCCGGCCTTCATCGACCATGCGTCGCAGTACCTGCATGGCCTTCTGACCTGGCTCATCGCCAAAGGCAACGCGGCTTTCATCCGCCGTCAGCATGGTGCCACCGTGGCTCAACACAAGACCCTGCCAGGACCAGTTCCCCGTGATCGTCCAGTCAAAGAACAGGCCCGTGCGGTTTTTCGCGGGATCATGTATGGCCGCAGCCAGTCGAATCACTTCATCCCAGGATTTCGGGAGTTGATCAGGATTGCCACCAGCCTCTTTCACGAGCGCGGTGTTGTAGTACAGGATGGGAGTGGACAGTGAAAAACCGATACCGGTCTGCGCTGAGGCCACCTGGCCCAGCGACAGCAGGGAGGGCGAAAACCCGAGCTCCTTCACTTGCGGGTCGGACTCCATGAAGGGCTTGAGATCAACCGGAATGCGGCGTTCAGCGAGCGTACGCTGACGATTGAGACCGTGGAATGCGACGTCGGGCAGGGTGCTGGTGATGGCGTCACGCAGGTTGCGCTGCAGGATTTCTTCGTAACCGGCTTCAGGCGCACGCAAGGTGACCTTGATATTGGGGTGCTTGGCCATGAATTCGCGAGCCACCGACTCCATGAGGTCCTTGAAGAGCACGGGGATCGAATAGGCGACGCTGATCTCAACCTGACTGCCTTGGCCACGAACGATGGCTGGGGCAGCCAGACCTGCGGCGGCCATGGCGGTGGACTGGGTAAAGCGGCGACGTGACATGGGTATCGGGTTCATGGACAGGCTCCGTGGGGTCAGAAGGATTCGAGACAGTTCGGGCAAGGCACAGCAGGCGAAGCGCAATGCGAGCAGGGCAGATCGCTGATCACTGGGAGGCCTTGCGTCATTTCACGGCGGTCATCGTGACGCCGTCGATGAACCAGCGCTGCGCCACAAGGAATGCGATCACGAGGGGTGCGGTGATCACAGTGGCTGCAGCCATCAGCGGGCCGTAGTTGGTTCCGGCTTCGGCATTGTTGAAAAACACCACACCCAGCGGCGGTGTCGCCAGATGCTGCGATTGCACGACGAGCAGCGGCCAGAAAAAGTCGTTCCAGTTCCACACGAGCGACAGCAGACCGAATGCGACCAGCGCGGGCATCGCCGTGGGCAGCATCACGCGCCACACAATGCCGAACTCGCTCATGCCATCGAGTCGAGCCGCATGCAGCAGGTCGTCGGGAACGGTCCGAAAGAACTGCCGCATCAAGAAAATCCCGAACACCGAAATGCTCGAGGGCAGGATCAGGGCAGAGTAACTATCGAGCAGGCCGAGTTTCCAAAGACCGATGTACAGCGGAATGGCGGGAACCTGGGGTGGGATCAACAGGCCAAGCAGAACGAACAAGAAACTGGTTTCGCGACCGCGCCAGCGCAACTTGGCCAACGCGTAGGCACAGGGCAGGGCAAAAATCGCCTGCATCAGAAAGATCGCTGCCGTCACGATCAGCCCGTTGGCCAGATAGCGCAGCAGCGGCTGCTTGGCAAAGGCCGTGCTGTAGTTTTCCCAGGCATGCCACTGCTGGGGCAGCAAATGAAACTCGGGCGAAAAGATTTCGCCGGGGGACTTCAGACTGATCGACACCATCAGGATGAACGGCGCGATCATGAGCAGGCCTGCGCTGGCGAGCAGTGCATGCCGAAGGCCAGCAAAAAGCCAGGGCCGAACGCGGCGGGTCTTTCGCAGGGCGTAAAGGGCGTCAGCCATAGTGAGCCCTCCGGTCTAGCAGTCGGTTCTGCGCCCAGGTCAACAACAGCACAAAGGCCAGAAAGATGCAGGTCAGCGCCGCAGCGTAGGCTGAACGCAGGAAAGAAAAGCCTTCCTGCACCATCTGGTAGAGCAGCACGGAGGTGGCCTTGTTCGGGCCTCCCTCGGTGAGCACGGCTACCGTGTCAAATACCTGGAACGACCGAATCGCGGTGATCGTCACGACAAACACCAGGGCTGGTCCGAGCATGGGCCAGGTCACCCGTCGGAATCGCTCCCAGCCGCTATCAGCGCCGTCGATCGCGGCGGCTTCGTACAGGTCTTTCGGGATGGCTTTCAGGCCTGCCAGAAACAGAACCATGTTGAGTCCCACCGCCTGCCAGATGCCGATCACGCCCAGGGAGAACAGCGCGGTATCCGGGTTCTTGAGCCAATCGGTGGTGGGAAGTCCAAGCGCCCCCAGCGCAAGATTCACGATGCCGACTGTGGGGTGGAAGGCGAACTGAAAGACCAGCGCCATTGCAAGCAGCGTGGAGGTCACCGGCAAAAAAAACAGTGCTCGATACAGACCCTTGAGGCTTGATCCCGATTCGATCAACAAAGCGACCGCAAGGCCGAGCGCAACCGAAGTCGGCACCGTAAAGGCCACATAGGCCAGCGTATTGCGCAGGCTCTGCCAGAACGCGGTGTCTCCCCACATCTCTCGGTAGTTGTCGAGTCCGATCCAGTTGAGTTCCGGGGCTCCGAAGGTCCAGTCGGTCAGCGACAGCAGAATCACGCCCGCGGCGGGTCCAAGCAGCATCAGCCAGGTCAGCACGACAGCCGGTCCGGCCAGAAGCCAGGCCGCCCACTGTTCGGCCTGTGCTCCGGGCCGCTGCAAGCCCTGCGCGGACCCGGGGTTGTGGCGCAGGGGGGAGTCGGAGCGCATGCGAAGGCTCCTCTCAGGCCGAGAAGACGGCAGGGGCTGGGCCCTTGGCATCAGCCGGGGCAACATCACAGACGCGGCCGCCTGCCCAGCGCACACCACGAATTCGCAGTCCCTGCGCATCGAAGACCAGCGCCCGGCGGGTGCGAAGACGCAACCGCTGCCCTGGCATCAGTCCGCGCGCCGCTTCAGGGGTCACGCGGGCGACCATCACTGCGTCGACGCCGCGGGATTGCACATGGACCAGCGTTTCGCTGCCCAGCAGTTCGATGTGACTGACGTCGCCGTCAATCCAACCCTCGGCAGGCGAGGTTCGTTCGCTGGTGCTGCCCAGCGACCACCACTCCGGACGAACGGCAATTCTGAGTTGCGTCTCGCGCTTGGCCAGTCCATGCAATGGCCAGACCTCATTGGCGACCCGCAACACATCGTGGCTCAGCGTCGCAGGCAGGGTATTGGCCTTCGGGGTTCCGATGAACTCGGCAACACGAAGATCATTGGGGTCGTCGTAGAGCTCCTGGGGCGACGCCAGTTGAAGAATCTCCCCGTCCATCATCATCGCCACGCGATCTGACATCGTCATGGCTTCGACCTGATCGTGGGTCACATACACGAAGGTGGTGCCAAGCCGACGATGAAGCTGCGCAATTTCGGCTCGCGTGGACACCCTCAGTTTGGCGTCCAGGTTCGACAAGGGCTCATCCATCAGGAAGACGCTCGGTTGCCGGACCATCGCTCGGCCCAGCGCCACCCGTTGCCTCTGACCCCCCGACAGTTGTGCAGGACGTCGCTCCAGCAGACTGCCCAGGCCCAGTGATTCAGCAGTCTCAGCCACCGTCGAGTCGATGTCGCTCAGGGTTGCGCGCGTACCGGGTAGCCAGCGACCCATCAGGGGCATTCGCTGCAACCGGCTGAGCCTTCGCATGAGCAAGGGCAGAGCCATGTTCTGCCGCACGCTCATGTAGGGATAGAGCGCATAACTTTGAAACACCATGGCGACATCGCGGCGCTTGGGCGGCAGGTGGTCAACGGGTGTGTCGCCGATGAACAGGACGCCTTCATCGGCGTGGTCGAGGCCCGCAAGAATTCGGAGCAGGGTGGTCTTGCCGCAGCCAGAGGGACCCACCAGCGTCAGGAATTCGCCGTCGCGAATGTCAAGGCTCACGCCACGAAGGACGGGTGTGGTGCCAAACGACTTTCGCAAGCCCTGGATGCTGACGCTGGCCATGACGGGAGTCCGTTTCGGAGGAATCGCTGAAGACACTGCGATCTTGGGTCGATGGTGTGTCAGGACCATTAACGAATCCGTCACTCGAACGGAGCAATCTATTGGTCTTATCTATGGATTGAGCAAGCCATGTCATCTCTGTCTTTGTTGGCCTCCCTCAAAGCGTTTGACGCTACCGTTCGTGAAGGCACCATGTCCGATGCCGCGCGATCGCTGGGTCTGAAGCAGCCGACGCTGTCGGCGCATATCGCGCGACTGGAGAGGCAATATGGTGTCGAGCTGTTCTTCAGGCGAGGGCGTCGTTTGGAGCTCACCGAATTCGGGATTTCGCTCAGTGAATGCACGCGTCGAGCGTTCAGAGCCGAAGAAGATGCTCTATCGCTTTTGTCTGCAGTGAAGTTCCGCTCACAGGGGCATCTGAAAATCTGTGCGGTCGGTCCCTACAACGTGACACCCATGATCAAGGCCTTTCGGGAGCGTCGGCCTCAGGTGTCCATTGCTGTCGATCTGAGTGATTCACGCGAGATCGTCGAACGTATCGTGGATTTTCGGGGCGATCTTGGTGTACTGGTGCATGGCGTTGAGGACCCGCATCTGCACTGCATCCCGGTACGCCGGCAGTCGCTTGTGGTTTTTGCGCCGGTCGGACATCCATTGGCCCGTTTGCGCCGACGGCGGGCCATGACGCTCCACGATCTTCAGGGTCAGGATTTTGTCCTTCGCGAAGAGGGGTCCACGACGCGACGGGTGTTTGAGGAGGTCCTGCGTCAGAACGGTGTTGCGGTACGGGTCAACCTTGAAATGGGCAGCCGCGAGGCCGTGCGTGAGGCAGTCGCCCAAGGACTGGGCTTGGGCATCGTGGCCGACCGGGCCTATGTTCAAGACACCCGGCTGGTCAAACTTCCGCTGCAATGCGAGGCGCTTGCAACCCATGTGCATGTGATCTGCCGCAGCGAGCGCCGATCGGTCCCGTTGATCAGGGAGTTTCTGGATACGGTAGAGCGTCTGCGCACTTAGTCGGGCTTCACCGGTGGCTGATTGTCCACCGAGTGCAGCATCGCCTCATCGGGGATCGAGAGCACCCGCTCATAGCGACCCGGCGGATAGTTGCTCATGTGGGGCCCCGGTGCGCGGGCCAGATCGGGCTGAGGCACGGCACCACCTCGCCCTTCAAACGTGGGCGGATGGCGATAACGGGCAAGCTCCACATCGCTGATGCCGGCCAACGCAACCACCTCCGGATCGACCCAAGCCTGCGCATCGATTGGCGCATTGGAGTAGCTCAGCTCGAGTGAGAGATTCTCGGGGCCGGCAAAGTAGATCGAGCAGCACATGCCATGGTCGATCGGACCCATGACCGGAACCCCCTTGCTGCGCAGGCGGTCACGCAGGGCCAGCAGCTCCTCATGGTTGTTCACCTTGAGAGCCAGATGCTGCATGGTGCCGCCCGCCGTGTTTGCACCCGGGTTGCCGGCATGGGTCTGACCCAGCACGGTGGGAATGCCGGCAATGTCGGGGTTGTGCACGAAAGCGATGGAGCTTTCATCGTTCAGACGCAAAAAACCATGCCAGGTGTTCTTCACCCCATGCATCCAGTAGAGCGCCTGCAACTCCATGCCGAGCTTGTCGGTAAAGAACTCGATCTGTGCCTTCATGTCGGCCGTGCAGATCGCCAGATGGTGCAGCCCTTGGACCTTGTTCATGGGAGTCTCCAATCGTTCTCAGGCTGATGGCATGTAACCGCGAATGACCAGCCCGACCACCATCGCCACCAGCATCATGACTGCTCCTGCATTAGCCCAGTCATACCAACGCCAGGGCTCAATGCGTTTGCGCCGCGTGAAGAGCCAGACCACCGGCGACAGTGCCAGCCCGATCAGAAACCAGGGCAGGGTCCAGCCGATCGCGAACATGGGGTCATGTTCGCGGGCCTGAAAGCCGACGATCGCCACCAGTGCAATCAGCCAGATGAATCGGTTCATGCGTGCAAGGATACGGATTCGAAAGGCGGATTGTCTTTATTGGACATTTTGTCTAACTTGCTCTGGATGGAAATCCTGACCGCTTCTGAAGCTTGGCAGGCCCGCGTCAGGGCCCGACTGGATCAAGCCCACGTCGAACAGCGTCGTCTGATGGTTCATCAGCAGATCGCAATCGACCTGCTCAGCAACACGGCACGTCGCAGGGCTCTGCTCAAGTCAGCCCGCGCCGAGGTGCGGCGCTGGAGCGAGCTGCAGCTGTGCAGCCCGGATTACATCGAGCGCTGGTCTGCATGGCTGGAGCTACCCGTGCCGCAGCTCGTGGCCAGCATGTGTTCCACCTCCGGGGCCTGGGCGCCCGCCGTGCGTCAGAACTCTCCGTTTACGGCTGTGGCCCGAAGGCCGGAATCCTGACCCTGCCCTTGATGACTGTGCGAGCCAAGGCCACCCTCTTTCTCGACGACGAGCAGGCTCAGACGCTGGCCCGAAATGCCCGGCTCAGTCGAGTCAAAGCAGCGAAGACAGGAACTGCCTGAGCCCCGGCGTCTGAGCTTGCGCACACCGGTGCGGGAGGACTCCTGCAAAACGCTTTTTCATGCATCCTTCCGGCGAAGCGCTCAAAGACCCCCATGCACCGTCGACAGGCCCTTCGAATCGGAATCCTTGCCGCAACGCTCGCCCGTCATGATCAGGCGGCCGCCACCTCAACGTCGCCAGGCATGGCCTGTGCGCTCGCATACTGGACCGACTCGGTGCTGCAGGACCCGCGGTCCGGGCGGCGGATGGGGTTGCGGCTGCGTCCGCCGGCTTCCCTGTTCAAAGGCCGATCGGGCGATTGCCCGGATGCGACGCGGGGTGCATCGCCTGGCGCGTTGCCTGAAGCACGTTCAGCCGCTGCCGGTGCAACCCGCGCCCCGCTGATTCTGGTCTCCCCAGGCCTGGGCAGTGGTCTGGCGCATGGCGCCCCGTGGTGCGAGGCTTGGCAGCAGGCCGGCTGCTGGGTGGCCACCCTCTCGCATCCGGTCACCAATGACGAGCTCTGGGATGCCGGGCGCGGCCCGTTTCGTGATCGCATGGCCGCGGCGCTCGCCGCAGGCCAGTATCCGGCGCGAGTGCGGGATGTCCGGTTCGTGCTCGAGACCCTGCTCGCCCGTGAGGACGTGGCTGCGTCTGCCGACCCGTCGCGTATCGGCGTGGCCGGCCACTCCTACGGCGCATTGACGGTGCAGGCCCTGGCAGGGCAGCAGGGGCCGAGTCAGCGCGAGCCCCGGATTGCGGCCTTTCTCGCGCTGTCGCCCTCGGCCATGACCCGGGCCGTGGCCCAGCGCATGGCGGCTGTCGACCGGCCTTTTCTGAGCATCATCGGCTCGCACGATGCACACGTCAGCTTCATGGAGGGCACCGAGCGCATCCGCCTGGGGGTGCCGCTGGCTCAACGCCAGTGGATTCATGAGCAGGTGCCACCGGCCTTGCGGGCCTTGCTGAGCGTTGATCAGGCCGATCACATGACGCTGGCGGGTGAAGCCGTGGATGCGCGCCGATTCAGCCGGGATGTGCCCGCGACGGCCACGGCCGAGGCCGACGCCTGGCAGGTGATTGCCCGGGTCAGCACCCTGTTCTGGCAGCAGGCATTTTCGTTTCGGCCTGATCGCTTTCTCGCCGATGCCAGGGCACTGCTGCGGCCTGCAGACCGGATGTTCTGAAAGGTCCGCTCTTCACCATCCCCCGAACCGCGGCCACGAGGCCTTGATGCGGGCCCCCGCGGCCAGCACCTGATACCGCTCATGCTGCGCGCCGGTGGCGCAGGCATGGTTGGGCACGATGCGCAGCAGGCTGCCGATCGGAAAGCGCGCTGTCAGATCGGTCTGCGGATCACCTTGCCAGTGCAGCACCCCATGCTCCTGATTGGCATCATTGAAGGCGAGCCCCGCAATCGGCGTGCCCTGCACATCACAGACCTGGCCATAGCCCCAGTCGTGGGCCTGCTTGCCGGTGCCGCGATCGCGGCTCATGGCCATCCAGCCTGCATCGGTGATGATCCAGCCGGTCTCGGGTCGATGGCCGATCACCCGGCACAGCACCGACAGCGCGATCTCGCGGGGCGTGCACACGCCGGTGCCCGCCATCACCAGATCAAAGAACACATACACGCCCGCCCGAACTTCCGTCACGCCCTGCAGATTGCGCGCACTGAGTGCCGTGGGTGTGGAGCCCACGCTCACCACCTCGCAGGCATGACCGGCCTCGCGCAGTCGCTGTGCAGCCCGCACACAGCCGGCACGCTCCTGCTCGGCCATCGTCGCCAGGGCCTCCGGTGTGTTCAAGGCGTAAGAGCTGCCCGCGTGGGTCATGACGCCGGCCAGGTGCGCGCCGGCCTTGACCGTCCCGCTGCTTTCGGAGGTCGTGAGCGCTGCCGCAACCGCCAGCAGAAGCGGATCTTCGGGCGCGATGCCCGAGCGATGACCATCGGTATCGATTTCAATGAACACCCGATAGTCCACGCCATGGGCCTGACCATGCGCGCTCAGCTGCGCGGCGGCGTCGACTGAGTCCAGCAGCAGGGTGAGGTTCAGGCCGGCGCGGATCAGTCGCAGGGCTGCATCGAACCGGGCGGGCACGATGGCGACCGCATAGAGAATGTCATTGATGCCGGCCGCAAGGAAATGCTCGGCTTCCTTGAGGGTGGAGACCGTGATGCCGCGCGCACCGGCTGCGATCTGGGCACGAACAACCTCGGGGCACTTGCTGGTTTTTGCATGGGGCCTGAAGCTCACGCCCAGATCGTTCAGGCGGGATTGCATCCGCATGATGTTGTGCTGCATCTGTGCTTCATCCAGAAGCAGGCAGGGCGTTTCGAGATCAGACAATACGGCGGTCATGAGAGCAAGGCTGGCTGGCGAATCCGCGAAAGGATCATCATCATCGCCGATTGTTCACCAGGCTCTCCTTCGGGGTGCCTCGTGGGCTCTGAGTTCCCAAGCTGGATTTATTCCGATCTCGCTGCCCCCACACCCGTTTTTTCCATGACCCATTCCCCTGCATTCAAACCCGCCTGGCAATCCGCGCTCGATCGTCTGTGCGAGCGTGTGATGCAGATTCGACAGGCGGTGGGCAACGACTGGCCCTATCACTGTGACCCCACCACCGGTGTGTGGGACACCACCCAGGATGGCGACTGGTGCGGTGGTCATTGGGTCGAGTGTCTGCGCATCGTGGGCGAGCGCAGCGGGGATCGGCGTCTGCTCAATGAAGCGGCCCATCGCACCGAGCGCCTGCGGCCCTACCTCGAGCGCGACGACATGTTTCGCGGCCATCGCTTCTACTATTCGGCTGCGCGGCAATATGCCTGGACGGGTGATCGCCGGTTTCGCACGCTGGCGCTCGCCGGTGCCTGGGCCGTGCGATCCATGGCGATTCCGGTCAATGGCGCCATGCCCATTGGCACGCAGGTGCAGGTGCGCTCCACCACGCTGTCAGGGCGCGACAAGGTCTGCGTCGACAATGTGCATCCCAACCTGATTCTCGACTGGTGGGCCCATAAGGAAACCGGCGACGAGACCTTCATCGAGGGTGCGCGCCGAATGCTCGATCTGACCGAGCGCGACTTCGTTCTTGATGACGGCTCCACGATCGAGTTTGCCGATTACGACCTCAGCACGGGTCGTCAGATCCGCCACTACACCCTGCTCGGCGCCCACGACGACAGCTGCTGGTCGCGCGGCCAGGCCTGGGCGGTGGCGGGCTACCTGCGGGCCTACGAGGCGCTGGGTGATGCCCGCTATCTGGCGATCGGCAAGCGTCTGCTCGATTACTGGATGGCCCACAGTCCGGCCGATGGCATTCCGCCCTGGGATTTCAGGGACCCTGCACTCGATGGGGTGAACTGGCGTGCGGTTCAACAGATTTCCGATCCACGGTCTGACCCACTGGCCGATCCACTGGCCGATCCGCTCGCCGCGCGCGATGTGCCGCGCGACACCTCGGCCGCAGCGGTTGTGGTGGAACAGTTGGCGCGTCTCGCGGTCGCGCCGCAGCCCCTTCATCGCCCGCAGGTCAGTGCCCTGCGCCCATCGTGCAGCGGCCCCCAACCTGTCGATGCAGTCAACCCGCTGCACGGCGCGGCAGCCCAGGCCGTGCTGAATCGGCTCGAGCCCATGCTCGATGGTCTGGTGGCCCGGGTCGATGCGCAGGGCCGATTGCTCGAGGGCTGCTTCAATCAGCCGCGCCGCTATGCCAATCGCAGCGAGCTGATCTGGGGAACGGCCTATCTGCTCTTTGCGCTGCAGGCGCTCGAGACCGGGCGGGTGGTGGAGTAGTAAACCGGGTAGCCCTCGTTCAAGCGCAGCATTCACATCGAGCGCATCATGTTGACGTGAGGTGTTTGCATCGGATGCAACAGTGTTCGCATCGGTCGGATATCAGAAGAAGCCTTGAAAGGAGCATCGTCGTGATCAGCTTTGCGGGCATCAGCATCTCGCCCGACCATTACATCAACGGCCAGCGTGTGGCGAGCAGCGCCACCTTCGAGGACTACTGTCCGATCGATGGCAGCCTGCTGGGCCACGTGGCGCGCGGCCTGCCCGAGCATGTCGAGATGGCCATCCGCGCCGCGCAGCAGGCCTTCGAGGGCTGGAGCCAGCTCACTGCAGCCGAGCGCAAGCCCTACCTCGATCGCTTTGCGGCTGAGATCGGTGCCCGCACGGAGCAGATGTGTCTGGCCGAGAGCCACGATGCCGGCGTGCTGCTGTCGCGCATGCGTCATGGCCTGGTGCCGCGCGCCATGCTCAACATCACCTGGTTTGCCCAGCATGCCCTGGGGTTGCAGGAGCGGGCGATCGATACCGAGCAGGCGCATCACCGTGTGCGCCACGACCCAGCCGGCGTCACGGTCGTGATCACGCCCTGGAACTCCCCACTCATGCTCTCGACCTGGAAGCTCGGGCCGGCGCTGGCCGCGGGCAACACCTGCATCCTCAAGCCGCCCGAGTGGGCGCCGCTCACCGGCTCGCTGCTGGCCGATGCGGCCCATGCGGCCGGACTGCCTCCGGGCGTGCTCAATGTGGTGCAGGGCACCGGTGAAGAAACCGGCTCGGCGCTGGTGGCCGATCCGCGCGTGGCGCGCATCTCATTCACGGGCAGTGTGCCCACGGCCCGGAAAATCGCGGCGGTGGCTGGCGCCAATCTCGTGCCCTGCAGTCTGGAGCTTGGCGGCAAGAGCCCGTTCATCGTCCTTGAAGACGCCGATCTCGATGGTGCGGCCGCCACCGGCGCCATGATGTATCGCAACGCGGGCCAGGTCTGCCTCGCGGGTACACGCTTTCTGGTGCACGAGACCGTGGCCCAGGACTTCACCGAGCGAATGCGCAAGGCGGTCGAGGGCCTGGTGGTGGGCGACCCTCGCGACGAGGCGACCGAGATCGGCCCGATCATTCATCCGCGGCAGGTGGCCCGGGTGCTCGGCTTTATCGAGCGCGCGCGCAGCAACGGCGCGACGGCCCTCTGGGGTGGTGGGCGGCATGGCTTTGGCGATCAGTACATCGAGCCCACCATGATCAGTGGCGTGGGCCAGAACGACGAGATCGTGCAGAACGAGGTCTTCGGGCCGGTACTCACCCTGCAGACCTTCCGTACCGATGACGAGGTGGTCGCGCTGGCCAATGGCACCGACTACGGCCTGGGCGGGGTCTGTTACGGCGAGACGGCCCATGCCACGGCGATTGCCGATCGCGTGCGCACGGGTTTCATCTGGATCAACAGCTTTGGCATTCGCGATCTTGCTGCACCCTTTGGCGGCATCAAGCGCAGTGGCATTGGTCGCGAAGGTGGCGACTGGAGCTTCGAGTTCTTCTGTGATGTGAAGGATGTCGTGATTCCAAAAAAGCCCTTCAAGGCCAGCTTCAGTCACCGGTAAAACTCATGAGCGGATCGATCATTGGTGCAGCCCTGATTTCGCATCATCCGGGGCTGATGCAAAGTGAAGATGTGCGACGCATGCAGGGTGCGGGGCAGGACTCCGACCTGATCGCCGGCTATGCGCGTGTGCGAGAACGCCTGGCGCGCCTCAAGCCCGATGCGGTAGTGGTGTTCGACACCCATTGGTTCACCACCGGCTATCACCTGGTTGATGCAGCCGACGGCTATCGCGGCACCTTCATCTCCGATGAGATGCCCTGGTACCTGTACGGCGTGCCCTACGACTATCAAGGATGCCCCGAGCTGGCCTATGCCATCGAGGAGGCCTCGCGTGAGCGCAACGGCTACAACCGGGCCATCCGCCATCCCGATCTGGGTCGCCATTACGCCACGCTCAATCTCGTCAAGCAGTTGCGGCTGGAGTTGTCCGGCACGCGCGTGGTGTCGGTCAGCTCCTGCCAGAACTGCCGCTGGGAGCACTACCTCGAGTCGGGCCGGGCGGTGGCTGAAGGCATTGCCCGCTCGGGCCTGCGGGTGGTGTTGCTGGCGAGCGGAGCGCTCAGCCACCGCTTCAATGACATCGACTGGAAGCCGGTGGTGCCGCGGCTCTTCGATGCGCGCAATGTGTCCTCGGAGCAGGCTCGCGAGAGTGATCGCCGCGCGATCGGGCATCTGTGCGCGGGCCGCCATGATCGGATCCTTTCCGACTGGGACACCGATTACCGTCGCCAGCCCTGGGAGGCGTTCGGGGCCCATTACCTGCAGATGGTGGGTGCGATGGGCGGCGCCGAGTGCCGGGTGCCCGGCGTGGCACTGTCCGAATACGAGAACGCCCGCGGCACCGGCAACATTCACCTGTGGTTTGAACCATGACCCCTTCCTTTGAGTTTCCCTACGCCGATCTGCCTGCGGTGCTTCGAGGCCCGCGCATCGAGCGTCGACGTGTGTTGATCGGCGGCTCGGCCTTCTGGGGCACGATGCTCGATGCTGCGCAGTTGAGGCTCGATGACGGCCGCCTCATTGACGCTGATGGGGCCTGCTACCTGCCGCCGGTCACGCCGAGCAAGATCATCGCGGTGCACATTGCGTATCGCTCGCGCAGTATGGAGACCCGCAACAAACCCAAGCCAAGCGACACGCCCACCTACTTCACCAAGCCACCGTCATCACTCAATGGCCATGGCGGCCAGATCCTCAAGCCTGTGGATTGCGCCTATCTCAACTACGAAGGCGAATACGCCGTGGTGATCGGGCGCACCACGCGCAACGTCACGCCTGATGAGGCCTGGGACTGCATCGAAGGCTTCTGTCCGGCGCTCGACATGGGGCTGCAGGATTTTCGGGATACCGACCAGGGCTCCATGCTCCGGGTCAAGGGCGCCGATACGTTGCTGCCGATCGGGCCGGGGATTGTGCGAGGTGTGAATCTCTTTGAACAGACCCTTCGAACCTATGTTGATGGCGCGCTCGTGCAGGAGGCGCGCATCGGCGAGGAGTCGATCTGGGGGCCGCACTATGTGATCGCCGACATTGCCCGGCACATCACGCTGGTGCCGGGCGATGTGATCCTCATGGGCACGCCCTGTCATTCGCGCAGCATCGATGCTGGCCATGTTGTGGCCTGCGAGATCACCGGGCTGGGCCGCGTCGAGGGCACGGTCGTGGCCATCGAGGCGCCTCGCGCCAGTGCCCTGGGCGTGGGTCATGCGCCCACCGATACGCCCGAGGTTCGGCGGGTGGCTCTGGGGTTTGACGAGCGGGTGCCCCAGCACCTGAAGGACAATCTGGCTCGGGTGAAGCGATGAAAGTTTGTATCGTGGGCGCCGGCGCGATCGGCGGATTCATCGGCACCCGGCTTGCTCAAGTGGGGCAGTGTGAGCTTTCTGCGCTCGCGCGGGGCGCTACGCTGCAGGCCCTGCAAGCGCAGGGTTGGCGCATGAAGACCGCCCAGGGTCTGCTGCAGGCCACCGCCCGGGCGAGTGATTCGGCAGAGGCCCTCGGCCCTCAGGATCTGGTGATCATCGCGGTCAAGGGCCCGGCTCTGCCCGCCGTAGCCCAACAGATCGGACCGCTGCTCGGGCCCGACACCCGGGTGATGCCGGCCATGAATGGCGTGCCCTGGTGGTTTTTATCGGTGCTCCCGGCCCAGGACGGCGCTGCGCTGCCTCTGAACAGCGTGGATCCGGGCGGCGTGGTGTCGCGCGCGATCGCGCTGGAGCGTGTGCTGGGTTGCGTGGTTCATGCCAGCACGGCCACACCCGAGCCGGGTCTGGTGGCCCATCGCATGGGTCAGGGGCTGATCATCGGTGAGCCGGCGGGCGGTCGCACCGCGCGGGCTCAGCAGGTGGTTGATCTGATGGCAGGGGCCGGCTTTGACGCCACCCACTCCGACAACATCCGCCAGGACATCTGGTACAAGCTCTGGGGCAATCTCACCATGAACCCGGTCAGTGCCATCACCGGCGCTACCGGGGATGTGCTGCTGGCAGATCCACTGGTCCGTGCGTTCTTTTCAGCAGGAATGACGGAGGCCGCCGCAGTGGGCGCTCGCATCGGGGTGCCGATCGAGCAAAGTCCTGAAGACCGCCATGCCATCACCGCCAAGCTTGGCGCCCTGCGCACTTCCATGCTGCAGGACGTCGATGCCGGTCGGCCGATCGAACTCGATGCCATCGTCACGGTGGTTCATGAGATCGCCCAGCGTGTGGGGGTACCCACCCCGAACATCGATGCCATGCTGGGTCTGACCCGGGTCTTTGCGCGCGTGCGCGGCTTGTTGCCCGACTGAGTGCAGATTCTTTTCGAGGACGAGCATCTGCTCGTGGTCGACAAGCCAGCGGGCCTGCTCGTGCACCGCTCGGCGCTCGATGCCCACACCCAGGACACCGTGATCGAGCGGCTGCGCTGCAGCCGGGGTCGAGACGAAGGGCTGCATGCCGTGCATCGCCTGGACCGGGCGACCTCCGGTGTGCTGGTGATCGCCCGTGATCCGGTCTCGGCCGCGTCGGTCCGGCAGTCCTTCGAGGCTGGCCGGGTTCGCAAGTCCTATCTCGCTCTGGTGCGGGGCTGGCCGGCCTGCACCTCGGGGTGCATTGACCTTCTTCTGGCCCGCGATCCCGAGCGCCCTTCCACGGGGCAACCCTTGCTGCAGGCAAGCACTCGCTATCGTGTATTGAACCGCCACAGCTGGCCGTTTCAGACCGACCCGCGCTTTCAGACATCCCGTTACGCCCTCGTGCTCACCCAACCCCGAACCGGGCGACGCCATCAGATCCGACGGCACTTCAAGCAGATCGCCCACCCCCTGATCGGCGACACCACCCATGGCAAGGGCCTTCATAACCGGGCGGTGGCTCGCTGGCTGGGCGTGAGCCGGCTGTGGCTGCATGCGGTGTCGATCGTGTTGCCACATCCGCAGACCGGGCAGATGCTGCGCATTCGGTCGGTGCCGGACCCGCAGTGGGACACCCTGGGGTTCAGCTCGGCAGGATCAGAATTGCCCTGAAGTCATTCACGTTGGTCAGGGTCGGGCCCGTGATGACCTGATCCCCCAGGGCTTCAAAGAATCCATGACCATCGTTGTCATCCAGGCGCTGCTGCGGATTGATTCCGGCCGCCCAGGCCCGCGCGAGGGTGTCGGGCGAAATCAGCGCGCCCGCGATCTCTTCCTGGCCATCGACCCCATCGGTATCGCCTGTCAGGGCATAGACCCCCGCCTGCCCTCGCAGGGCGATGGCCATCGCCAGCAGGCACTCCACATTGCGGCCGCCTCGGCCCTGGCCGCGCACCGTCACGGTTGATTCACCCCCTGAGAGCAGGACGCAGGGCGGGCGGGCCAGGCTGCCGTGTCGGGCCGTGTGGCGCGCCAGACCCGCCAGCACGGTGCCCACGGAGCGGGCTTCGCCCTCGAGGTCGTCGCCCAGGATGACGGGCGTGATCCCGGCCTCGCGAGCGACCCGGGCCGCGGCTTCCAGGGCGATCTGGGGGGTGGTGATGAAGCGGGTCTCGCATCGGGCCAGCCGCAAATCACCGGGCTTGAGGGTCTCGCAGGCGTCGCTGTCGAGCAGAACACGAACAGCCGGGGGCACCTCAATGCGATAGCGGTTGAGAATCTCGAGCGCCTGCTCGCGGGTGCTCGGATCCGGCACGGTGGGCCCGGAGGCGATGTCCTCGGCCTGGTCGCCCGGCACGTCTGAGATCAGCAGCGTGAGCACGCGAGCCGGATGGCAGGCGGCGGCGAGCCGCCCACCCTTGAGTGCGGACAGATGCCGCCGCACGCAATTCATCTCCGAGATGTTGGCGCCACTGCGCAGCAAGGCGGTATTGATCGCCTGCTTGTGTTCCAGGGTCAGTCCTTCGCCGGGTGCCACCAGCAGTGAGGAGCCCCCGCCTGAAATCAGCGCGATCACCAGATCATCCGGCGTGAGCCCCTGCACGGCAGCCCGGATGCGCTGCGAGGCCAGCAGGCCGGCCGCATCGGGCACCGGATGCGCAGCCTCGATGATCTCGATGCGATCGCACGGCACTCGGTAGCCGTAGCGTGTGACCACGATGCCCTCCAGCGGCCCGGGCCAATGGGCTTCCAGCGCGCGGGCCATGGCGGCCGAGGCCTTGCCGGCGCCGATCACGATCGTGCGCCCGCGGGGAGGTTCAGGCAGATGGGGCGGCAGGCACAGGGCGGGCTGGGCCGCAGCGATGGCTGCATCGAAAAGGCGACGCAACAGGTCTGCGGGTGATGAAGCAGCTGGAGTCGATGACATGGGTCGAAGACCTTGCCAGCCCTTACTCGAGCGCGAGTCGCAGCTTCTTGTTGAGTTCGCGCAGGTCCGAGACTTCCTGTTTCACCGCTGCCGCGAAGGCATCCCCACTGAGTTCCCTCGCCTGACTGCCGATCCGTTGAATGGCAGCAACCACCTCGGGATCCCTCGCCGCCTGACTGAACGCCGCTACCAGCCGCTCACGCACCGGTCCAGGGATACCCGCAGGTGCGGCAAATCCCAGCCAAGAGACCGAGACCGCATCAACGCCGCTTTCACGCAAGGTGGGCACCTGGGGCTGGGCATTCGACCGCTCGGCACTCGATGTGGCCAGGGCCAGCAGCTTGCCCGATTCGAAGTGAGCCTTGCCACCCGCCGAGGTGGTGAAGGCCATGTCGATCTGACCACCGAGCAGGTCGGTCACCATGGGCGCTTCGCCCTTGTAGGGAATGTGATTGAGCTGGATGCCGGCCGCGCCCATCATCTGTTCGGCCAGCAGGTGCATGGCCGATCCGATGCCGGCGGAGCCGACCTTGACTTCCCCGGGCCGGGCTCGTGCCCGTGCCATCAAATCGGCCACCGAACGTACGCCCAGTTCGGGTCTTACCGCGAGCACATAGCCGGCCTCGGTACATCGGCTGATGACGGTGAAGTCCTGAATCGGGTCATAGGTCGCACGCGCGGCCAGGACCGGTCCCACGATGAACCCTGAATTGGTGATGACACCCAGGGTGTAACCATCACGGGCGGATCGAGCCACCTGTTCAATGCCGATGCGCTGTCCCGCCCCGGCCACATTGCGATAGACCAAGGGCTGGCCCAGCGAGGCGCTGGCTTTGGCGCCCACGAGGCGGGCCAGACTGTCGACGGCACCCGGAGGGAAGGGAACAATCACATTGACCGGTTTGTCGGGCCAGGTCTGGGCCTGGCCTGCGCGGGGCCACACCCCCGACGCAGCGGCAAACCCGCTCGCCGCAGCGAGGGTGATCTGATTCAGAACCGTACGGCGCATGAGGCAGGCCTCCGAAATTCACTTGACGATGTTTCGCGGTACATCCCTGTACGGCCGATCGGTGTCCACGCTCGGTTCGCGCGGCATCCCCAGCACTCGCTCTGCAATGATGTTGCGCTGGATCTCATCGGTGCCGCCGGCGATCGAAGTGGCTGGCGTGGAGACGAGGATCTCGGCAATTACGCCCTTCATGGGGCTGTCTTCGCCGGTGAGCAGGGCATCTGCACCGTTGAGCTGGGTATGAACTCGGGCGGCCGCGCGAGCCACATGACTGGCGGCGAGCTTGCCGATCGAGCCTTCCGGGCCCTGGGGCTTGCCCTGCTGCTGGGCCATGCGGGCCCGACGGGCCGTGTACTCGGCCGACTTGGCCAGCACCAGCAGGCGGGCGATCTCCTGACGCACCACCGGGTCGTGAATCTTGCCGGTCTCGCGGGCGCGCGGCAGGATGAGATCGAGTCGGCCTGCGCGCTGCGGATACCAGCTGTAGGGGGCCAATGCGATCGCCACCTCCTTGCGCTCTTCCTCATAGACCTGCCCCTGCCGATCACTCGCGGTGGGTGTGCTGCGCAGCGCATCGGCCCCCCGACGTTCATGCATGAGCGTGGTCTGGGTCACGGCCCAGCCATTGCCTTCCTTGCTCACCAGCATGCGGCCCTCGGCCTTGGCATCGGTGATGAAGACCTGGTTGAAGGTGGCATGGCCATTCATCTGCTTGAGCGGCTGCACCACCACGCCGGGCTGACGCATGTTGAGCACGAAGTAGCTCAGGCCCGCATGCTTGGTCTTGTCCCAGTCGGTGCGTGCCAGCAGCAGGCCGAAGTCGGCTTTCTGCGCACCCGAGGTCCAGAGCTTCTGACCATTGATGACCCAGTCATCGCCCTGGCGCTCCGCGCGCGTGACGGCGCCCGCCGCATCGGAACCACTGCCCGGCTCGCTGAAGAGCTGACACCAGGCCTCTTCGCCTGTGAGGCTGGGGCGCAGAAACCGCTCCTTTTGCCAGTCGCTTCCGTGCTCGAGCAGGGTGGCTGCAGCCAGTGTGCGAATGCCCACCTTGGCCACGCCCACGGCGCCGATGCGCTTGAATTCCTCTTCGACAACCGGCACCAGTCCGACCGGCAGTTCACGGCCATACCAGCGCCGCGGCCAGTGCGGCACACCCCAACCGGAGTCGATCAGGGTGTTGCGCCACTGCACCAGGCTCTGGTTGGGGTTCCAGTTCGCTTCCAGCCAGGCGCGCACTTCTGCTCGGACTTCTGTTTCGTTGGGTGTGCTCATGCCTCGGCTCCTTCCCAGTACTTCATCATGCGCTCGCGGTGATCATGGGCATCGCCAAAGAGCACCTCCGAGCTCTTGGCCCGCTTGAACCACAGGTGGGTGTCCTGATCCCAGGTAAAGCCGATGCCGCCATGGATCTGGATGGCATGAACTGCAGTCTGAAGATAGGTGTCGGCCGCGCCCGCCTTGGCGAGCGAGGCCACCGCCGCTGCATCGGCATCACCTTCGTCGAGGGCGCCTGCGGCGTAATAGGCCGCGGATTTGGCGAGCTCGACCTCCAGCAGCATGTCGGCCTGCTTGTGCTTCATGGACTGGAAGGCGGCGATGGGCTTGCCGAACTGCACGCGCATCTTGGCGTACTCGAGCGCATCTTCCCGCAGGCGCGCCGCGCCGCCGACCATTTCGTTGGCCAGGCAGGCCGTGGCTTCGATCATGACTTTGTCCAAGGCGTCGGCTGCCGCGCCCTCGACGCCGAGCAACTGGGCAGGGGTTTCTTCGAAGCTGAGCCGGGCCAGCTTGCGGGTGGGGTCCATGGTGGCCAGTGCGCGGCGCTGCAGGCCGGTCGCATCGGACTGCACTGCAAAGAGCGAAAGGCCTGCACGCCCCGTGCTGCCCGGGGCGCGAGCAAGCACCAGGATCAGGTCAGCGGTATGGCCATCGAGCACGAAGCTCTTGTGGCCATTGAGGCGCCAGCCATCGGCGCGGCGCTGAGCAGTGGTCCGAATCGAGTCAACCTCCCAGCGGCCGCTGTCTTCCGCTGCGGCCAACGTGGCCACGGTCTGACCGCTCGCGATGCCCGGCAACAGGGCGGCCTGTTCATCGGCACTGGCGCCATGCAACAGGGCACCCGCCCCAAGCACGGTGCTGGCGAAATAGGGTGCGCACAGGAGGGCCCGGCCCATTTCTTCCAGCACGATGCAGTGTTCGGTAAAGCCAAACCCGTGGCCCCCATGAGCCTCGGGAATACGCACGGCACACAGACCGAGCTCGGCGTTCATGGCCTGCCAGGCGGCGCGATCCCAGCCCGCCTCGGTGGCCATCAGGCGGCGGACTTCGGTGGTCGGGGATCGATCTGAAAGATAACGGCGAACGGCCGCGCGGAACTCGTCCTGTTCGGCACTGAAGCTGAATTTCACGGCATCTCCTCGGCTTTTTGACAATGATAGGCTGAAACGGAGCCCCCGACGGTTGGCTTGGTCGTCGGTCCTGCTGACTTGGCATGCCGATTGCATCCATTGTTGTATACATCAATGGATGCACCAAGATGGACCCGTCTTCAGGAACAACGGCCCGTGAATGGATCTGCCACCCTGCCGCCGAGTGCGCCGGGGCGCCCACGGGCCCACTCGCCGGGCAGCGATTTGCAGTCAAGGACAACATCGATGTCGCGGGTTGGCCCACCACTGCGGCCTGCCCGGCCTTTGCCTACACGCCGGCCGAGCACGCCACCGTGGTGCGCCGGTTGCTCCTGGCTGGTGCGACGCTGGTGGGCAAGACCAATCTCGATCAGTTTGCCTGCGGCCTGAACGGCACCCGCTCGCCCTATGGGCCGGTCTCCAATGCCTTCAATCCCGACTATGTGAGCGGCGGCTCCAGCGCCGGCTCGGCCTATGTCGTGGCAACGGGTCAGGTGGACTTCTCTCTGGGCACGGATACGGCGGGCTCGGGTCGGGTCCCGGCCGGGCTGAACAACATCGTCGGATTCAAGCCGAGCAAGGGCTGGCTCTCCACCCGAGGGGTGGTGCCCGCCGCGCGCACCGTGGACTGTGTGTCGGTGTTCGCGCGCACGGTGCCGGCTGCATGGGCGGCCATCACGTCGGCGGCCGGCTTCGATGAACAGGATGCCTGTTCGCGTGACCTCGTTCTCGTGAATGAGCCCTGGCCTGCGCGCGCTCGCGTGGGCGTTCCGCAGTCCCCTGAATTTTTCGGCGACCCACTGGCTGCTGCCGCCTGGTCTGAAGCGCTCTCGCGTTTGCAGGCGATGGGGCTCGAACTGGTTCCCATCGATGATGGGTTGCTGGCCGAGGCGGCTGACCTGCTCTATGGCAGCGCCCTGGTGGCCGAGCGCTATCAGGCGATTCGAGCGTTCTTCGATGCGCATGAATCCGAGGTGATGGAGCCTGTGCGCAGCATCATCGCGGCGGGTCGAGGCTACAGCGCCGCAGACCTGTTCGATGCTCAGGAGCGTTTGCGGGTGCTGGCCCGGCAGGTTGCGCCCCTGTGGGATGAGATGGATGTGCTGGTCGTGCCCACGGCACCCACGCACTACCGGATCGATGCGATGCAGGCCGACCCGGTGGTGCTCAACCGCAACCTTGGTCGCTACACCAACTTCGTCAATCTGCTGGATTACGCCGCGGTGTCGGTGCCGAGCAGTCTGCGCGCCGATGGCCTGCCGTTTGGCATCACCCTGATTGCGCCTGCCGGCAGCGATGCGCGCCTGGCCCATTTGGGAGCCCGGTATCACGCGCGATGTGACCTGCCTCTGGGCGTGACAGATCAGCGCCTGAGTCCGCAGGAGGCAGGCTGGTCGCCGTTTGCGGAATCGTTGCAAGCCGCACACGGTGGGTCGGCGCTGCCGTTGGCAACGACCGACACGGCTGCAGGTACGGCAAGGCCTCAAGCTCCGATGCCAGTCTCCGAGGCCACCGTGCAGGTGGCCGTGGTGGGCGCTCATCTGAGTGGCATGCCTCTCAATGGTCAACTCACCGAACGCAACGCCCGTCTGGTGCGGCGCACCCGAACAGCGCTGGACTATCAGCTCTTTGCCTTGCCGGACACCACCCCACCCAAGCCCGGCCTGCTGCGGGTGGCCCCCGGTGCCGGACATGCCATCGAGATCGAGGTCTGGGAGATGCCCGTGGCGCACTACGGCTCGTTCGTAGCGCTCATCCCAGCGCCCCTGGGAATCGGCACCTTGCGCCTTGAAGACGGCAGCAGCGTGCAGGGGTTTCTGTGTGAACCCCAGGCACTCCTGGGTGCAACCGACATCAGTGCGCTCGGTGGATGGCGGGCCTACATGGCGTCGCTCGCGACCCGCTCGGGCACCGCACCGCGCGCGGCCTAATCCCAGCGTCCCCGTCCAGAGTTTCAGCTGGCGACCTC
>Ga0255099_1000050_pt1 | contig 49392 bp, 39 predicted proteins | sample Colum_Colum_RepA_2_FD_188451 | JGI IMG/M metagenome (GOLD analysis project Ga0255099, IMG submission 188451) | Freshwater microbial communities from Columbia River, Oregon, United States - Colum_Colum_RepA_8d | ecosystem: Environmental > Aquatic > Freshwater > River | place: USA: Oregon...
ACAGTAAGTTTTTTACGTCCACGTGCACGGCGCGAAGCTATAACACGACGTCCATTAGCAGTTGACATGCGTTCTCTAAAACCATGTTTGTTTTTGCGTTTGCGTTGCGAGGGCTGAAAAGTACGTTTCATAGGTCGTAAATTTTAACAGGGTGCAAATATAGGATTTTAAAACAGAAAGTCACAAAATTAACTAAATTAAATCTAATGCATTCATTTTTAGACATTTAACCAAGTTTAATAAATACTTTTGCAAATATGGCACGCCCGGGAGAAACAGCAAATGCATTTCAAAAAGAGGAATTACCTAAATCGGCATTATCATGGTATAATATAAAACGAAGTACCCGTTTGTTTAAGTATTTAGGTGGACAACGATGGAAATTTATTTTAGGTCTTTGTTTTCTTACCGCAAGTGCAGGTGTAGGGCTTATATTTCCATTAAAATCTGGAGAATTAATTGGCTATATCGGTGAAGATCACCTGGCACCGGAGACTATTAAAATTCAATTGTATAAAACCGGCTTTATTTTATTGGGTATTTTATTGGCACAAGCCGTATTTTCATTTGGCAGAGTTTATTTTTTTGCGCAGGTAACTGAAAATATTGTTAGAGCATTACGTTTAAATGCATTCAGTAAAATTATTCAAATGCCCATGGCTTTTTTTTCTAATCGGCAAGTTTCAGAACTTAATAGCAGAATTGCAACCGATATAAGTGTGGTTAGCGATGCCTTTACGATTAATTTAGCAGAGTTTATTCGTCAATTAATTGTAGGTATAGGGGGATTAACCCTACTTATACTTCAAACAGAATGGGTAATTGCAAAATGGTTTTTATTTTTAATTCCTCCATTAACTGTTATTGCAATTTTATTTTCAAAACGTATTCGAAAGTTTTCAAAGTCTTATCAAGATTATATTGCAAAAGCTAATGCTATATCCGGAGAAGCCTTTATGGGTATTAGCAATGTAAAGAGTTTTACCAATGAAAAATTTGAAATAGCACGTTTTACAGGTGTTGCCGATACCATCCGAAAAATGGGACTTAAATATGGAATTTTTAGAGGTCTGTTTTTTTCATTTGTTATGGTATTTGTGTTTGGATCTGTATTTTTTATTCTTTGGCAAATGCTGTATGCCTTAAAGGTTGAGCACAGTATAACGGGGGCATCTTTTGGTACATTTATGATGTTATCTCTTTTTGTGGCAGGTTCTTTGGGCGGACTTCCCGAGCAAATAGCATCCATACAACGTGCCATTGGAGCAACAGAACGGGTATTTGATTTGATTGATGGCATTTCTGAAGATTTTAATGCAAAACAAAACATAAAACCCGAAGCTATGAAAGGCAATATATGTTTTGATGGGATTTCGTTTCGGTACCCCTCCAGACCAGAATTTACAGTATTAGATGATATTACATGTACAGTAAATGCCGGACAAACACTTGCTCTTGTTGGATCCAGCGGGTCTGGAAAAACAACCTTAGCCGCAATACTACTTCGTTTTTATAATCCGGATAGGGGTAAAATAACCGTTGATGGAATTGACATCTCCGATTTTTCATTGCATGCATGGCGAAAACAAATTGCCTGGGTTCCTCAGGATGTATTGTTGTTTAGTGGTACGATTCGCGATAATATAGCGTATGGTGATATTCACGCAAGTGAAACGGATATACATAATGCCGCACAAAAAGCAAATGCATTGGATTTTATTACATCTTTCCCAGACGGATTTAATACCATGGTGGGGGAGCGTGGCATACAGCTTTCGGGAGGGCAGCGCCAACGTATTGCCATTGCCCGTGCGGTATTAAAAAATCCAAAAATTTTAATTCTGGATGAAGCTACAAGCAGTTTAGATAGCGCTAGTGAGCATCTTGTTCAAGAGGCTTTAGATAAATTAATGCAGGGCCGAACCAGTATTGTTATTGCGCACCGCTTGGCTACCATACGAAATGCCGATCGCATTGTGGTTTTACATAATGGTAAAATTGAAGCTGAAGGCACACATGAGCAATTAATTGAAAATCAAAAAGGTTTATATTATCAATTGAGTACTATGCAGTATAAGGTATAAAAGCATGTAACCGCTTTACTAAAACTTGTAATTTGGTTTTATGAGTAATTTCAATCTGGCTTAGGGTATAGTACTTTTGACGTTTCATCCACAGAGATTTTATTATGTTTACCCGTTCATTAGCATTAGGCGCGGTGAGCAGTGGACGATTTAAAAAATCCTTCCGAAGCCGTTTTTGCAAAATTGGCAATGGCACATTTAAATAAATTACAACACACTTTGATAAAATGGTTTTTAAAAGTTGCATTTGTACAAGTGTTCCGCCACCAAGTGCTATAACATGGGGCGTTTTATATTTTATAACGGCATTAAGAATTTGACGTTCTGCCGTTCTAAATGCGCGTATACCATTATCATCTATAAAATCAGAAATAGAACATTTAAAAGTTCTTATAAAAACCTGATCTATATCAAGAAAGTCATAAGCTAAAGCTCGGGCTAATTTTGGACCAATTGTGCTTTTGCCACAACCCATAAATCCTTGAATTAAAATATGCATATTATTAATTTGTGAGTTGAATACGCTGATCTAATTCAAACCAAGCTGCAATTGCCAGCTGGGAGTAATTTTGAGAAGCATTTTGAAATTGACCAGCCCTGGCATGCCAAAGATTAAATATCATTTGTAAATCACCTGTTTTGGGCTGAATGGTATTTAAGGCTTGTTCAACATTATAGGCGCCGGCATTATAAATATGTAAAACTAAAAGTTTAAACCAATACTCGGTTTCCGTGTGCTGTGAAGTTGTAATTCCGTGTAAATTTAATATGCGATGCGCTTGAGGTATGGCAATAGTTTTAATTAAACACGCACTTGCCTGCGCCGCGCGACTAATTTCATTACGTTCATCTTTTGATTTAGAAACAACTAAACCAAATCGCCTTGCTACTTTAGGCATAAGCTGAAATGGCCCACAGGCACCCGATGCCGAACATTGATTAAAGTTAGGACTTTCAATCATTAGTATACTTTGCGCATACCAGGGGTCAACACCCAATTCCATGTATTTTAAAATAGCAGCATTTAAATAACTGTTGATTGCATTAAAATTATAAAAATGTTTTAAACCACTTCGGTATACAATTTTAATGGATGTATCTATATTATAAAATGTTCGTAATCCGTTTTTGTATGTTTTAATTTCAGGAGTGTTTAATGCTGAAAAATCTTTTGAAGCATCTATGCAAATAACATGCCTGTTTGGTAAAGTATAACAAAATATAGAATCGGGAGAAAGCGCCATTACAGATCTCCAAAACTGAACCTGACGAAGTGTATCTAGTTTTAAAAGGTAGTGGCTTGAATCTGAAACATACCAGCCAGAATTAATGCGATTGGGGTATTTAACCTTTATTAATTTATAATTTGAACGGAGCGAGTCATTAAAAACACAAATGTTAAAAAAGTTTGGAGCAACACGCGGACTTTGAAATCCTAAAAATAAAAACAGTATAAGCGTCGTTTTTAATATCAGTTTCATGGATTTTTCTTTTTCATAAACGAATTAAAATCCATTTTTTTATAATGGTTTTCACCATAAAAGGTTAAAACAAAATTTAAATATACAGGAGGCAGGTAATAATTTATAATATCTAAAACCGTATCGGCTTCGTCTAAAATAATTAATGCAGGCATTGAAAATCTATTACCACTCAGCGCCAAGGCTAATTGATGCGTTGGAAATCCGTTATACAAAGTGGTTTTATACAGGTTTTTTTTATAAATTAAACTATCGTTTAAAGTGATTGGAAATTCAAAACACCGAAAATGTTGTTGTACTTTTTGGGCTATTATAGAATCTTCTAATAAATTTTTACCCATTATAAATCCGGTATTACAAAATGGTGCCGTAATAAGTATAATCGATTTTTTTTTACCCCGCTTAACACAAAAATCGCCAATGGGTGCTATTTTTTTTAAGGAAGGCGCTTTTGAATTAAATATGGCATTAAAGTTGGATTCAAAAATAGCATAAGGCGTATTTCGCCAGGCTTGCTCGGTCATAAAAACCAAAAATGATTGAATCTTTTGCTCATCCAAATATCCTTTTGAAAGTAACGGATGAGTATAATCAGGCGCTAAAAACAAGGTAGCGGGATAACTCAGCTGTTCGCCCATAAATTGAATGGCAAACTGGTGTGGCGCCTTAGGCCCCCCACCGGAACTTATAAAGCGCTGCCCATTAAACCAAATAGTGTCTTTTGTTTCTGCATTACATTTAACTGGATAAAAATGTTGATTGATATAGGCTGCAATTTGAGGATTTGAATAGGTAGTTCGCATCATGTGTTTACACCAGCCGCACCAATCGGTATAAAAATCAATTAAAAAAGGCTTAGGAATTTTTGAATTTTGAATTTGGGCATCTTTTATAGTAAGCCAGTTAACTGCACCATTTTCTTCGTTTTGTGCTTTGTATGAAATACACACCCCAATAGTTAATACCAGCACCCATTTCATATGTACAAGATAGTTTATTTTTAAGAAACGCAAAAGCTATATATTTAAAACATACAGCAATTAGATTTAACACATAAAATTTTAAACAGAAAATTTTAGCCAGATAAAACTAAATGACCACGCGTATAAAGGTTTAAAATTCAAATTTATAGCCTACGCCTTTAACCGTTTTAAAATAAGTATCACCTAATTTTTCTCGAAGTTTTCGTATATGCACATCGATGGTGCGATCACCCACAATAACTTCATCACCCCATACTTTTTCTAATATATACTCGCGCGTAAATACTTTTCCGGGCTTACTACTTAATAATACAAATAAATTAAATTCTTTTTTGGGTAAAACAATTTCTTCTGAATTTTTATATACCAAATGCTTTTCTTTATCAATGCGTATATCTCCAAATTGAAGATTAAGTTCTTCAGGAATTTGAGTGTTTAAGCGGCGTAATAAGGCTTTTATTCGACTTACAAATACTCTGGGTTTAATCGGTTTGGTTATATAATCGTCGGCACCTACTTCAAACCCGGCAATTTGTGTATAATCTTCACCCCGGGCGGTTAAAAAGGCTATTAAAACATCCTTTAATACGGCTTGCTCACGTAACTCGCGGCATGTTTCAATGCCGTCCATATCAGGCATCATAACATCAAGTACAATTAAATGAGGGATTTCTTTTTTGGCAAGCGCAATGGCATCTTTACCATTTTCGGCCTGTAACACTCTAAAACCCTCTTTATTTAGATTATAGGCTAAAAATTCTAAAATATCAGGCTCATCATCTACTAACAATATTTTGTAAGCATTTTGGCTCATGAGCTAAATATAGATTATTAGGCTGCTATTAAAGTTAAGTAAATATTAAGTTTTTATTGCATAAAAACACGTTTAATTAAACTTTTGGTAACATAAATTTTAACATCACATTAACTCAAATGTGTTTTTTTGGAATATGAAATGTGTTTTTTTTAGTGTTTTTTGTATAATTGTTTTTATTGGTTCAGCTCAACAAGGAAGCCTTCGCGGTAAGGTGGTAGATTCTAAAACCGGAGAAACCTTACCCGGCGCAATTGTTCAAATAGAAGCATTAAAAAAAGCTGCTGTAACAGATTTTGATGGCAATTTTTCAATTTCAGGATTGCCAATGGATTCTTTAAAATTAAGTATCAGTTATATATCGTATGGCACTAAAGTGCTTAATGGGATACTTTTAAATGCTAAGGAACCCTTATATATAAATATAGCGCTGGATCCGGCAGATGCACAGCAACTAAATGAAGTTGTGGTAGAAGTAAAAATTTCAAAAGAAAATAATACGGCTTTGGTATTACAGCAAAAAAATAATGCAAGTGTAAGTGATGGGGTAAGTGCCGAAACCATTAAACGTACACCCGACCGTAATACCAGTGACGTGTTAAAACGTGTAAGCGGAGCCAGTATACAAGACAATAAATTTGCCATAGTACGTGGTCTTAACGACCGGTATAATGCAGCATTTTTAAACGGCGCCCCCTTGCCCAGTTCTGAAAGTGACCGAAAAGCTTTTGCGTTTGATGTTTTTCCATCAAATATGCTCGACAATTTAGTTATTACAAAAACTGCACGTCCGGATTTACCAGGCGAATTTGCAGGGGGTATAATTGATATTAGCACTAAGGGAATTCCCGAAAATAATTTTGTATCGGTTTCAGTGGGCTCCGGATATAATACCATAACCACCGGTCAACAACAATTATTTTATAAGGGCGGTAATACCGATTGGCTGGCATTTGATGATGGTACGCGGGCATTACCTGCTTCAATACCATCGTATTCTGACTTTCCTACGTCGCTTACTAAACAAGCTGATTTAGCAAAACAAGTACCTGTAAGCGATTGGGGTGTATATCAAAAACAATTTATGCCCAATTTTAGCTCACAAGTATCTGCAGGATTTAATTTAAAACGAAAAGACCAAGAATTTATTGGTATTATAGCATCATTAAGTTATAATTCAACGCGTTCATTTTTTGAGACGGAACGTGTATCGTATCTATCTGGCCGACCAAACAGTGATACCGACCCCTTACTAAAAGATAAATATTTTAACGATGCTACGTACCAAACTCAAAACTTAATAGGCATGCTGCTAAATTCCAGTATTAAAATAAATGCCTACCATTCGATTTCATTAAAAAACCTGTATACACTAAATTCTGACGATCGTACCATACGACGTATTGGAACCACCACTCCAAATGAAGATAACCAAAATATAATACGCTCCACGGCTTTGTGGTTTACACAAAACACAATTCTTAGCCAACAATTAAGCGGCGAGCATTATTTTCCCAATTCAAAATTAAAATTTCAATGGAATGCGGCGCGTGCAGATGTAAAGCGTCAAATTCCAAATTTAAGAAGGCATTATTATCAAAAACTTACTAAAATTAGTAATGATCCCTCTGATACTGTTTATAAGGCCTTACTGAGCTTGAATAATTCAACCAGTAATGAATATTCAGGCATAATGCTTTGGAGCGATTTAAATGAGAAACTTTACAGTTTTAAGGGCGATGTAAGCAGAAGCTTTAAATACAACACAAAATTAACTATTGAGCCTAAACTGGGTTGCTTTATTCAAAACCGAAGTCGGATTTTTGACTATCGTCAGTTTGTATATTCTTCACTTGGCGGTGCAGGATCATCAATTCGCTTTGCAGATTCTTTAGCAGCATTGGATGAAAATTCTATTTTTAACAGCTCAAGTATGGGCATAATAGATCCTCAACGTAATATAGGAGGATTTAAATTAGTGGAAACGACTCAGCAGCAAAGTGATTATACGGCTCAATCCAAATTAACAGCAGCATACGCCATGATGGACCTTCGCTATACCGAGTGGTTTCGTCTTGTAACCGGATTGCGGCAAGAACAGTATTTTCAGCAAATTCAATTTCGCGACCCCCTGTATATGGTAAACAAAAAAACAGTTTCAATAGATACGGTTTACAATGACATTTTACCCTCTGTAAATTTTATTTTGTCACCTAATGATAAAACCAATTTAAGACTTTCGTATGCTCGTACGTTAAACCGTCCAGAATTTAGAGAATTAGCGCCCTTTATTTTTTATGATTTTAACACGCAATTTAGCTTAAACGGCGATCCTAAATTACAACGTGCATTAATTGATAATTATGATTTTAGAACCGAATGGTTTCCCGGGGCCGGGCAATTAATTTCTGCTTCATTATTTTATAAAGATTTTACAAATCCTATTGAGTTGTTTCAATCGCAAAATGCCAGCCAGATTTCGTATACCAATGTTGCCAAAGCTTATAACCGTGGTTTTGAATTTGAGTACCGGTTTCAGTTAGGGGCTTTTTATAAAAACGACAGCTCTCTTTTAGGTAAATTATTTGACCGCATAACCCTTTTTAGCAATATAGCAATTATTAATTCACAGGTTGGAGAGGGTACTGGCGCCACTTATAGCCGTCCCTTACAAGGCCAATCGCCCTATGTTATTAATGCCGGAATTTCATATTATGATCTACAATCAGGATTTAATTTAAGCATAAATTACAATCGAATTGGTCAACGTATATATATTGTAGGAAATAATCTGTTTCAAGAGATTTGGGAATGCCCCAGGGACGTAATAGATTTTCAAATAAGCAGAATGTTTTTTAATAAAAAACTAGAAATACGCTTAAACGTAAAGGATTTATTGGCACAACCCCTTGTTTTTGTTCAAAATTATACCAATGCACCTATACGGTTAAATGATGCAAACACCACGGCTCCATTTTGGAAGCAAACCTTTGGACGTACTATAGGACTTCAGGTAAATTTTAAATTTTAAATTACTAGGTGCGTAACGCTATTTCTTAACAATAAGCGTATTTGCGTAACAATAGCTTAATGAAATATTGAGTTTTACATAAACTTAAGAAGGAATTTACAGCACACTTTTGTATTATAAAATATGTATATGAAATCAAAACTACTTACCATTATTGCCTGTGCGGCTACTTTAGGAATATCCGCGCAGAGTTTTTTTACTAAAACCTGTTACCGTGGTGCTTTTGCGCCTTTTCCAAATCCCATGTGGACAGATACATGGACGGAATGGGATCCTCAAAATAAAAATTATCCGGCACCAACTGTAACGGTTGCTAGTAACATAACAAGTAATACCACCTGGAACAGCGGGCAAACAGTTTTGTTACAGGGGCCCATTTATGTAAAAAACAATTCCATTTTAACTATACAACCCGGAGTTGTGATTCGTTGTTCAAAAGCTGTAGCAGGTTCAGCTTTAATTATAACAAAAGGCTCACAACTGCAAGCCAATGGAACGGTTTCAGCACCCATTGTATTTACATCCGACCAAGTGGCAGGCTCAAGAAGTTTAGGTGATTGGGGCGGAATTGTATTATTAGGTTCAGCCGCATTAAATTATACTAACGGAATTAATAATGTTGAAGGATTACCCGTTAGTCCCGATTCTGAATTTGGTGGTGGTGCAAACCCAAACAACAATGATAATTCAGGAACTTTAAAATTTGTACGAATTGAGTTTGGCGGGTATGTTTACCAACCCAATAAAGAAATTAATGGTTTAACGATGGGGGCTGTTGGACGAAACACCATTATTGAAAATGTTCAGGTATCGTTTGCTAATGATGATGGTTTTGAATGGTTTGGCGGAAATGTAAATGCCAAATACCTTGTATCCTATCGTAATTTAGATGATGATTTTGATACCGATAACGGTTGGAGCGGTAATGTACAATTTGGCTTAATTGTTCGCGATCCCAATATAGCCGATAATCCAGCGGTTTCTACATCAGAAGGATTTGAATCCGACAACGATGCCAGCGGTACTACTGCAAATCCATTAACAAGCGGTATATTTTCAAATATTACTGCTATTGGTCCTCTGCGTGGAAGCTTAACCAGTTCAGTAGCTACCGGATATCGTCGTGGTGCGCGTATTCGCCGTAACAGTAATTTAAAAATTTACAATTCTATTTTTATGGACTTTTTAAGAGGGGTGCACATTGATGGAACTTTATGCGAACAAAATGCAAATACGGGTGCTTTAAAATATAAAAACAATATTGTGGCAGGCAATGTAGCCGGATTAACAACGGAGCGCAACAGCGGATCAACATTTACGGCTACTGCTTGGTTTGCCGCAAACGGCAACGACTCTATTGCAAGTTCAGCAAGTATTTTAGTTAATCCGTATAATTACACTACTCCCGATTACCGTCCTACAAATAATTCACCGGCTTTGAGTAATGTTAGTTTTACCGACGCAGCACTTTCAGCAGTTACCTCAACTGTACTTGCAAGCATTTCAACGTCCTTAAGTTTGGCATCAAATTCGCTCTGTATGGGTCAAACGGGTAATTTAACGCCTGTTGTTTTTACAGCCAGTGCAACGGTTGATCCTAATTTTTGTATAATGGCTTGGATGGCAGGTACAGGAGTTACGATGTCTAATAGCTTAACGCCTAATCCTACTTTTACAATTGCTAATCCCGGAACCTATACAGTAGCACTTATGGGTTCATATGGCAGTGGAACGGTTAGTTCTGTACAAAGCATTACAACATTTACGTGTTTGGATGTTTCTGTAAAAGAACATGATGCTGATATTTTTTCATTCATGCCAAACCCCGCAGATAATCAGGTTAACATTCAATTTGGTAAATATATAAGTGAACACATTAATGTTGAATTACTTGACATTACAGGAAGAGTTGTGTTTTTTGAAAATGTAAATACACTTTATAAAAATCAAATCAGTATTTCAACAGGAGATTTAAATAATGGTATTTATTTTATAAAAGTAGTATCTGCATCTTCAATGTTTACAAAACCATTGATTTTAGCACATTAATTTAAGCGTTAAATAAAAATTTACACACGCCCCACTACGGGGCGTGTTTTTTTTCTTATATGATATCAGATCACATTCAGAATTGCCATAATCAAGGCTATTTTTTAGAGTCTATTTTGCACTGCCATTTGATGATTTTAAAGAATCTAAAATATATTTTTAGTTCAAAACCATTGGAGCATCATTCTATGGACGGTTTTAAAACAAAAAAATTATATCAAAAATTAAAAATGCTGCAAGATGAAGACCCTATAACACTGCAGTATTTCAGTAAAAAAAATTTAAAAGCTATTAAAGCATGGTTTAATAACATGCAAAATTTATTAACTGGTAAATGTAATATACGCTCATATAAATCCATTTCAGAACATTCTATTAAAGTTTTGGCACTGGTTAATATGGCTGCAATAAAAAAGAAATCTGCACATAAATCAAATCCTTAACTTTTAAATAACACCACCTTTTTAAATACTTAACGTTCATTGTGCAGATTTGTTAACATTGAAACATAAATTACCATATAGTATTTTAATTTTAGATCAAGAGCCTGTAAGATTTTTTAAAACTATTCCGTATTTACAAGAACATTTTTTTAAAGTTTTATTAGTAGACACAATTTCTGCTTTTGAATTACACATTTTACATGATAAACCAGACGCCGTATTAATTCGCTTAGATTTTGCACAGACCGATGCTATATCCTATACGCAGGATTTAAAAAAGCGATTTGATAATGACATAAAAATTATTTTATTTAAAGATCCTCCAATTGAAGATTATGCTGTTGAATTGGCCTTACAATCAGGCGCAGACGGTGTAATACATTTTCAATATAAGGCAGCCATTTTAACACCCTTTATGCGTAATTTATTACGACGTAAAAAATCATTACAAGATCAATTAAAAATTTCAGATTTTATTATTGACGATGAGCGTTTTGAAGTTCGTTTTAAAAACATTCCTATTGTGCTTCCCAAAAAAGAATTTAATTTACTTAAAATTCTTATGGATAACCCGGATCATATTTTTACCAAAGAAGAACTTTCAGAAGTTATTTGGAATGATATACGTATAGCTCAAAAACGTACCATTGATGTTCATGTGTATAATATTCGTAAAGCCATTCATAAATTGATAATTAAATCATACAAAGGCAAAGGGTACCGTTATAACCAAAATTTTTTATCAGTAATTAAATAGAAAATACACCCGAATTATAAATCTAATTGGCGTACTCTAATTTCAGTTTTAAGAATAAAAGTGCCTAAAGTGTTAATGTGGATATTAATAGTGTCTGTATTCAACTCTAATGTTGCATTTGGACAGCTTTTGCAATTAGGAGTTATCGGGCATCATTATTTTGAGCATAAAGCTGAAAATTCAAATTTGAGCTTTAGTTCATTTTTAAAATTGCATTATGCAAATCAAATAAAGCATGCTGATGATCGTCATCACGACCATAAGCGTTTACCTTTTAAATCTCAAGATGGGCAGTTAACCCTTATGTCAGTAACGGGAGATTCTTTTATTCAACAAGTTAGTTTTCAAAAAAGTCCTGAAGCCTTTTATGTTTTTTTACAATCAACAGATTGTTATGTGCACCAGGCATTTGCTTTAATCTGGCAGCCACCTAAATAGCGAGTATATCCAAAAATAATTGGGTATATTCTATTTTTCTTTTCAATCTAAATATTTCTACGTCATTATTTTATGTTACATACTATTATTAATTTTTCAATTAGAAATAAACTGTTAATAGGTCTGGCAGTTTTAATATTTACTGCATACGGTATTTATGAAGTTACTCAATTACCTATTGATGCGGTGCCTGACATTACTTATAATCAAGTACAGGTAATTACAGTTGCACCTGCACTGGGCGCAACCGATATAGAGCGTTTAATTACTGTACCAATTGAGCAAGCCCTAGCAAATATCCCCGAAGTTATTGAACAACGCAGTTTTTCACGATTTGGCCTTTCAATTGTAACATTGGTTTTTAATGATAAAACCGATATTTACTGGGTTCGGCAGCAAAGTACGGAACGCTTGCAAGGCATCATGCAAACGCTACCCATACAATATGGGATACCATTTATTGCACCATTAACAACAGGTTTGGGTGAAATTTTTCAGTATACTGTTAGGGCTCAAAATGGATATGAATCAAGGTATTCACCTATGGACTTAAGAACAATTCAAGACTGGACCATACGTAAGCAATTATTACAAACGCCCGGAATTGCGGATGTAAGTAGTTTTGGAGGGCATATTAAACAATTTGAAATAGCTATTGATCCTAATAAATTATTTGCCAACCGTTTAACACTCGAGGACGTTTACGATGCTGTTGTGCGAAATAATGAAAATACTGGTGGCGCCTATATTGAAAAAGGGCCAAATGTTTTATTTATTCGAACCGAAGGACTTATATCCGACAGCATGGATGCCGGTTGGATTGTAATTAAGCATATGCAAAATGGTACCCCCGTATTGCTTAAGGACATTGCAAAAATACAATCTGGACATGCAACCCGCTATGGCGCACTAACACTAAATGGAACTACAGAAGTTTCTGGAGCTGTTGTAATGATGTTAAAAGGTGAAAATAGTAATCAGGTAATTAAAAATGTAAAATTAAAAATAGCTGAAATTCAGCAACAACTTCCTGAAGGCATTCTTATTGAACCGTTTTTAGACCGAACAAAAATGGTAAATCGAGCCATTACTACGGTAAGTATTAATTTAGTGGAGGGCGCTTTAATAGTTGTATTTGTACTGGTATTATTTTTAGGTTCATTACGCGCCGGATTGGTTGTTGCATTTGTGATTCCGTTATCTATGCTGTTTGCAGTTATCTGTATGAATCGATTTGGAGTAAGCGGCAATTTAATGAGCCTAGGGGCTTTAGATTTTGGATTAATAATTGATGGCGCCGTTATTATTGTTGAAGCTTGGTTACATTACATGTATAGCCAAAAACAGAAGGCTGTTTCACAAACATTTATTGATACCGAAGTAGGCACCATTACCACACGTATGATGAAAAGCGCACTTTTTGGACAATTAATAATACTAATGGTTTATTTACCCATTTTTACATTACAAGGCATAGAGGGTAAAATGTTTATACCAATGGCACAAACTGTAGCATTTGCTTTAACAGGTGCCTTTATTTGCTCAATTACCTTTGTTCCATGGGCAAGCAGTATTTTATTAAAACCAAGCGTCCTGTTTCAAAACACCTTTTCACTAGCTATTTTTAATCGTGCCACATTAATATACCGTAGGGCATTGCGTTATACCATTCGAAAGCCAAAACATATATTTTTAATGATTGGCACATTGGTTTTACTTGCTTTTTTATTATTAAGTAATCTTGGAGGCGAATTTATTCCAACCCTTCCGGAGGGTGATTTTGCAGTAGAAACTAGAGTGTGGCCGGGCAGTGGACTTCATACCGCTGTAGAACTTTCATCTAAAGCTTCAAGACTATTAATATCTAGATTTCCTGAAATTGAAAAAATAGTAACTAAAACCGGAAGCAGTGAAATACCCATAGATCCCATGCCTATGGATGCATCCGACATGATAATTGTATTAAAAGATCGAAACACATGGATTAATGCCACTACCTATAAAGATTTAGAACAAGCCATGCTAAAATGTTTAGAAGAAATCCCGGGGGCTACATTTAGCTTTCAATATCCGGTAGCAATGCGATTTAATGAATTAATTTCAGGTGCCCGTCAAGATGTAGTTTGTAAAATTTATGGTCCGCATTTAGACACGCTTTCATCTTTAGCCCAACGTTTTGGCAGATTGTGTAATTCCATGCCGGGAATTTCAGGCTTGTATATTGAACAAAATGCAGGCTTACCTCAAATTACAATTCAATATAACCGTTCTCGCATTGCGCAATACGGCCTATCGGTTACACAATTAAATACTATTGTTAATACTGCACTGGCTGGTAAATCATGTGGATACCTGTATGATAATGATAAACGAATAGATGTGGTACTCCGGTTTGCTGGCGAACAACGTAATCAAATAGAAGATGTACGACGGATATTAATTAAAACACCTTTTGGAAATCAAATTCCTTTACAAGAAGTTGCTGATATAAATACAGTTAACGGGTACAGCCAAATTCAACGCGATAAGGGTCAGCGAAGAGTTATGGTAGGTTTTAATATCCGACAGGGCGATGTGGAAGGCGCCGTTAAAAGACTCCAATCAACTATAGAGGCTAAACTAAAACTTCCTCAGGGGTATCGCATAAGCTATGGCGGCGCTTTTGAAAATTTAAAAACAGCCAAAGCACGTTTAGCCATTGCAGTTCCTATTGCTTTAATTTTAATATTGCTTGTTTTATATTTAGCCTTTCGTTCAATAGCATTAAGTTTAATTATTTTTACTGCTGTTCCACTTTCGGCTGTTGGAGGAATCATCGCCTTATATCTTAGACAGATTCCATTTAGTATCAGTGCCGGAATTGGTTTTATTGCACTTTTTGGGGTTGCGGTTTTAAATGGAATTGTTTTAGTAGCTGCATATCAAACTAAAACGCCCTACAAGGGAAAGGCCCTGCTGCGTCATATTTTATATGCATCACAAACCCGTTTAAGACCCGTTTTACTTACTGCATCAGTTGCAACATTGGGGTTTTTACCAATGGCATTTAGCACGGGAGAAGGTGCCGAAGTGCAGCGTCCATTGGCTACAGTTGTAATAGGAGGCCTATTAATGTCAACCGCATTAACCCTTTTGCTTTTACCAATGCTTTATCAATTGGTTTTAAAAGTTTCCTTTCGTTTTAAGCATGTAAAGCTGTTTTTAATAATGGGCCTATTGTTAAGCAATATTCTTAATGCACAAAAAACAATATCGTATCAAATGGTATTAGATGCTGCATATAAAAACAGTCCAGATCAAAAACAAAACATGCTGCAATACCAATTTAATTTAGAACAAGCAGCTGCTTTTCGGCAACCAACCGGACTTCAAATTACTAGTGAATACGGACAATTTAATAGTATATATACCGATACACGCATTGGAATAGAACACAACATAAGTTTTCTAATTAAAAATCGTTTTAAAGCCGCCGAATTTAAACAGCAGCAAGTTTTATATTCTGTTTTAAATCAACAATCAAATAATTCATTACAATTGCAATGTTCACAGTTATTTGCCGATTGGATTTATTTGTATCAAAAACAAAAACTACTCTTAGAAACAGATAGTATTTTACAAATACTTACAGCACAATCACAATTAAAACTAAAAACCGGTGACATTGAACCATTAGATTTAAAATTAATTGTTCAACAAAAAGCACAATCAGAAATGGCATGTTATGAAAACACGCAAGCCCTCAATCAAACCCAATATAAAATGCTATACCACCTAAAATCGCCATCCGATTTTAGTACATCGTATATTCCTGCATGCGATTTTAAAACAGACACCAGTTTACAATTGAATATTGAAGCACTGCTGATTCATCCCGATTTGCTGGCTTTAAAGCAACAAGCAAATATATTAAATGCACAACGTAATACCCTTAAGGCTGAATTTATACCAGACGTAACACTGGGATATAATGCTATGAGTATGCAAGGCAATGGTGCGGATAACATTAAATACAACAATACCATGCAGTTTAATTGGATGCAGCTACGTGTGGTTATACCGCTTAATGCCAAGCGCCTTCAACACCAGTTACGTGCGCAAACACTTTCCATGCAATTATTTGAATTTAAAGCCACTACGCAACAGCAAATATTACAAGCGCAATTGCAAATGGCTTTATCGGCATATATGCAATCACGTGAAGCCATACGTTTTTATATTTTACAAGGGCTTAATAATGCCCAATTAATTCAACAATTAGCACTTATAAAATATACATCGGGCAGTATTGATTTTTCTCAATGGCAAATATTACATAGCCAAAGTGTTAATGTACGCATGAGCTATTTAGAACAATTGCGAAAATTATATATTCATATTGGAACACTTTATTATTTACTAAAATTTTAGTTATTATGAAATCTAACAAATTTATTATTGCATTTATGTTTATTTTAAATGCATGTTCAGCCCCAACAGAATCAGTTACTCCATCAACTGATAATCAAGAATTAAAATCCTATGTGTGGACACATGCACAGCTTCAACGATCAGGGATTACAACGGCCTATCCACAAAAGCGTAGTATACACAAAACACTTGAAGTTTTTGGTAAAATTGAAGTGCCCCCACAAAACCGTATTACAGTTGCGGTTCCACTTGGTGGTTTTTTACAACATAGCACAATTTTACCAGGCCAAAAAGTAAACAAAGGGCAAGTATTGGCAACATTACAAGATGCGGCTTATGTTGATTTACAACGCGCCTATTTAGATGCTACAACCCAATTAAATATGCTCGAACTCGAGTTTAAACGTCAACTTGATTTGGTTCAACAAAATGCTACCAGCCAAAAACAGTTTGAACAAACTAAAGCCGCTTATGACTCAGAACGCATTTTAGTTAAAGCACTTGCAGAACGTTTACAATTAATTGGTATTAATCCAAGTTCATTAAGTGCTGAGCGCATCAGTTCAAAAATTACCTTACGATCACCTGTTAATGGTTTTGTTACAGCTGTTTTTGGAAACAACGGAAAGTACTTTAATGCCACCGAAATTTTGTTTGAAATTGTGGATCCATCAGACATACATTTAACTTTACAGGTTAATGAAAAAGATCGTAATGCAATTGAAATTAATCAAGATGTTGTAGCGTTTTCTAATACACAACCAGATATTAAATACAAGGGCAAAATAGTCTTAATTAATAATCATATTTCAAATGAAAATACAATTGAAGCCCACTGTCATTTTGAAAAGTACATCAATGCGTTATTACCCGGCCTTACTCTTAATGCCCAAATATTAAGTAAGCCTATAGATGCATTAACAATTAACCAAGAAGCGATTTTTAATGAACGTGGGTTAAATTGGGTTTTTATACAAACACAGGATACACTATTTACTCCTAAAAGTGTACATGTTGGTCAATCTCAAAATGGATTTGTTGAGTTAAAAAACATTAATCCTCAAGACAAAATAGTAATTACAGGATTAAACGAAATTAGAATGAAAGCAAATACAAAATAAAGCTTATAATAATTTAAAAGACGATTAATAAATTAAATCTATTATTTTACCTATAGCCCGTATTTAATTAATATTGAGGCTTGAACAAATTTAGTTTGGTATTATTCGGCTTTTAAAATTATAAATTCTGTTCTGCGGTTTTCCTGGTGTTCTGCCTCACTGCATTTTGATTTAATGGCACCTTCACACGCGCAAGAATTTTTTAAACGTGATTCGCCATAGCCTTTACCGGTTATGCGTTCAGGATTTTGAATATTGCTTTTAATATAATTGGCTGAAGCATTGGCACGTTTATCAGACAAGCTCAAATTTGATGCAGCCGAAGAACGGCAATCCGTATGGGATCCTAATTCTATATACATTTTAGGATAGTCGTTCATTATTTTAACAATTTTATCAAGTTCTATTTGCGCATCTTTACGAATATTAAACTTGCCTAAATCAAAGTAAATGGGTTTAATGTCAATCATTTTTGCAATATCTAAACCAACTTCTATTTTACCTAAATCGGTGTTTAAATACTCATTTAAATTTATAACACCCGGATTTTTTAATTTAATTCGCAACGCTGTTTCTTTTGTTAAGTATCCATTTTTTTCGAGTTTAATAAGCAAAACCAAGCTATCTCCAGGTTTCATTATAGGCAATGCTTTTTGGTATTTTCCATCGTTTGCAGTTAATGCAGAATCTGTCATAATGGGTTTTTGTAATTGAATTTTAATTTTAACATTTTCAAGCGCAGTCTGATCTTTTACGTTTTTTATAACAGCTAAAAGGCTATAGCCTGGATTATTTTCTAAAGTAATGTGCAGTTGCGCTTCGTCATCTTCTGAATTAAAAGTGTAGGGTTTTTCTATATCTAAATAATCTGTTTTAGATGCTGAAATTATTAATGGTGGAATTTCATCTGCAATGTAAACTATCTGACCATTAGTATCAGTGGTATAAGTTGTTAAGGCGCCTGCATTATTTTTAAGTTGTACAATGGTATGTGACAGTGGCATTCCTTTAGAATCTTTTACAATTACAGTTAAGCGTTTTTCAAATCGAAGTGGTTTTAAAACAGTAAGTCCATAAATATCATCATCGCCTGAACCTCCCTCACGGTTAGAGCTTATAAAACCCTTTGTATTACTTGCATTTAAAATTATACCATGGTCATCCCCACGACTATTTACAGGTGTTCCTAAATTTTTAATTTTGCTTTGTTTTCGTTTTTCAAATGGTACGGCAAAAATATCCAGTCCGCCAAGCCCCGCATGTCCATCCGATGAAAAGAAAAAAATACCTTGTGAATTTATATATGGAAACATTTCGCGACCCTCTGTATTAATTTCGGGACCTAAGTTTATGGCTTCTCCCCAGGTTTTATCAGCTTTTCGAACACACATATACAAATCTGTTTGTCCAAAACCACCCGGCATATCGCTGGTAAACACCAAGGTTTTAGAATCAGCACTTAATACTCCATGCCCAACTGAATATGCAGAACTATTTATATGAAACGGCACAATGCTGTCCCAACGTAATTGACGTTTATATACTTCAACGAGTTCAAGATTACGTATTCCATTAGTATCAGGTTTTTTATAATTAACACGGGTTAGAATCATACAATTACCATCGCTATTGAAACTGGCTGGACCTTCGTGATATTTTTTATTTATTTTACCAAACGGTTTAGCGTTATTTATTTCAAGTACACTGTCTACGCCGGCCCGGTATAAATCTAAAAAAGGTAAATTATTACCATTCCATGTACGGTATGCAAAATTAATGTCATGTGCACTGGAGGTAAATATTAACTGATCATTGCAAAATGCTGGACCAAAATCTTGATGCGTGCTATTTATTTTAAGGGTTTTAAGTTTAAATTGACCCATATCTTTAACCAGATCTTCGAAATACCGATTATTTTTTAAATGCAATTGCGCGCGTCGATCTTGCGGATTTTTTTGAATATAGCGTTCAAGCACGCTTATAGCATTGTTGTATTTACCCCGTGATTTTAGGCACTGTGCATAATGCAGTAAATCTTCGGGTTGTTCATCCGCAGTGTTGTAAATAGCACTGTATAACAATTCTGCTTTAGTAAAATTTGCGGCGCGCATATAGCTGTCGGCTAATTCACGTTTTGCTTCTGCGGATAGCGACTGTAATGCATCAAGCCGATCTACCACTTCAGGATAACCGAAATTGGAATACGCTTTGTGCGCTTTAGTTTGGTTTGTTTGAGCACTACTAATTACAAATAATACAAAACTAAATCCTATTACATATAACTTTATCATATTATGGGGGAATTAAAAGTATCGGGGTGATTTTATTTTTCCTTTTCGTGATGATACCAGATCATAGCGTAACATAAGTTCATGACTGCCGCTGTTATAGTTGCCAGTGGTGTTAGTCATAGACCAGTCAAACGCATAACCTATACTAAAGGCTTCTGCCACATTGTAACCAAGTAGTACGCCCCATGCATCTAAGCTTCGGTACATAAGCCCTGCACTGTATTGTTTATTCCATTCACTAAGTAACGTGATGTCTGCCTGTAGTGGTGCAGCTGGAGTCGATTTAATAAAACAACTGGGTTTAAGTTCAATATCAGCATTTACAGGTATTGATCCACCCATGATGTAATAAAAATGTCGTTTTTCTTTTGCCATGGTTTTACCTACCGTTCCATATAAATTATTTTCAATTATCCTTGGACTACTAATACCTGCGTAAAAACGTGTACGGGAATAGTAAAAACCTGCACCAATATTGGGCAATACCGATTGCGTATTTTGTTGAAAGTTTTGGTCATTACCTGTGCTGGTTTTTAACTGGCTAACGTTTAAATTATAAAAATGCAATAATCCTTTAAGTCCAAAACTTATTTTACTTTTTGCATTAAGCTGAATGTGTTGCGCAAAATCTGCAGCAAGTAAACTGCTTTGCGTAGGTCCTATTTTATCTTGAATAACACTTATGCCCATACCGCTGCGTCCATTAAATAAAGGCGCGTGTACAGTAAAACTCTGATCTTGAGGGGCGCCATCAAAGCCTATCCACTGTGAACGGTGAATACCAGTAATTGTTAGGGCTTGTCGTGTTCCGGCATATCCGGGATTTAACCATAAGGTATTGTACATGTAATGCGTAAACATGGGATCTTGTTGCGCATAACCGTTTGTTGCAAATAACGCTATGGTAATTAAAATTAAAATGTTTTTCATAGTGTATTATTTTCTATTTAAATAAATATATCCTTTAAAAAATTGGTTCGTATTTGGAGCAAGTTTTAGTATATAAAAATATGTTCCTTCAGGTAATTTGTCGCCTTCATTAAATCTGGCCATGCATTTTATAAACTAAATTGCCCCAACGGTTTAATATTTCAAAATGATTATCGTGTAAATCGTATCCGGCCTTTGAGTGTGTAAGTATTGGAGGTGGTTACAGTCCGGTTAATTCCATTACACCTACAATAACTGCAAATACAGCTTCAGCAGGAGCAACCGCTGTGCAGATAAATGTTACTTTAAATTCGGCGCCATCACCTACAGCAGGTTATGTGCATTTATTTGTTAACGGTTTACATTATGCGGTTAGCGCCCTTATTACAAGTAGTGGTATGCAAACCGTTGCTTGCCCTGCATTGCCCAGCTGTTCTACCCTAACAGCAAGGTTTGTTCAAGGCTTAGCTGGAGCAGGAGATCATGATTGTTTTTCAAATGAATCAAATTCTGTTACTATAACGGGTGGTGTAACTACGGCTCCAGTTATTTCAGGTCCGTTTTGTACTGCAGTGAGTTTAACTTCTATTAGTGGTATTTCATCTGAAGCCAATGGTACGCAAATTCAGCTTTATGAAAACGGAACAGCTGAAGGCTCGGTGGCAACAGTTACAAATGGTGCCTGGACGGCTTCAGTAGTTGTAAGTGTGGCGCCCGGAAGCACGCTTTATGCAACTGCCTTAGCGCCATGTAAAACAATAAGTGCAAATTCATCAACTGTTTTAGTAGGAACTCAAAGTAATGCCGGTGCCACATCGGTAACCACTACTCCTATTTTTGAACAGGGTACTACTTTATCTGGTGCAGGCGTTTATTTAATTATGGTATAGTAAGTACTTCCGCAAATAGCGATTCGCTTGGTACCAATACACATATTGCTACTGACACCAGTGACGCCGGAACAGATTTTGACCCCGATCAGGATGGAAATCCAAATGAAAATGGTGAAAACGATCCTACCGGGTTTGGAAGTCAGATAGGATTGGCGAAATCAGTTGTTGATTCTAAAAATTTAGGTAACGGTATAACGCAAATAACTTTTGAATTTAATTTACACAACTTAGGCATTCATCCCCTTTCAAATCCAAATGTTGATGACAAGCTTGATTTATGTTTTAATGCTCCAGCAACATATACGTTTGATGCTTTAAACAGTATAGGTGTACCCAAGATTAATACATTGTATAATGGTAAGGACATTATACGTATGTTAGCCACTAACCAAACTTTGGCTGTAGGTGGTGTTTATACCTGGAGCTTAACATTTAGGTTTAGTACCAACGGTGCCGCGCACACTTGCCACAGCACCTGTAATTACAGGACAATCGCTTCGCACCGTACAAACCGACTGATTGGGCGCGCACATACCCTGGTAATTAATAATATTTGTAAAACAGGTTGCTAAATTGGGACAATTGCCAACACCGCCTACATCTGAAGCAGAGTTTGGATTACAAATGGTTGATTTATTAGCGGCTGTATTATCAACTATTACATATCGCATCGGGGTAGATGGCGTTACGCCAAATTGCGCCTGAAGGGCTGAAAACGGAACAAAAAAATCTAAAAAATAATCGGGGTCATTACAATTTGTTGTTAAAGCAATGGATTTTTGATAGTTTGTGGTTCCTGGATACGATAATACCGGTGAGCAACTGGGTGTATTTACATTATATACAAACACCCCAAATTTAGTAGCTAATACCAATTCAATTTCAAATCCGGGATTATTTAAAGTATAATCAGGGTCAGCATTGGGACCTGTATTTCCAAATTTACCGTCGGTGTCAATTAAAATAGAATAGCTTTTGGCATTAGGGGCTACACTTCCCATTCTAAAGCGAAATAACCAGTTACCGGCCAACGAGTAAAATTTTTGCGCAGGATCACGATCACCCTGGTCAACAAAATCAGTAAATCCGCAATTGGGTGCATTGTTTAAGTCGGAAGTGGGCTCATTTCCCGGAAAAATAAGTGAGGTAAATGGAATCTCACTTTCTAACTGATCATCTGTTACAAAACCCGAATTTGTTGCAGATACATAGCCATCTCCATTAGGATCTAAAATGGCAGTACCTGCCCCGGTTGCAGGTTCAATTATCATGCCTGGGGTTTGAGCTTTAACTGAAAAACAAAAGGCAATCGCAATAAAAAGTGATAAAATTTTTAAATTCATAAAAATGTGAATATGGGGGGGCAAGTATAAAAAAATTATAAGTGCTTTAATACTATACGTAATGCAGTTTGTACACTGTAATTGATGTTTTGAATGCGGTCTGCGCCAAAAATAAAGCGTTCGGTTATAATTTTATCTTTAATGGCAAATCCCATCCACACCAAGCCCACTGGTTTTTCCGGCGTTGCACCGCCCGGGCCCGCAATACCTGATATGGAAACGGCAATATCTGAATTAAAGAGCGTTTTACAACCTTTAACCATCTGCAGAACACACTCTTTACTAACTGCACCAAACGTATCAAATACACTTGAATCTACCTGCAAAAGCTGTTGTTTCATGGCATTGCTATAGGGCACACAAGACCCTTTAAACACCGCAGATGCCCCGGCAATAGCCGTTAATGCAGCACTTAATTGTCCGCCGGTACAACTTTCGGCAATACTAATACTTAACTGTTTTAATTTAAGTTGCTCAACAACCTGTTGGGCCAAATGAAATCCTTCATTTTCAAATTCTTCAATGCCTATAACAAATGATGAAATAAGGGGCATTAAACTATTGTATGCATTTTGTATGCGTTTTTCCAGCACATGCGCATCGGCATGGCTTCCGCTTAAACGCAGCCGAACCTGTCCGGGACGAGGCAAATAAGCTAATTTTAATTCTAATGCGGCCAATTGCTGTTCCCATGCATCTAATAATTCGGCAAGTGCACTTTCGGCAATACCTCCGGTTACAATGGTTAGATGTTTTATTACCGGTAATTTAAATAAGGTTTTAAGTTGAGGTAATACGTTATTTTCAAAAAGAGCCTTCATTTCATAAGGCACGCCGGGTAAAATATAAAACACACAGGTATGTAGCTTAAAGTGCAAGCCGGGTGCAGTACCAAGTGTATTTTGAAAAAAGTCACAGGATTCGGGAATTTCAGCCTGCAAACGGTTTAATGTATTTAACGGACGCTGTAATGTGGCAAAGCGTTTTTCAAGGTGTTGTAAAACGGCCTCTCGCATGCGCATGCGGCTGTGCGTAAGCGCTGCAATTACCGATTTAGTTATGTCATCTTTTGTAGGCCCCAAACCGCCGGTAACTATACAAATTTGCACCTCATGAGAACTTTTGGTAAATGCTTCCGTTATAGCCAAAGCAGCGTCTGAAACCACCAGCTGCTGTCGCACAGAAATTCCAGATACATTTAGCTGTTTGCCAATCCAGGCTGCATTGGTATTTATTACCTGACCAATTAACAGTTCATCGCCAATACAAATAATATCTGCTTTTACATCATGTGCTGCAAACATAATAAGGCTTAAGGTTGTATTTCATGGGTATTTAAATAGGCACTCCATTGTGCAAGGCTAAGGTAATTCTGTTCAATCAAATATAATCCATAATCATCAATGCGTTTAATATTAACCTTGTGATTTGCTTGTAAATCAAGATTTGAATGTGTTGACAAACACAAAAACCGTTTAGGTTTTTGCATGTTAAGACGTTCTCTAACCCAATAACGGCGTTCTGAACGCGTTTCGGTGCATACCGGAAATTCAGAGTGCAGGGCTTTTCCACCATAAGCTAATACCGTATTTAACCAAAAAGCGTTTGATACTAAAAGCGTATCACACTTAAAATCTTTACAAAATTTAGAATACACATGTATAGCATCTTTAGCTTTTAATGTGGGAATTAAATGTACACCTACCCACTGCTGCGTGTTTTCAAGACGGGCCATAAGGTTTTTAAAATGCAAACTTTTATAAGCCAAAAACAACAATGCAAAACAAGCAATGGCATTATGTAGTCGTTTGGTTTGCGGAAACACAAAAGCGCATGCTGCTAAAATAAAAGGCAACGGTAAAAAAAAGCGGCAATAGCTGTAATAGGGCCATATTGAGCCTTCCTGCAGCTTTCCATTACTAAAACTTAATAATATAACTGCAATTAAAAGAAACGGCACCAAAGTAAGCTTAGGTGCTTGTTTATAAAATCCATAAAGGCTTAAAAGAAATAAAATGGATATACAAATTGCTCCTGAACGAAATGGTCCAAATTCTAAAACATAATCTGTAATATGATTAAGGGCACGTGGGATATTTTTAATATTCCAATCGTGGGTTAATCCATAAACAATATACTGGGGATGTATTCGGTAAAAGCTGTTAAACACTACATCAGCTAAAAATAAACTGCATATTAAAATTAAGGCCAAAAGCAATAACCGACGAATGGTATGTTTATTTTGAATAATAAAAAAACTCCATAACACTATATAAACAAGCCAAGCATTTGGATTAAGGATTACGCCAAAACTGCTTGTAACAGCATTTATACACAAAAGTGATACCGAATTGGGTATTAACAAGCTTATGGCAATGCCGGAACATAAAAATACACCGGGTGAAAATCCTCTGGGAATACTGCATAAAATATCTCCCTCGGCACTAAAGACGGCAGCTATGCTTAATACAATAAAAGCAGCAGGTATTTTTTTTTGAATAAATAAAAAAATAGCTAAAATTAAATAGGGAAGCAGAGAAAGCGTTGCTGTACTTAGGGCAAGGGCCTGGGGAATTGAAATACCACAATAGTAAAAAGGTATGGCGCAAAAGGCCTCAAAAAAACTGTTATAATTTTGACCATAAAAACGCGGCTCATAAAAATGACCCTGTGCATAATCGGCTAATCCGGCCCACATAAACGGCTGGTCTGAATCGGTAAACGTGCTTTGCAAATGCCAAGAAAACCAGTAGCGGTATATACTAAGTGCCACGCAAAACAGTACAAAACTAAACGTAACGGGCCATTTAAAACGCGAAGCCTTCACCTAACGAAGGTAAACTAATTTAAAAGTAAATTTTAAAATTATTTAGCTAAACGTTTACGTTCATTTTCGTCTAAATAAATTTTACGAAGCCTTATGTTTTTTGGTGTTATTTCTACATATTCATCGGCTTGAATATATTCCATGGCTTCTTCCAAACTAAACCGGATTTTTGGAGCAATACGCATTTTTTCATCCGATCCGCTGGCGCGCATGTTGGTTAATTTTTTTTCTGTACATAAATTAATTACCAAATCATCCGGACGAATGTGCTCGCCTACAATCATTCCGGTATACAGGTCTTCACCGGGCTCAATAAAATATTTTCCACGATCTTGCAACTTATCAATGCTATAGGCTATGGCAGCACCTTTTTCTTTACTAATTAATACTCCAGAAATACGACCGGGTATATTACCTTTCCAGGGTTCAAAGGCTTTAAAGCGATGTGCCATTACGGCTTCACCGGCAGTTGCAGTTAATACCTGATTGCGTAAGCCAATAATGCCACGACTTGGAATTTCAAATTCCATATGAACCAAATCGCCTTTGGGCTGCATTAAAAGCATATCGCCCTTACGTTGTGTTACCAAATCAATAACCTTGCTCGAAAGGGATTCGGGAACATCTACCGTTAAAACTTCAACCGGCTCGCAGGTTTTTCCATCTATTTCTTTAATTATTACTTGGGGCTGGCCAACTTGTAACTCATAGCCCTCACGCCGCATAGTTTCTATTAACACCGAAAGGTGTAATATACCGCGGCCATATACCAAATACGCATCGGGCGAGTCGGTTTCAACAACTTTTAAAGCCAGGTTTTTTTCGAGTTCCTTCATTAATCGATCGCGTAAATGCCTGGAGGTTACAAATTTGCCGTCTTTACCAAAAAAGGGTGAATTGTTAATGGTAAAGAGCATGCTCATGGTGGGCTCATCAATATGAATAACCGGTAATCCTTCAGGTTGCTCAAAATCGGTTACGGTATCACCAATTTCAAAACCCTCAATGCCTGTAAAAGCACATAAGTCACCTGCGCTTACACGTTCAGCTTTTACTTTTCCTAGTCCATCAAACACAAAAACATCTTTTACACGCGATTTTAATATGCGGCCATCACGCTTAACAACACTAACGGGCATGTTTTCACGAATTTCTCCCCTAAATACACGGCCTACTGCAATGCGACCAATATAACTGGAATAGTCCAGTGAGGTAATTTGAAGCTGCAAAGTACCTACGTGTACAGGCGCGGGTGGAATTTCAGAAATAATAGTATCCAATAAATAACTGATATCTTGCGTAGGCTTTGACCAGTCTGCACCCATCCAGCCCTGTTTGCTGCTTCCGTAAACTGTTTTAAAATCTAGTTGATTTTCACTGGCACCCAGGTTAAAAAACAAATCAAAAATGGCATCGTGAACCTCGTCCGGACGGCAATTAGGTTTATCAACCTTATTAATTACTACTATAGCCTTTTTGCCGGCATTAATAGCTTTTTGCGTTACAAAACGTGTTTGTGGCATGGGCCCCTCAAAGGCATCAACCAATAACAACACACCATCAGCCATATTCATCACACGTTCTACTTCCCCACCAAAATCGGCGTGTCCGGGAGTATCAATAATGTTAATTTTTATGCCTTTATAGGTAACGGCTACATTTTTTGCTAAAATGGTTATACCGCGTTCGCGCTCCAAATCGTTATTGTCTAAAATTAATTCGCCGGTTTGCTGGTGTTCACGAAATAACTTGCAGGCATGTAAAATTTTATCTACCAATGTGGTTTTACCATGGTCAACGTGGGCTATAATAGCAATGTTTCTAATTTCAGACATAATATAAAAGCCGGCAAATGTACGAATAATCGGGTACAGGGTTTATTTTTTTAATACATCAAACAATATTCCAGTTACAAATTTTAATTTAATATAATGTAAGGATTGATCTGTTTTTACAAAACAAACAGTATTTAATATATCAATTGCGGTAATGCCCCGATTTTTCAATTTCTTCCCAAACGTTTGGATGAAGCATGGCACTGGGTATTTTACCGGATTTAATACATGCACGAATGGCGCTTGAAGAAAGTTCAATTACCGGAGCTTGTGTAAGTGTTACGCGTGGATGATTATCAAACATGCTTGCTTGTGCATGCAAACGCGGATATACTAATAATGTAACCTGTTTTAAAATTTGCTCATAATTTTTCCATTTGTGGAAATGATTTAAATTATCTTTTCCCATTATAATGGAAAACGTATGCTGCGGATAGGCTTCAAACAAATAACTCAGCGTGTGAATGGTATAATGGGGCTCGGGTAAGTCAAACTCTATTGTGCAAGGTTTAAGATGGGGTATGTTGTCAACGGCTAGCTGAATAAGGTGCAAGCGCTCATGATGATGCAGCATGTGCTGATGCGTTTTAAACGGACTTTTTGGGCTTATCACCAGCCACACTTCATTTAAAAGGTAATGCTGTTGCATATATTGCGCTAAAATGATGTGGCCGTTATGAACAGGATTAAAGCTGCCAAAAAACAGTCCGATATGCATGGTTAAATGTACCTGTATTTTATGCAATTTTGAACATGTTTGTTCAAGAACCCGAATACGCCTGTTATACCCCTTTACCAGACGGAAATCTTACGTTTTATACGCTTTTTGAACCGCAATTAACCTACTGTACGGGTGTAGTGCATATTCCCTATTCGGAAACACCTGAAGCGCCGGCACAGCCACTGTTTTATAAAATTAAAAAAACAGAGGTGTTTTACATGCAACATGCTGCATGGCACTGTAAACCATCTCAGCTTACAGCCGAAATGAGTAAAGCGGCATATATAAAAGCGCTACAACACCTAAAAACGCACATTCAGCGTGGCGATATTTATGAAATAAATTTTTGTCAAAAGTTTACTGCACAAACGGTAATTACCCATCCATTGCATTTATTTTTTGATTTGTGTAATGCTTTTAAAATGCCATATGCCTTTTTACTTAAACACCGTAATACCTATTTGTTTTGTTTAAGCCCTGAATTGTTTTTAAAAAAATCAGGTACTACACTTATCAGTAAACCCATTAAGGGCACAGCACCCCGGCATGCTAACGCCCGCATGGATGCAGACGCTAAACAACAATTACAAGTAAGCGAAAAAGAACGCGCTGAGCATGTAATGGCTGTTGACGTTGCCCGTCATGATTTAGCGCAAATTGCCCAACGCGACAGCGTTACGGTACCTGTACTTTTTGGAATTGAATCATTTAGTAATGTGCATCAACTGGTAAGCACAGTTCAATGTCAATTGGCATCAACGGCTACATGGAGGGAAATCATATCAGCCTGTTTTCCAATGGCCAGTATGACTGGAGCCCCCAAACAAAAGGCCATTGAATTAATTAACCGTTATGAAACATTTAAACGAAACTGGTATTCGGGTGCATTAGGTCTGATTACAGAAGCGCACGATTTTGAGTTGGCTGTGGTTATACGCAGCATGTTTTATAACCATACCACACACATACTTGAACTGTGCGCCGGTGGCGCCATTACGCAATATTCCGACCCACAGCAGGAATACGAGGAATGTATATTAAAGCTGCGACGTTTAGTCCAACATCTGGGTTTAACCTGGTGAGTTTTTCCTGCTAAACTCAGGCACATCTTGCAAGTTGGTTTTACTTAAAAGGGTATTTAAAACAGCAAAAAACAATATTCCTTTATTGGTGTCTAAAATATTTTCGGTATAAAATCCTATCCACAAAACAATTAAAAAAGCGATATAAACAAATTGTTTGGTTTTTATGGCCCAGCTTGAATAAAGAACCATTAGCAACAGAAATGCCAAAAGACCAACAAACCCGTGTTTTATAAGTACCGATAAATACGTATTGTGCGCATTTAAGGCGTAAAGTGATGAAATTACCATGCCACGTGCGTTATATTCATTTTGTAAAACTGCTACTTCATCTCCCGTACCATAGCCAAACAACGGAGATTGTTGTATGGCATGCCAGGCACATTTCCAGCGTTCTATTCGAGGCTCAATAATATTATAATTTATTTCAGAGCCGTTGGATAATGGTTTTATATCTGATATAAGCTGGCTTGAAAAACGTTCATTTAAAAACGGGGTAAAATAAATAGAAAGCCCCACAATAAAAACAGAAATAGCAGAAATTGCAATGTAGTTTAAACGGTTTTGTTTTGAAATAAAAAACGGTAGTACTATTAGTAAAATGATTACCAAGCTAATAGTACTGTTACGTGAAGCTAAAAAGAAAATGCCCAGTCCGAGTATTAAAATCATTCCTCCACGAATTGTATTAGATAGAAAATGACCGGAACTAATAATGCCTTTTGCAAGAACGCAAACCGATATAACGCAATACATTGAAAAGTACCCAGCATGTATTCCAATGGGAGTAGTAAAATAGTGGTTAAAAAAAGCCCCCGAAAAAGCAACACTAAGACTAAACGATTCAAAATTTTCCAAAATGTTTAGTGCCACATTTGTAAATAAATAAAGTAGAGAAATTACACAGGATCCTGCAAGTGTAAACAATAACGATTCAATTTGTGAAAATTTTATATTGAGCGTTATAGTAAACACCAAGGGCACTAAAAAAATCATTAGTTGCCGTTCTAAATACAATCCAGCTTCATGGCGCTGACTGCAATAGGCGTATCCGGCTATACTGAGCCAAAAAAATCCCTGTAAGGCAATGGTTTTTACATTCAAGGCTTTAAAATTTAAGTTTTTAAAGTCCAGTAAGCCTATTAACATATATGTTATTAAAATAATATTGGTGTAAAACAAATCAAATGGAAAGCAAAAAACGAAAGCGTGTAGAAGTAATAATTTAAGCCTATCCAAACCGGTATAACTATTATTTAAATAAAAAGCAGATTTATATAATTCTATAATGCTCATTTAGTAATTAAAATATGCTCATAGGCATCAATAATGTTTTTCCAAGAAAATAAAGTTGTAATCCGATTAATGTTTTGTTGTAACATGGCTTGATTTTTAGCATCTTGTTTTTTAGTACGTTCAATGCAAACACTTACATCGGTTGCGGTATTAAAATAATAGGCTTGTTGTTGTAATACGGCAGCGTTAAAAGTATTGTTGTGTGCGCATATTAATGCATTACAGCCCATGGCCTCAAGCAAGGAAGGATTTGTTCCACCCACGGAATGCCCATGAAAATAAAGGTTTGAGTAAAACCGTAAGGGATTTATCACCTCTAAATCGTAAATAGGTCCCAAAAACTGTATACGAGCGTCATGCGCATATTTTTTTGATAAATATTTACCAAAGCGATTTACAATGTTGCCTATTACGAGGCAAGGCATTTCTGAATTAGAATTTACTACGCCATCTAAAATAAGTTCAATATTATTTTCGGGCTCCATACGGGCAATAAGTAAATTGTATGAAAACGCTTTTAAGTTAAAAGGCTCAAGCGCTTTAATAGGAGGATCATTATACACATTTGCCCCGTAGGCGATGTATGTTGATGGTACGTTATAGGTTTGTTTTAAATAGTGCTGAATACCAATAGAATCTGCAATTAGTGTATGGCTGCGCTGAACGGCCCATGCTTCGGCACGTTTTAAAAACCATTGAACAGGTTTTTTATATTTTGTACGTTTCCATTCTAGTCCATCCATATTTGTAACTATACGTGTTTGTTTGTATAAAAGTGGTAACCATACAGCGCTGCTTGTATAACCTAAATTTAGCACCACATCGTAGCCCGCTTTTCGGCAATGCCAAACAGAAAAAAAATCATAAATAAATTGACCAACGGTGCCCAGATGCTTTTCCGGATCGAATACATGTTTTAGTAAAACACCATTCCAGTGCGATTTTTGATAAATATGATTTGATGAACAGTATACAGTAACACGATGTCCTTTTTGAATTAACCCAACCGATAAATATTCTGCCAACTGTTCAAATCCTCCGTAATTATTGGGAATTCCGCGTGTTCCTAAAATGGCAATATTCATGCTGGTTTATAAAGATACGATGCAATCCGGATTTTCTTGTAACGCCTGTAAACATCGTTGTTCAAAGCGTTCACTGGTATATTCCTGATGATAATATGCAAAGGCTTCCCGGCTCATTTGCAAGCGCTTTTCGGGATGATTACATAAATCTAAAATAGCCTCAGCAACCGCCTCAACCGTTAAGGCTGGTAAAAGAAGCCCTCTGTTAGATCCTATTACATCTGGGATGCCACCAAAATTGGATGCAATGCAGGGAACTCCAAATTGCATAGCTTCAAGTAAAACAAGACCAAACGTATCATAATTACTGGGTAAAACTAACATATCAGCAGTTTGCAAAACATGCCATTTAGCAGCTCCGTAAACGGGCCCAATGATATTTACATAAGATTCCAATTGGTGTTTTTTTACATATGCTTTTAAGGTTTCTGCTTTAATGTCGGCATCTGCTCCGGCAATTATAAGTTGGTGGTATAGGCCACGTTCAATTATAGATTTAAATGCATCTAATACCAACATAACACCTTTTCCGGAAATTAAATTAGAAAGAAAAACTATTTTAAGTTCGCCCGATTTTACAGTATACTGCAAAGTAGAATTTACAACCGGAATACCATTTGGTACAATATATACTTTACCCTGATACAAGCCTTCAATATCCTCAGTTAGGCGCGGTGAAAGGCAAATCACTTGCGTAGATTTAAAAACGCGGCGGTAAAACCATGTTTTAAATGAACCCCGGGCTGCTGATTTAAAACCGTGCGTGTGTAAATGTAACACTACATGTTTTTTAAATGCTTTACAAATAAGAATTATCAATGCATCTTTATAAAAGGCAATTCCAAACGGAAACGGCGTAATGTATACCGTATGGGGGCGTTTAAAAAGTAAATAAAAAAAAGTTTTAATAACCATCACAACACTATCGATATATTTTTTTAAGCGGTGTTTTCTAAAATCATCCGCTCCAGATGCGAGGGATAAATTAATAAAATCACAATCCAACGTGTTATGAAGTAACGCACTGTTTTTTAAAATGGCATTCATAACCGAAACCCCATGTATGGGGGAGGCAGATGCACTACAAACAGTATTTTTTTACGCTTCATGATTTAAATCGTTTGTAAGCGTTCAACACCCATGATGTGGGTAAATACGATAATGCCATTAAAATAAAAGCTATTGGCATTGTGGGTTTTAGTTTTAATATACATTTACAATGGAATCTTACCTGTTTTGGATTGGGCGTATTCCATAAAAATTTTTTTGCTACAATTGTATGGTATCCAATAGCCTTATCTGTTTTAGAATTTTGCGACTTTAAAACAGACAGCAAGGTGTTTCCTTCGGCTTCGGTAACCGGGCCATGCCGATTTAAAATCACCTGCCGTAGATTTAAAAATGTTGACCCTCTTAACCGCTCATCGCTGGTAACCGACTGGGGATTTAAGCGTACCTGAACTAAAACGGTTTTTAAATTGCATACTTTTCCGTGAGGCAACATGTTTATCCACAGCAAATGGTCTTCAAATGTATGCGCCAATGCATCATAGCCTCCACACTTTAACATAACCTCGCGAACAGCCATAACAGCACTGTGTATAAATGGATTTTTTTGATATATACGTGCTCTAATTTCAGCATCACTGTGTCCGGTGTTGGAATATGAAAAAATAAATTCACCCGATTCGGTAAGATAATCTACATCTGAACCTACAATTACATAATCGGGATTTTCAACCATAAATTGCAATTGCAATTCAATACGTTGCGGCAACGCTATATCATCAGCATCAAATCGTACTATGTATTTGCCTTTTGCAGCCTGTAATCCGGTATTTAAAGCCCCTGATACACCGCTGTTTTTCTGCTCAATCACGCGTATTCGCTTATCCGTATATGTTTTTAATATTTGCGCAGTGGCATCTGTGGATCCGTCATCAATTATCAAAAACTCAAAGTGCGGATAGCTTTGATTTAAAATACTGTCAATAGCTGTTTTTAAATACGCTTCTGCGTTATATACAGGCATTAATACCGTAATCAAAATCTGATGTTCATTCATGAGGTACCGTGTTTTGAGAACGAGCCGCTTCTAAATACATCATCAGCTCAAAAACTATAACCATTGAAAAAGCCTCAAACCAATAATCGGTTGCTAAAAACAATAAACACATAGGCAACAATATTTTTCCTGAACGGTATAATCGCCAGCGCTTAATAAAATAGCCAACATAAAAAATAAGAAACAGCAAAACGCCCAAAATGCCGTATTCACCTAATAATTGATTGTAAACTGAATTTGGAAAATTAATTACGGAATGATCGCCTATGGGTTTTGTTAATACCGCAAGAGCAGATTTTAAATGGTAGGTTTTAAACTCAGGTGCTATATAAACAAAGCGTTCTGGGTAAGATCCGGCAATTTGAATTCCGGAAGCTTTAAACGCCAATTTTGAAGAAAAACAGCCTGGACCCGCACCGCAAATTATATGCATTGGCTTTTCCAAACAAAATTTAAAGGTTTCAAACATTGCATTAAGTTTAGCAGGCTTTATGGCAGGGTTCCAGTTTTTATAAGATGTATCTTTATAAAAGTGTTCATACCATTTTTCAAATTGTTTTACTTTTTCATCTTCCTTTTTGGAGTAAATACTGTCCAAGCTGCTTTCTAAACGTTGTTTTGTATTTTGATGCGTTTCTATGTGGCGAATAACTTTTTGTTTTTTAGTGGGAGAATCTTTAATGCCATATTTTGTTTTTAGGTATTCTGTTATACGCTGATCTTTTTCGGTTTCATCATGATAAGTGCGCGTAAATACATCGTTTTTAATTCCAAAAATTGATTTAAAAGATGTATTTAAATAATTAAGATTGGTAGGTGAAATTTTAACAATAAACGTGATAAGAACTGCTATATAACATAGAGCAATTCCTTTAAATAGTTTTTGAGAATTAAAGCATAAAATCCACAGTAAAACTCCTGTAATTATAAAATTACCAAGGTTACTGGTTGTAATTAATACAATTAAAAAACAAAGTGCCGAAATTACAAAACGACGTCTATATAAAAAATAAAACAACCCCAAAGCATTAATTACCATATTGGTTGTGCTGATATCCATTGTTATGCCCTTGATGTAATCACCTGTTGAAGTGGAATATTTAAAATGTAGGCCGTCATATACAAACGGGTTAATAGCTTTAATTTCAAATGCAATGCTTAAAAACTGAACACCACTTACCAGCGCATTTAAAATAAAAAAAAGTGCCAGTGTATTTTCTATTTTAATGAATTCTGATTTATACACACAATACATCATCTGCTTACAAAGCAATACCAAAATCAGCCAATACGATATTGCCAGACCACCTAATAATAAATAATGAATTCCTCTGTTAACATTTATAAGCACAAGTACGGCACACAAAACAGTCATTAGAATATAAAATGGGGGTATTGCCGGCGTAAGCCGGTTAAATGCAAAGCGCCATTGAAATCCTATTATCCATATTACTCCAATAAGTTTAACAATTAATGAAACGTGAAGTATTAAAATTAAAAAAACCAAAAAAACAAAATCAAATCGGTTTTTAAAAGATCCTATCAAATTAATTACCGCATTTTTCATTGAACGTAATTGCTTATGAAATGAATATAGAAATTAACGTTTAACAACATCCTGAAAAATACGTTTAAACTGTTTAAAATTAATTTGTCGTGTAGCAAAAGCTAAGGTAAAATATATAGTAAATGTAAAACCCAAAATCGCATATAAATTATAAAAAAACACTCGTGCTAACACAATTGCAATTGCAGCATTTATAAAAGTTAAAGCAAAATGCTTTGGTAAAATTTGAAAACCCTCATGCCTAATCGTGTAAATATGTAAAAACGCTTGTAGGGCTTTTGAAATCAAAAACGCAGTAGCTGCACCATTGGCTCCAAATTTTGGAATTAAAATTAAATTTAAAATCACATTAACCAATGTAGTAATAAGCGATAAACGAAAAATCAAATTATATTTTCCAATTGCAAAACCAATACTCCACATAAAACTTGTAATACAATACAAGGGCACGCTAATGGCCATAAGTAAGTAGCAAAGTTCATTGGATGTGCCGTATTTATTATTTGTAAAATAATCCATCAACGGCGCCCATGTGGAAACTAAAAAAATAGGCAACAAGGTTACGGCAAATAACTCCCACTTAAAAAAGTTTAAAATTGAGTTTTTAGTATCCTCTAATAGAGGCTCTCCAGCACCAAAAATTTTTGAAAATCGCGTAAGTAAAATAGGAGCTATTATGGTTAATGGAATTTTTGAAGATTCGTACATGCGGTATGCAAAGCTATATTCTGCTGTAACTGCAGCAGTAGATAAAATTCCCAGTAAAATCCAATCTAAACGAGCCACTGCCGAATCAAAAATTAATATACCCAATTGGGGTATAGATTCAGAAATAAAAACTTTATATGTTTCAGGTCTCCAAAGAGGTTTTAGATATTGCTTAGCACGTTGTGATATATAAAAATAACCCAATAAAAATTCTAAAACATTTGCCCAAACATATGCATAAATGGTGTTTAAAATAGTAAACCTTAACGTGTATAAGCAAAATAGTATAATTCCTAATTTAATGCCATTAGTTGCTAAAGCAATTATAGCAAGGGGCTTGTAAGCTTCTAAACCCATCATACTTAATTTAAACGAACTGCTGATATTGAGTATTGTCAACATTATAAAAACGATTGTAAAGGTGGGATGCTGTATATTAAACGGCGTATTTAAAGCCTGAAAAATAAGCACGATTAAAACAAGTACAAGTCCTGAAAACAGCGTATGAAAAAAATGAATACCAGTAAGTTCGTAGAGATTTTGGTTCAATGCAATGCGTTTAACATAGGTTATTTCCATACCAAAAGTGGATAGAATTAATATTACGGTTGAAACGGCCATAGACCAACTAAAATCTCCAAACTCTGATTTTGAAAGGTATTTAGAGCTGTAATAAAAAATAATTAACCCAAAAAGCTGGGTTATAAATGTTTGCAAGGTATTAGCTGAAATATCAAGAGCTAATTTTTTTTTAGAAAACACCTCACTCATACGTTACATCTACAAGGGTCAATAATATATTAAACTAAATTACTATTTAAGCAAAGGCGTAAATAAGTTTTCACATCTAAGAAATAACAAAGCAATGTTATTAATTATGGGGCAATAAAATGCGCCATAAATAAGGGTACTTTAAAAATAATTATTAGTTGTAAATAAAAGGTACAGCAGCGGGCCAAAACAGATAGTCGTTTAAAAAGGCACTTTCTTCGGTCCATATTTTTAATTGTATTGATTCGATACGTTCATATACAACGTTTACAGCACTTTGATTTATTCGATACATCACATAATTCAAATCTTTCATGCGTGCTATAAGCTGATGCGCCCGATCTTGCATCGCGTTTAAACTGTGTTCCGAATGGGCGTCTAAAATTTCACAAATAACGGGAGGCCGATGTAATGCCAAAGTGTTTTGCATACCTGTTAACACCTCCAATTCGGCACCCTCTACATCAATTTTAATTAAGCCAACAGTTTCAATAGAGCAATCCAGTGTATCAAACTCAAAAACGGGTACAAACTGCTGTTGATCTGTATTATAAAACCCCGGCCGCAGCGTATCTATTATTGTACCAGCAGAATCGGCGGCATGCTTGAGATAAAATAATTGCAAGGATGTTTGCTGAGATAAACCCACGGGTATTATATGCGTTTGGGTAAATCTATTTTTTTCAATTAAAGTTTTTAAATAATGCACACAGGCCGGATTAGGTTCAAAACCCCAGTATGGCGCATCCGATACCGCTCTATATTGAATTAAAGTTTGGCCAACATTTACTCCAACATCTATAAAATGCATATTCGGTTTTAGTGCACAATCCTTTACCAATGTCATAAACCACGAATCCCTAACTTTAAGGTTTAGCAATCCCATATTGTCCATTATGGGTATTTTAAATCGCTTGGTACCTAAGTGTAAGGTTTTGGTATAATTAAATTTTGAATGTAATTTTTTTAAAATGGCTTTAATAAACATTATTAATCTGATAATGTAAAGCTAAAGCTTTTATACAAATAGCATATAGCTGTATCAGAATTACTACATTTACAATTAACAAATTATATTTTTTACCGTTGTTTTATACTGTATATGAGCAATTTAAAAACTGTTATTACAACTTTAAATGCCAAGTACATACATACAAATTTAGCAGTAAGAATTCTGTATCAGTTAAATAAATTACGCATTCCTAATTTATTTTGGAAAGAATTTACCATCAAGCAGTCCACTGATGAAATTGTTAATGACCTCTTGACTTATGACCGTATTGCATTTAGTTGTTACATCTGGAATATTACGCCCACTTTACAATGTATTCAGCAATTAAAATTACATAACCCTCAGGTTAAAATATTTTTAGGCGGCCCTGAAGTCAGCTACGATGCAGAACAATTATTAAGTCAGTATCCCATAGATGCCATTTGTTACGATGAAGGTGAAATCCCCTTTTCGGAATGGATTCAAAACAGTGAACGACCTGAAACCATAGCTGGCATTTGCTGGAAAAAAAATGCAACAATTGTTCGAAATCCTCCAGCATTAAAAACGCCCTCGGCATGTCTTGCAACCATACAACCTTATGCCGATGACCCGCTTACAGAGCTGGCAAATAAAGTATTATATATTGAAACGTCTCGCGGATGCCCTTATAAATGTCACTTTTGTTTGGCTAGCCTTGATAATAAAGTACGGTACCTTCCTGAAACCTATATTTTTGAAACACTGCGGTTTTTAATTCAACATGGTAAAACGATAAAATTTTTAGATCGCACCTTTAATTTAAAAAAAGAGTTTACTTTAAAAATATTTGATTTTATTGTAAAACATCATAAACCCCATCAAACCTTTCAGTTTGAAATAACCAGTGATATTTTACATCCCGATATAATTTCCTACATACGTACGAAAATTCCGCCGGGCCTTTTACGTTTTGAAATTGGAATACAGAGCATACATGCGTCTACCAATAAAGCCGTTGCACGCATTCAAAATTTTGAAAAAACAAAATCTGTAATCTCACAAATACAGGGCTATGTCACCTTACATTTAGATTTAATCGCAGGCCTGCCCTATGAGCAATTTACGGATATCACAAAAGGCATAGATGCCGTAATGGCCTTATTTCCTGATGAATTGCAATTGGGCATTTTAAAATTTCTTAAAGGCACACCACTGCGAAATTATGAAAACTTCCACTATAAATTTTCACCCGATCCGCCTTATACATTAATAAGCAGTGATTTTTTAAGCACCACCGAAGTGGCAGATATTATTTGTATAGAATGGGCACTAGACAGTCTTTGGAATGGCGGTAAAATGAAGCATTGGGTAAGGTATATGTGCAACACCTATTCTATAAGTCAAGTGTTGTTACAGTTTGGTAAAACAGTTCAACAACATTTTAATACTGTTACGTATTCAATGCGCGATTTATTTAATGCTGCTATACAGTTAATTCAAGCAAATTATTGCCACGATTTGTATGCACGGCATGTACTAGCCTTAGATTACTACACACATTTTAAAATAAAACCTGCGGCTTTAGTTATACAACCACTTCAAGGCCTTGAAAAAAAACAAATTTGTAAAGCCGTGGGCATAACAGCACACTTAGGATCGTGTATGATAATTCCATTTAATTTTGATGTACAGCATTGGTTGGTTTCAAATCAAATACGGCCGCAACACCATTTACAGGTTTTTCAGTATACGGGTATTGCAAAGCCCCAATTAGTAAGGTATGTGCAAGATGCTGAGGCGGTGTAATTTTATAATTTTGTATATACTATGTGTGTACACGGTTTCATCACAACGCTTGGCAAACGTTCAATTGTATCCTCAAAACAATCAGGTTCTCATACATTTTGTCATTACAGCAGGCACCTCATGTTCGGGTTATAAAATAGCACATAGTTCAGACGGTGTAACGTATCAAACGATTCACGAATATCCTCAAATTTGCGGTGCAAGCGGAACCGACGAACCCTTTGATGTTGTGCATACAAGCCCAATGCTAAATCAAATAAATTATTATAAAATTGAAGTATTTCCCTTTGATCAAGAATACGCTTCTGTTTTTGTGCCGCAAAGCACTTCAACAGGTACTCTGTGGGTTTGTCCAAATCCGCTTTCTAAAAATCAAAACCAGGTAATGTTAAAAGTTGCCGGACATCAAAAATCAAAATTACAAGGCTTTATTTGCAGTTCTGATGGAATACGGCTTTGTGATTTACATGTAACCCTTACAGCGGGTAGTACACTGGTAAACGTCCAATTTCCTTCTGACGGTCTTTATTACTTTGTATTAACCGACGGCATCGGGGTTTTTAGTGCACCTTGTTTGGTGTTTTCACCACCCTAATTTACTTTTCGTCCAATAATTTCGCATTCTTCATAACCGCCCAGACCACCATTACGTCGTAAATAAAAACAGCTGTCGTTACGCAGTATTATTTCTATAAAATTTCCAGGCCATCCTGCATCGTAATAATAACCATCTGAATCTGGCATAAAAACCTGATATATGCCGGGCCCTTTAATTATTACAGAATCATTTAATTTCGGAATAAGTTCAAAGCGGTATTCATAAAGGGTGTCTTTGGCATTTTGATACATAATCCACGATTTATCACGTTTTGTACCATTATAAGATCCTGTATACGAATTTTTATATAGGCCCAAATCTTTTGAACATGCAAAACCAAGAATGATCAAATATATATAGTACTGTTTCAAGAAGATTTAATTAAAATACTTCCAATACCATGCAATGGCTTGTTCAAGACCTTGTTTCCAGGTATGCGTGGGCCTGTATCCCAATAATCGCTCAGCTTTTTCAATTGATGCAAGTGAATGAGCAATATCGCCTTCACGCTTGGGACCATACTGAATGGCAACCTGTGCAATTTCAGAATCGTAAACCGATAGCAATTGCCTAATGGTTTCAGTTAAATCTACTAAACGGCATCGGTCACCTACAGCGGTATTAAACACTTGTGCATTTACATGTGTTGCATCAGCTGTTGCTGCCAAATGATTCATTTGAACCACATTAGCCACATAGGTGAAATCTCGCGATTGTTCTCCGTCACCAAAAATGAGTGGTGCCTCGTGCTTAATAAAATGTTGAATAAATTTAGGTATCGCGGCAGCATAGGCGCCTAGGGGATCTTGCCGTTCGCCAAAAACATTAAAATACCGTAAACCGGTTACGGATAATCCATAGTTTAAATGAAATACATGGGCATAAAGTTCGTTGGCCAGTTTAGTTACCGCATAGGTTGAAAGCGGTTTACCAATATGATCTTCGGTTTTTGGAAGTTTTTCAGAATCGCCATAGGTTGAAGAACTTGCAGCATAAACTAAACGCTGTACGCCGTGATCACGGGCCGCAATTAAAACATTTAAAAAACCGTCAATGTTAACCTGTGTACTGGTAATAGGATCATTTATAGATCTGGGCACCGAACCCAGTGCGGCCTCGTGTAAAATAATATCACAGCCTTTGGCGGCTCTTAAACAAGTTGACAAATCACGAATATCGCCCTCAATCAGTGTAAACGTTTTTCGGTTTAAAAAGGGCTCAATATTAGAGCGTTTACCGTTTGCAAAATTGTCTAAACACACTACATGATTATTGTATCGCAATAAGTCTTCACATAAATGTGAGCCAATAAAACCGGCACCACCGGTAACTAATACACGCTTCTGTTCAATATGCCGCATGGCTTAAAGATACAGAATTAGGCATGAGTTTATTTCATATTTTTACATCATGAAGTTGCTGTGTAAGTTCCTGTTAATGGTTGGGCTTCCTTGCTGTATTGTGGCTCAACAAACCGATTCACAGGGCAGAAAACAGGGCGTTTGGACCAAGTACGATGCGGTTTCTGGCGACCTCTTATATCGGGGTACCTTTGCAGATGATCGCCCTGTAGGCACATTTACTTTTTACTATCCCGGGGAGCAAATAAAAAGCATTCTGCACTATAAGCTTGACGGCAAAATTATATATGCTAAATTGTTTCATCCCGAGGGCACAAACATGGCCAGTGGCAAATATGTTGGGCGTGAAATTCGAGATAGCGTTTGGACATTCTATGATATTAATGGTGCTATTTTATCAGTTGAGACTTACCGCTACGGAAAAAAACATGGCCCGTCTGTAATTTATTTACCGGACGGTACAAAAAGCCGTGAAATTATATACCGTAATGATACACTTAACGGACCTGTAGTAGAATATCTTGACGGCACGCAGATTAAATTTAAAGGATTTTATAAAAATGGCGCTTTAGAGGGCGAAGCCACGTATTACCGAACAGATGGCACTATCTCCAGTACAGGGCAATACCGTAACGGCATTCGCGAAGGATTTTGGATGCGAATGGATAAAAAAACAAAATCCCCAGTAAAAGAATTTTATTTAAATGGTCAGTTACTAACCGAATCAGAAACCCGAGCGCATTTAGAGCAATTAAAAAAAGCCAAAGTGCCTAAGTCCGGATTTAAAACGCCGGTAAAAACGCCATCAAAGCGAAAATCGTGAGTACAAAAGGCAGGGTCTTAGTGGCCATGAGCGGTGGAATCGACAGCAGCGTAGCGGCCCTTATGTTGCATCATCAGGGGTATGAAGTCATCGGAATGACCATGAAAACATGGGACTATCAAAGTTCAGGTGCTTCCAAGCGGGAAACGGGATGTTGCAGCCTCGACAGTATACAAGATGCCCGGGATGTAGCGGTTCAAAATGGATTTCCTCATTATATTTTGGATATACGTGAAGACTTTGGCGCATCCATAATAGATAATTTTGTTAACGAATACCTTGCCGGTCGAACGCCAAATCCCTGTGTATTGTGCAATACGCATATTAAATGGGAGGCCCTGCTTAAGCGCGCCGATATGTTAAACTGCCATTATATTGCCACAGGACATTATGCCAATATCAGGTTTGAAAATGGGCGCTATATCATATCCAAAGGGCGTGATTCCAGTAAAGACCAAACCTATGTGCTTTGGGGCTTATCGCAACAATGCCTCAGCAGAACCTTATTGCCTTTGGGGGGCTATTTAAAAACTGAAATTCGAGACATGGCAAGGGCGTATGGATTTTCACACTTGGCACAAAAAAGCGAAAGCTATGATATCTGTTTTATACCGGATAACGATTACCGCACGTTTTTAAACCATCGTATACCTGGCCTTGAACAACAACTTCAGGGAGGTTCATTTATGTATAAAAATAAAATTGTTGGAACCCATAGGGGATATCCCTATTATACTGTGGGTCAACGTAAAGGACTTGAAATAGCTTTAGGACATCCCGTTTATGTTACCGGTATTGAGCCAGAAACCAATACAGTTTTTTTAGGTGATGAAGCGGACTTAAAAGATCAACAAATGCATATTCGGGATATTAATCTTATCAAATACGCGCAATTACCGGATAATTTTCAAGCACTTACCAAAATACGCTATAAAGATCGCGGTACCACAGCTACACTGCATCAGCAAGATACCGGCATAGAAGTAATTTTTCACCAAGCGGTATCTGCTATTGCGCCGGGACAAAGTGCGGTATTTTACGAGGGGGACGATGTGGTGGGCGGTGGATTTATAAAACGAAACACGCAAAGGTTATTAAAGCCTTAGGGTTGATTAGTTTTAGATTTACCTAAACCAGTATTTTAAAATTTGCATTAGTTTAAAGCTCAATTATGAAACGCGTATTTGTATTTCCAGGTCAGGGCTCTCAGTTTGCAGGAATGGGAAAAGACCTTTACGAACAACATTCCGCTGCCCGCGATATGTTTGAATTAGCCAACACTATTTTAGGTTTTAATATAACAGAGATAATGTTTGGCACGGATGAGGCCGCACTTAGAGAAACCCGTGTTACGCAGCCTGCAATTTTTATTCATTCGGTAATTTCGTACCATACAAATTTTAAAAATCAAATACCAGACATGGTGGCTGGGCACTCATTAGGTGAGTTTACGGCTTTGGTTGTTAACGGTACGTTACAATTTGAAGACGCATTAAAACTTGTTGCACGTCGTGCTACCGCCATGCAACACGCCTGTGAACTCCAGCCGGGTACAATGGCTGCAGTTTTAAGCTTGGAAGATGATCGTGTTGCAGAAATTTGCAATACTATCAGTAAACCCGGTCATACGGTTGTAGCTGCTAATTACAATTGTCCCGGCCAGCTTGTTATTTCAGGGCACTTAGCGGCTGTACAAGAAGCCTGCGAGGCATTAAAGGCGGCAGGTGCAAAACGCGCTGTTATGTTGCCTGTAGGAGGTGCATTTCATTCCCCGTTAATGCAATCTGCGGCAGATGCCTTAGACACAGCAATTTCACAAACACCTTTTAATAAACCTGTATGTCCGGTATATCAAAACGTTACTGCTCAGGGCACAACCAATCCCGAAGCCATTCGGCTACAATTAAGTGCTCAACTTACCGCTCCGGTGCGTTGGACGCAAAGTATATTACAAATGCATTATGATGGCGCCACGCAGTTTGATGAGGTGGGGCCTGGCAGTGTTTTAAGCGGTTTAATTAAAAAAATAATTCCTAAATCATGAGGTATACAAACGGATGTAATATCGTAATGGTTCTGTTTATGTTTTTATTTAGCCAAGTTGTATTTTCTCAAAAGCGTTTAAAAGGCTATGGAATTTATGGAGGTGTAACGACTTCGGCGCATGAGTACATAAACTTAGATGCGCATAAAATGGAGTTGGCGCTTTTAGAGCGTTATTTTTATACGCGCAATCATCAGTCAAAAGAATATGTGTCATGGGCTGCAGGCATTTTTGGAGAGTGGGCATTAACCGGCCCATTGTTTTTGCAAAGTGAATTGGAATACATCAATAAGGGGGCTCAGGAAAAGCCGTATGTAAATATTTACACACTTGAACGTACCGAAAACTTTCTTAGTAACACCTATACTTATTTCACATGGAATACTGCATTAAAATATTATTTTAAACCTCAAACCTGGTATGCCATGTCGGGTGTTCGCCTAGAGTATTTGTTTAAGTCTAGTACACCGGTATTTTCAGAATTCAGTTCACAGTTTCCAAAAATATGGTACGGAGGGGATATCGCACTGGGGTATGAATTTCCAATAAAAAAACGTGCTCACGGCTTTATCGAATTCCATTATAATCCTGATCTTTTATGGCATTATCATAAGCAAATACGAATTAAAAACCGAACCCTTGAACTGCGCACGGGTATTGTAATACGCGAACGAAAACGCCGTATTGACGATTGTAATGCGCCTAAGTACAACGGTCCAAAATACCCCATGTAATATGACTGTAATGACAAAAGACGTGCTGTTTGCTTTAACCAAAGGTGCTATGATGCCACAGGCAGAAACCTTGGAAGTAAGCAAATCTAAAAATCAAATTTTTATTGGAATTCCCAAAGAAATTGCCTTTCAAGAAAACCGTGTGCCCTTGGTTCCAGATGCGGTTGCACTACTTGTTAATAATGGGCACCGGGTTTGTATGGAGCGTGGAGCGGGACTGGCCGCACATTTTTCAGATCACGAATACAGTGAGGCGGGCGCCGAACTTACAGATAGTCCAAAAGCAGTTTATAAAGCCGATTTAATAATTAAAATAGCGCCGCCTACCTTAGAAGAAATAGAGTATATGCAACCCCGGCAAACACTTTTAAGCGCTTTGCAGCTCACTGTACAACCGGAGGATTTTTTAAGAAAATTAATTCGAAAACGGGTGCATTCGGTAGCTTTTGATCTCATTTTAGACGAGGCTGGAATTTTTCCAGTAATTCGTGCTATGGGCGAAATTGCAGGTGGTGCCAGCATAACCATTGCAGCAGAATTATTAAGCAATGTAAATCAGGGTATGGGATCTGTATTAGGTGGAATAAGTGGTATTTCGCCCACGGAAGTTGTAATTATAGGCGCCGGAACGGTCGGAGAATTTGCAGCACGGGCTGCATTGGGACTGGGTGCAACCGTTAAGGTTTTCGATCGTTCTACCAGCCGATTGCGACGTTTACAAAGTCAATTGGGCGCACGTGTTTTTACGTCAGTAATCATTCCCAAGGTGTTAGAAAAACATTTAAAAACAGCCGATGTAGCTATTGGTGCACTGCGCGCCTCCGAGGGTCGCACACCCTGTGTTGTTACCGAATCTATGGTTCGTGAAATGAAAACGTCAGCGGTAATAATTGATGTAAGCATTGATCAGGGCGGCGTTTTTGAAACTTCAGAAGTAACAAACCATACCAATCCTGTATTTCGTAAACATGACGTAATTCATTATGGTGTACCAAATATAAATAGCAGAGTAGCGCGCACGGCATCGTATGCGTTAAGTAATATTTTATCTCAGGTGGTTATAAATATGGGAAATGAAGGCGGTTTTGAAGGTCTTATTCGAAAAGATTCTGGATTTCGAAATGGGGTGTACTTACTAAATGGATCTGTAACGAATTCGTTTTTAGCAGAGTCTTTTAATTTGCCATACAAAGACATTCACTTGTTAATGGCAGCAATGTAAGACATATAGTTGTTCTAAACAGGGCTTTTTATTTGTTTATATTGCTTTCAATAAAATGACACATGTATAGCTGTGTGTTAAATACAATTAATAGTAACCTCGAAAGGACATTTGCGGGCTAATTTATTCAGTACTTTTATAATATGAATCACAGCACTATAGTAGACTATATTACACAGCACAAAACCCGTTTTATAAATGAATTATGCGATCTTTTGCGCATGCCTTCGGTTAGTGCAAAACCAGAGTATAAAGCAGATATGCTGGCAACGGCGGAAGCCATTAAACACCGTTTATTAGAAGCTGGTGCTGACAGTGTTGAAATTTCAGCAACCGCAGGCTATCCGGTTGTTTACGGTGAAAAAATTATTGATGTTAAAAAACCAACCGTATTGGTTTACGGACATTATGACGTGCAGCCCGCAGAGCCCTATGAGCTGTGGCATTCGCCTCCCTTTGAGCCTGTAATTCGCAATACCGAACTGCATCCGCAAGGCGCCATTTTTGCGCGCGGTGCATGCGATGATAAAGGCCAGGTTTATATGCACATAAAAGCCTTTGAGCTTATGATAAAAACCAACACCTTGCCTTGCAACGTGAAATTTATGATTGAAGGCGAAGAAGAAGTAGGTTCTCCAAATTTAGGTCCTTGGATAATTCAGCATAAATCAAAACTCCAGGCCGATGTTATTTTAATTTCAGATACATCTATAACTGCAAATGACGCACCAAGTATTGATTGTGGATTACGTGGTTTGGCCTATATGGAAGTGGAAGTTACCGGACCAAATCGTGATTTACACAGTGGCGTTTACGGAGGCGCTGTTGCAAATCCCATAAATATATTGTGCCAGATGATTGCTTCTTGCCATGATGAAAACCGGCACATTACCATACCGGGATTTTACGATAAGGTCCGAACCTGGTCTCCAGAGGAGCGGGCCGAAATGGCAAAGGCGCCGTATAACGAAACTGCATATTGTAAAGATTTAAATATTAATCAGGTTTGGGGTGAAACCGGTTTTACAACTATAGAACGTACAGGTATTCGGCCTACGTTAGATGTTAATGGCATCTGGGGCGGATATACTGGCGAAGGTGCAAAAACCGTTTTGCCATCAAAAGCTTTTGCAAAAATTAGTATGCGCCTTGTGCCAAATCAAAGTTCAGATGAAATTGCACAGTTGTTTAAATCGTATTTTGAAAAAATTGCACCCTCGGCGGTAAGTATAAACGTAACTGTGCACCATGGCGGTGAACCTGTATTAGTTCCAACAAACAGTGCGGGATATATGGCTGCAAGCCAAGCCATGCAAGAAACATTTGGTAAAACTCCAATTCCAACCCGCGGGGGCGGTAGTATTCCCATTGTTGCCTTATTTAAAAAAGAACTTAAACTGGACAGCATATTGTTTGGTTTTGGCTTGGATTCAGATGCCTTACATTCGCCTAATGAGCATTTCGGCATTTTTAATTATTTAAAAGGAATAGAAACGATACCCTTATTTTATAAACATTTTGTAAATTCAAAATAAATTATGAGTTCATTTAACCTCAATTCGTATAATCCGGCAGATATTAATGCCGTTGATGTTCAGCGTGAGCAAGCAGCATTTATGACCCGCGTATATATGTGGATGTCGGTTGCTCTGTCAATTACGGGCGCCATGGCGTATTATGTAGCAGGCACACCAGAAATATTAAATATTATTTTTTCCTCTACCATTGTTTTAATAGTATTGGTTGTATTACAAATTGGATTGGTTATGTATTTAACCCGTTCTATGAATGCATTGCGCGCTACTACTGCAACTGCCTTGTTCTTATTATATGCAGCGCTCAACGGTCTATTGTTTTCATCCATTTTTATAATTTATACTGAATCCTCCATTGCTTCTACGTTTTTAATTACTGCCGGAACATTTGCCATAATGAGTGCTTATGGATATTTTACGAAATCCGATTTAACCCGAATTGGCAATCTATGTATGATGGCTTTGATTGGTTTAATTTTGGCCTCAGTAGTAAATATATTTTGGAATAATGAAACGCTTTACTGGATATGTACATACGTTGGCGTACTGATTTTTGTTGCCCTGGTTGCCTATGATACGCAAAAAGTGAAACAATTAAATGTTATTGGTAATGAAGGAACCGAAGCTGATAAAAAAGAATCTATAATGGGAGCTTTAATCCTGTATCTCGATTTTATAAACCTGTTTTTATATCTTTTACGCATTTTTGGTAAACGCAAATAGTGCGTGTTAAAATAACCTTAACTATCTCATACATGCCAATCAGCCGAAAAGTAGTTTACGGCCTGGTAAATGCAGGATTAAAAATGGAATTATTACATTTAAAATATGCCTATTAATCTTATTGTAGCTACAGACCTAAATAACGGCATTGGCTTTCAAAATAAATTATTATGTCATTTACCCGCTGATTTGGCGTATTTTAAAAAAACCACTTTAGGATTTCCGGTTGTAATGGGTCGAAAAACATTCGAGAGTATCGGCCGCATATTACCCGGGCGACAAAACATAATAATCAGCGCATCGGGTTTTACCATTCCTGGAGCACTTTCATTAAAATCTATTGAAGCATTCAAAACGATGTACATTAAAGATCAAACCTATTTTATAATTGGTGGTTCCTCCATATATGAGCAAACGCTTTCATGGGCTGACTGTGTTTATAGAACGCTTATTCAGCATCGTTTTCAGGCCGATGTTTTTTTTCCAAACTTAAGCACCAACGGCTTCACATTAACAGATGAAACCTTAGGCACACAAGACCAAAAAAA